>Ga0224526_1000589_pt1 | contig 15618 bp, 9 predicted proteins | sample CBST25metaG_FD_179878 | JGI IMG/M metagenome (GOLD analysis project Ga0224526, IMG submission 179878) | Peat soil microbial communities from Stordalen Mire, Sweden - C.B.S.T-25 | ecosystem: Environmental > Terrestrial > Soil > Wetlands > Peat | place: Sweden: Norrbotten County, Stordalen Mire...
TGCGAAGACCGCTAAAGCCGCCAGCGCCAATAGCAGCCTTCTCGCATTCCTTCTTTTTCCGCAGAAAATCAACGCAATCAATGCGGCATAACTCAACGGCAGAGTTCCGCCGGAAAAAGGCGGCGCGTGCGATTGGGCTATCGCCGTGGTGGTAATCGTTACAGCGAAGGGAACGGAGGTCGTCGATGAAGTGAGCGCCTCAGAGGCAGGCAGGCTGCACACCGCTCCCGCGGGAGCATTCGCCGACGTGCAAGTCAAGCTCACGACTCCCGCGAAGCTTGACGCAGTGAGCGTCAAATTGTACGTGGCCGTCTGCCCGCCCTGGATCGTTTGGCTCGTAGTGGTCCCCGTCAATGAAAATGGCGGCGTGATCGTCAGGGTAGTTGCCGGGGAGGTGACAGGATTGTAATTGGAGTCGCCGGAATACTGTGCGGTGAGGGTATGCGTGCCGTCGACATTGAAAGTGGCCACGGTCGCGGCATTTGCCCCGGCGGCCAAGGCCACGGGCGATCCCAGGGGCGTGGCGCCATCCAGAAATTGGATGGTGCCGGTCGGAGCGACGGCGCTTTCGTTAAAGAACAGGAAGGTGTTCAGGTTGACCGGCTGACCGGCGACTGCGGTAGACGGCGCGCGGACCGACACCAGTTGAGGGTTGCCCTTGGTGACAGTCACAGTCACGCTGTTGCTCGCACTCCCGAGGTAACTTGGGGGAACGCCGCCGTCGCCGCCGTAGGTCGCGGCAATGACATGCTGTCCCAGCGGCAAACAGCTGCTGGTTGTGACACCGTCGATATATTGAGCAATGCCTCCAGGCTCGGGTCCGAGTTTCACGGTTCCGAGCAAATTGCCATTGTCAGTGAACGTAACCGTTCCGGTAGTGGGAAGAAGCTGCGACACACCCGCGACATGGGCGTTGAATGCAAACGCGTTCGATGGGTCGCCATAGTCCAGGGAAGTCCCTGGCGTGAAAGCGCCGCCAACCAGAATTCCGGATTGCAGGGTCGTCGTGGTGTTCTCCGCCGCAACGCTCAGCGCGACGGTATCCGATGTGCTGCCGGCAAAGACGCCGTCCCCCGGGAAATAGGCGTAGAGGTTATAGTTCGTGCCCGCGGGCAGGTCTTTCACGCTGAGGACTCCCGTGCTCGCCGTCCCCCCGCTCCCGCTGATCGGCGCAGACTGAACTCCGACATTGGAAGAGAGATTGCCGCCCTGCGCGAGCAGAGATATTTCCGTGCTGGGAGTTTGCGATTTGTTCGCGCTCAGCGCCCCTACCGAGACGCTGACGGAAACTGGCTGGCCATGCACAATGCTCACGGCGTTCGACGGCAGCGTGGTGCCATTGAAGGAAGCAGAGAGCGTGGTCGAAGATCCGTTGAATGCCGCGGCTCCAACCGTCCACGCGTTCACCAATTTTGCGGCGTCGATCGACCCCAGCCCTGTCGCTGGGTCATATCCCGGAACCGCGTTGTACCCAAGCTGTCCGGCCACGTCGCCGGGCGGTACGAAGCTAAGCGTATCGTTACCGGGAACTCCATTGTCTCCGGCTGTCACATCGTTGAATACACATTGCGGACCCGGCCGTGTGGCGGGGCTGGTCTGGTTGCTCGAGTTACAGGCAGGATAAGTGGCGCTCTCTGCGGCAGCCAGGGGATAAAACTCATCATTGGCCAGTCCCTGCCGGCTGTTGGTCGCTTGGTCGATCAAAGCCATCACCCCGGCCAACACAGGCGACGCAAATGAGGTTCCTCCGCCAAAGCTGTTGAACGACACCACCCCGCCACTCACCTGGCAATCCGGAATATAGGGGTGTGGGCTAAAGCAGAATACGTATGGGTCATGGCTCTCGGCGGCCGGCATCGAGATATCGGGCAAGACGCGGTTCGCAAATTTTGCTCCCGTCAACCCCAGGATGGGGAGTGTCTGCCAGCTCGGAACCGGATAGATGGTGCTGATCCCGCCCCCTCCCGCATAGTTGCATTTGGTGACGCAGTCGTTCCAAACCATCTCCGGGATGTAGCCAATTGCAAGATCCGTTGCAGGATTCCAGAACGTCGCATCCGCTCCGCCATTGACCGTTTCATTGAGCTCCGTCCCTCCCACGGAGGTGTTGAACGGAGTTGAACTCAGACCGTTCACCGCGAGTTCAGTTCCGCCTACGCCTGTTCCAGTGTCAGGCGCGCAGCCCGCCGCGCCCCAATCGCCGGAGGCGACAAAGACGCTGATACCCTGCGCCGCTGCCTGCTCAAATTGCGAATTCCAAAACTCGTTTCCCGCGCTCCCAAGGTCCTGCTCGCACTCTGAAAAGCTCAGGTTCATGATCGGGGCCAAGTTGTTATCCACGATATAAATCACCGAAAGATCGACCGGATCGGTGGTAGCAGTTCCCGCACTGACTACCACGTCGATCGTGGCTTTGGGAGCCACGGCGCCCGACCATTCCACGTCAAGAGTGGCTTCGATATCCGCTCCGCCCGTTGTCGGCGGGGGCCCGTTGACGATGATGTTGGGCGGGTTGGTGGGCAGCGAGAATACTTGCCTGAAGTCGGCTACGTCGTCGATGCCGTTGGCGGCCAGCGTGTTAATCCAGCCTTCAGCAACGATCGCAATCGTCTGGCCAGTCCCATCCAGGGGCGTCGTCTTCGGAGACGGCGCCACACCGTTGTACAAGGGATTGAGGTCGTAAATCGTTGCAAGATCGGGTGGAGAGAGCGCATAGAGATCGCCTCCCAAAGCCATCAGAGGCTTTCCTGCAACGAGCTTTGCTGTAGCTTTCCTGTCGGAAGGGATCATGGCCGGCTTGCTGTAGAAATCGTGGAGCGAAACCACCCCCCTCACGATCGGTGACAACTCCGCGGGAATGCTGATGTCCGTAGCATTCGCCGTGTGCAGTTCGCCATCCACCTGATAATGACGCATCTGCGTCTGGAACGCCGACTCCACCTGCGCCGATGTTCCGGAAAACTCGATCCACCTTCTGCCCCTGGCCACCCCATTTACCGCGAATCCTTGTTGTTGCAACCAGTCTGTAACTTGTTGGATATCCCGCAGCGATGGCCCGAATTCTTGACCGAACTCCTCCGGCGTAATCCAGTGATGATAATCCGGCGAGTCTTTGGTCTGCTGGCTATCCACAAACGTCCGCGCCCGATGCTCCCGGTCAGGGCTTGCGCCAAGCACCAGAATCATCCGCTCCAGGGACGTTTCGCCATCCAAGGGGCCGGCGTCGTATATCGCTCTTGCATTTGGATGAGTTGAATTGGGAATGAGTGTGCGGGGATTGTTGCTTCGTGGAGTTGTGAGCGACGGAGATTGCGCTGGAAGAGCAAGTGGAGCAACTTGGGTTTGAGCAATCACGGGAACTAACAACACACTCCCAATCACCATTACTGCTGCATTGAGTTTCTTCGCAGCACTCATATGAATCTCTCGTTTCTGGGTTAATCATATACCCCCCCCCGAGTCCGCTCGCCGCGGCCCTGGGGTGGCGTCTTACAAGTGCATTGATGCTTAGGCATTGTGCATAAATAACTGCTTCCTCGATTGCGGCTCCTGATCGTGTCAGGGCACGACTTCAGTCGTGCCGTAAATACAGCAGAGTCAACGCGGGCTTTATTGAGGTCTGCATAAAGAATGCCATGATTTAGCGCAAGGAAAAGAACAGCTCGGACTGGGCGATGCAGCCGCCCAGCTTTCCTGGAGAGTGGCCCGCATCCAGCAAAGCCAATGCGCGCCTACGCCGGTCCTCCAGAAGATCGGCGCTTCCCTTCAGTCTGGGCATAGGTACTATGAACCTCAATGCCTTTTATTGCACTATTTATGCAGGAGTCAATAGAGTTAGCTAACCTGCGAGAAGAGGCAGTCCATTTGGCCACGCCTGTATCTGGCTTCTATATATAATAGACACGAGGTGAACGATGTCCAAACGCGAAGCAGAGGAACTCATTATTGTGCCGCGAGTCCTAGGCAACCGCGCCCTACCCGAGGAGCGCCTTCTTGAAAAGGCGCTCGGGATTCGTCTCTTTGAGGAGCGCCTTCTTAAGCTGTTCAGCGAGGGCCGACTCTTTGGAACCGTCCACACCTGCATCGGACAGGAGTGGACCGGTGTAGCCCTTGCTGAGCATCTCCGCCCGGGTGATACTCTCTTCAGCAATCATCGCTGCCACGGCCATTACCTGGCCCGCACCGGCAACTACACGGGCCTCTTCGCCGAGATCATGGGACGCGAAGCCGGCATATGCCGCGGACGCGGCGGCAGCCAGCATATTTGCCACGGCAATGTCTTCAGCAACGGTATCCAGGGCGGGATCGTTCCCGTCGCCGCCGGGATCGCTCTCGCCAAGAAGCTCCGCGGCTCGGACGACATCTCCGTGGTCTGCATAGGCGATGGTACGCTGGGCGAGGGTGCTCTCTATGAGAGCTTGAATCTCGCCTCCATCTGGAGTCTACCCCTCCTGGTGCTGCTCGAAAATAATCTTTACGCGCAAAGCACTTCCCAGGCACAGACGTTAAGCGGCTCTATCGAGGCACGCGCCGAGGCCTTCGGCATCCGCACCCTCCGTGCCGATAGCTGGGACCCCGCAAACCTCATCGAGACCGTGCGAGAGGCGGTCGACTACGTCCGTGGCGAGTCGCGCCCCCTCTTCCTCCGCGTCGACACCTACCGTCTCATGGCGCACTCCAAGAGCGATGACAATCGCGATCCCGCCGAGGTGGAGTCCTATCGCCAGCGCGATTTCCTGCATCTGGCAGAGTTGCAGCAGCCCGAAATCATGAGCCGCATCGAAACGGATCTTCTGGCGCGCCTTGACGCTCACGTCGACGAAGCGGAGAGCTCACCCTTTGGCAGCATCGAAAACGAGAATAACGCCGAGCCCCCGGTTACATGGCAGACCACGGAGTTCAAAGGCGGCGAGCGCGTCGTCAACCGCATCTACGCGGGCCTGCGCATGGCTCTCGAGCGTGACGATCGCGTTTTGCTCATAGGCGAGGATATCGAAGGCCCATACGGCGGTGCCTTTAAGGTCACCCGCGACCTGAGCCAGCTCTTCCCGAGCCGCGTGCGAAATACGCCCATCAGCGAACTGGGCATCACTGGCATGGGCAATGGCCTGGCTCTGGCCGGCATGCGTCCTGTTGTCGAGATCATGTTCGGCGATTTCGTCATGCTCGCCAGCGATCAGTTCGTCAACCACGCTGCCAAGTTCAGCTTTATGTACGCCGGCCAGGTGCAAGTGCCGCTGGTGGTGCGTACGCCCATGGGCGGCAAGCGCGGCTACGGCCCCACCCACAGCCAGTCGCTCGAAAAGCACCTGCTAGGCGTTCCCGGAACCCGTGTGCTCGCACTGCATCATCGATTCGATCCCGCCGAGGTCTACGATCGCCTGCTCGGGGATGGTGTTCCCGCGCTGCCCACCTTGGTGGTCGAAAACAAGATTCTCTACGGAGAAAAGGCTTCGCCCGACGCGGTGGAAGGCTTTAAGTGGTTCCACAGCAGTCACGATTTCCCTATAAGCTACATGCGCGCCGAGGCCCGGCCCGACGTCACCATCGTATGCTACGGCGGCATGCTCCCCGATGCAGAAAAGGCTGTAGAGCGCCTCTTCGTGGAGCACGATCTGGTGGCCGAGATACTGTGTCCCATGCAGCTCTACCCCTTGCAGAAAGAGGCCATGCTGCCCCTGGTACAGCGCAGCGGCCGCCTGCTCCTGGTTGAGGAAGGGCATGGCTTTTGCGGCGTCACCGCCGAACTCATGGCGACTTTCTACGAATTGGATAGCGCGCTCGTGATGCGCAGGCTGCACTCGCTCCCGCAGCACATCCCCTCGGCCAAACCCCTCGAACTGAGCCTCCTGCCCGGTGTAGACCGTATAGTGGAAGAAACTCTGGAGCTGCTGCGATGACGGAAGGCATTCCCATTGTGCTCGAACGCGACAACGTGAACGACGAGACCGTGACCCTGGTCCGGTGGTTCGCCGCTCACGGCGACAAGGTGGAACTCGATGCCCTGCTCGCCGAAGTTGAAACCAGCAAGGCCAACATCGAGATCCATGCGCCCCAGGCAGGCTACCTCGTCCAGGAGTTCCCGCCGGGCGCGGAGATTCCCGTTACCGCGATCATCGGCTATATAGTCGCCTCGGCTCCCGCGCATGCCCCTGTGGAGGTCACGAAACCTGCTGTGGCGCCCTCGATCAACGGCATCGCAATTTCTCAGGCAGTGCAACCTTCAGCCCCAGTGGCCACGGCCGCAGCGCCAAGGCCGTCGAACGGATCTTCCGGCCCCGCCGCCGCCGCTCCCGGTTTTCCTCAGGCATCTGAATACCGCCAGCGTTGTTCACCGGTAGCAGCGAAGATGATGGAGACGCACGGTATCCCGGCCTCCGCCTTTGTTGGCAAGTCCGTTGTGCGCAAAGAGGACATCCTCAATTACCTGAATCCGCCTGCTGCTCCAGCGCCCGCCCTTGCACCTGCTTCTCAGCTGCGGCGTTACCCGCTCGCGAAGATCGCGCAGCCCTGCCGCGAAGTGCCTCTCTCGAAGCGAAAGCGCAGCGAGGCCGCCAACCTCGCCGCCGGCATGGGGAACGCAGTGGCCAGTTCCGTTTCAGTTACCTGCTTCACACGCGGTCTGCGCCATATTCTCGAAGCCAAGCTGGGCGGCGGCAACCCTTCTGGCATCTTCGTCTTTGAGGTGAGCCGGCTGCTGCGCAAATACCCCGCGCTCAACGCAGCCTACCGCGAAGGCTCCATGCTGCAGTATGAGGATGTGAACGTCGGCTTTGCCATGGACGACAGCCGTGGCCTAAAAGTCGCCGTGCTTCCCGATTGCGACCAGCGGTCGCTCTCCGACATTCTGGCAATGCTTCACGAGCTCTCCATCGCCTACGTAGAAGACAAACTCACACCGGCGCAAATGGCCAACCCCACCTTTACCATCAGCGATCTCTCCGGTCTGGGCGTCTCGTCCTTTCTGCCCCTCATCAGCGAAGCCCAGGGCGCCATCCTGGGCGTGGGTGGAGAGCAATTCGCGCCGGGTAACCAGTACGGCTTCTACACACTTACTCTTACCTTCGACCATCAGCTCACCGATGGCCGAACCGCCGCTCTCTTCCTCAACGACCTCAAGGAACGGCTGGCACACTACGAGACCACGGCGCCGGACGTTCGCTCGGAGCTGGTCTGCCCGCGCTGCTACCGCTGCTACCGCACCGCTGCGGAGCTACGCGGCGTAGACGCACACCTTATTCAAATTGCCGGGGACGAGGGCTACATATGCTCTCTGTGCCTGAGCGGATGGTAAAAGACATGACGGCAGAGGTTTTGCAGGAACTCGTCGCTAGCCTTAGCGGCAAAGACAAGGCGCAGATCACCGACGCCACTGTGCTCCGCAGCGTTCTTCAGGGTTCCCTCGGCCGCGTCCGGCTTGAGGGGGCTCTGCGTTACAAGCTGGGCGTCTCCAATCCCAAGGCCGCACAGGCCTCCACCTTTGGCAATCTTTGTCGGTTGCTCGGCGTTGCCGGCCTGAACGGAACCAGCCCGGAAGCGGCCCCAGTTCAGGATCTGCAGCCCCTCGCGGTCGCCGTCGCGCAACCCGGCGCGGCTCTCCACGGAGTCCATGTGGGCATTGACGTCGAAGCCATCGCGGCCCTTCCCGAGGCCTCTGACTACTGGGAGCACGACTTCTACAAAAGCACATTCTCCCCGCGGGAAATCGCCTACGCTTTGCTCCAGCCTTCTCCTCGTGCGACGTTTGCTGGCCAGTGGTGCGCCAAGGAAGCGCTGCGCAAGGCCAACCCCGCCCTCGCCAATGCCGAGTGGACATCGCTCGAGGTGGTTCACGACCCATCGGGCAAGCCACAGATGACCGTCGACGGCACGCCCGCATTCGGCGCGCTCAGCGTGAGTCATTCGGCTGATGTTGCGGTGGCTGTCTTCGTTGCCGCGGATTCCGCCGTTCAGCCTCCCACTCCAGAGCCGCAAGGCACCGTAAACACTTCTCCAGAGCCGCAAGGCACCGTAAACACCTCTTCGGCGGCGCCCGCCAGGGGAGGCCGGAAAGCCTACGCCCTCGCTCTTCTTGCGCTCCTGGTTGCGGTGGCCGCTCTGGTGGTTGCGCTTCTGCATCGCTGAAGCCGTAAATGAGTTCCCGGACTCAGCCGCCACGTGCGCGCGAACTCCTTCTCGCCCTGACTTGGAGCGATGTACAAATCTAAACCAGCGTTTGGGCGCGTTACATGGGGCGGGCGCTCTCTGAACCGCCGCTTCCGGTTGTGAGCGCCGGAGCAAAAATAGACCACATGGCGCCGCGGCAGCGGCTTGACGCGGCGGTGTAAAAGTAGACCACGCCGGAATCTGGTTTCACGGACAGCGGGCATTCCAAAGGGGTAACGAACAAGGTACGAGCCGCGTTCAGAACCGTTGAGTGGGCAGCCGTAGCCGTGCCCTGACACTTTTTGCAGTCTCAATGGAATTTTGCAAGAGGCTCCTTTGAAGTACTTATTTATGCGCACTGCCTTAGAGGCAGTGTTCTTGAATAGCGCTTTAATGAGAAACAGCAATCGACTGTCTTAGAAGTTGGCCCCGGCTGTCCGGGATTCAATACTTGCTCAAAACAATCGACGACTCACCTAAGAACTCGCCCGAAAAGAGGACATTTCAGACAAAGCCGCCCCGTGGAGGATTGCGCTCAGACGATCCAACCGGGGCAAAGACCGCCCCGGTGCGCCGCGGCGATGCGCGAGCAACCCAATAGAATCGTTTGCCAACCGCGGTCAGGCGGCCGTGTCGCCGCGGGTCTGCAACGGAGCGCTTAGTTGTTGACGGAGACTCCCTGCCAGATCGGCCACCACACGAAGCTTGTCGGCGACGTTGGAGGGAACCTCGGCGCCGGAAAGAGCCAACTGCGAGTGCAAAAGCAGCCCGGCGACCGTGGTCTTCAGTTCGTTTTCGATCGCCGCCGCCGCGGCTCGGCGGGCCAGGATTTGTTCCCGCTCACGGCGGTGCAGGGCGGCGCGAATCTCCCGGATCAACCGGGCCGCTCCGGAGAGCGCGAAGTTGATCTGCAGAGGAATGGCCAGCCCGGAGCGCTCCCACACCGCCTCGGCGGCGGCTGGATCGCACTCGGCCATGGTTTCATCCACCACGACGGCGGCAAACTCCCGGTGGCGCAACGCGGCCAGTGCGGCCTTGCGTCCCTCCGCCACTTCAACTTCCATGCCCAGTTGCGCGCTCACCACGGCGGCGCAGTTACGGGCGCCTTCCACTCCGGTCACAATCAGAATGCTCATTCCCAGCTCCTTTTTCCGTATCCCGTTCGGTTCCGCGCCCCGTTCGCTTAGAGCAAAATCAGGAAAACTGTGCCCAAGGGGATTCATTCAGGGTCGCCGCTCCCTGGTGGTCGCGTCGACTTTGCTGCATGGCCTGTGGGTACATCATCCCTGATTTTGCTGTAGCTCAGGGGCTTGTTCTTCCGGTGCAGGCAGGTTTCATTTCCACGCCAGTCTGTGGCTTTTCCCGCCATTGGATTGTGGGCGCGATTCCCTCCGGCGCCAGTGCGGACCGGTTACTCTTCCCGCAGCGGGTCGGCGATGCCGTATTCCTTCAGCTTGCGGTAGAGAGTGGTCTTGCCGATGCCCAGCAGCTTCGCGGCCTGGAGCTTGTCGCCGTTGAGGGTGCGAATAGCCCCCAGAATGGCTTGTCGCTCGAGATCGGCCAAGGTGGTTACCTCCGGGGCACTGCCCTGCTGGGTTGGCTCGCCGGCGACCGCGGCGGTGCGCCGAGCCTCAAGACCCTGCTGCTGAAGCTGCGTCGGCAGGTCGCCGAGATGCAGCACCGGACCGGAGGAGAGGGCGCAGGCCCGCTCTACCGAGTTTTCGAGTTCGCGCACATTGCCCGGCCAGTCATGGCGCATCATGGTGCGTAGAGCCTCGTCGCTGAGCGTGAACTTGGTGCCGTGCTCGCGGCTGATGCGATCCAGAAAGTGTGCCGCCAGCAGCGGAATATCCTCGCGGCGATCGCGCAGGGACGGGAGCCGCAGATTGACCACGTTGAGCCGGTAGAAGAGGTCCTTGCGGAAGGTGCCCTTCTCCACCATCACCGCCAGGTCGCGGTTGGTGGCGGCCACAATGCGCGCCTTGATGGGAATGCGGTGGGTGGCCCCGACCGGCCGGACTTCCTTCTCCTGGAGAGCTCGCAGCAGCTTGGCCTGCAGGTCCAGCGACAGCTCGCCGATCTCATCCAGAAAGACCGTGCCCCCCTCGGCCGAGACCAGCAACCCGTCCTTGGAGCGGTTGGCTCCTGTAAACGCGCCCTTCACGTAACCGAACAGCTCACTTTCGATCAGCGTGGGCACCAGCGAGCCGCAGTCGACCGGCAGGAAGGGCTTCTGAGAATTAGGCCCATAGGCGTGGATGGTCCTGGCCACCAGTTCCTTGCCCGTGCCGCTCTCGCCGAGGACCAGCACCGGGTGCGAACTCTGGGCGACTTTGGACAGGATGCGGTAGAGCTTCTCCATCTCGCCGGAGCGGCCGATCATGGCGCCCAAACCCTGCGAGAGCCGCAGCCGCTCCCGCAACTGACGGGTCGCGGTATCGGTCAAGTGGGTCGCGGCGGCGCGGTCGAGCACGGTGGAAAGCTCGTCCATGGCGAAGGGCTTGGTCAGGTAGTCGGAGGCGCCGCAGCGCATCGCTTCCACGGCCGCATTCACCGAGCCTGAAGCGGTCATGGCGATCACCGAAGTCTGCGGGTAGAGCAGCTTCACCTCGGAGACAAGCTCCAGGCCGTGGTTGCTCCCCGCGGGCAGGTTGACCAGCAGAATGTCGGCCGCCCGGCCGCGCAGCAGGCTCCGCGCCTGGCCCAGATCGCCGGTGCTCTCGACCGCATAGCCCAGGCTGGCGGCGATCTCGGCGCAGGCCGAGCGGATGGCCGTGTCCGCGTCCACCACCAGCAGGTGCAGCCGAACCGCCGGCTCCGCAATTTGCGAAATGTGAGGGACAAACTCCATGGTTCTGGTCGTGATTGCTGTTTCGAGCATTGTATTCGCCTCGCGCGTGTTTCGGTGAACTGGATGGTTGAAGACCGGCTCGGTGCAGTTTGACGAACCGGCTGTTGAGAGCGGCACTCCAGTCTGCAGGCCGCTTCCAGCCTCATGCAGGGTGGCTTTTACTTTCACCCCAGCGACCAAGACCTGTCGCTGGGGACCCCGGTAACCACCCCAGCAACCAAGACCTGTCGTTGGGGACCCCGGTAACCACCCCAGCAACCAAGACCTGTCGTTGGGGACCCCGGTAACCACCCCAGCAACCAAGACCTGTCGTTGGGGACCCCGTTAACCACCCCAGCAACCAAGACCTGTCGCTGGGGACCCCGGTAACCACCCCAGCGACCAAGACCTGTCGCTGGGGACCCCGGTAACCACCCCAGCGACCAAGACCATTCGCTGGGGACCCCGGTAACCACCCCAGCGACCAAGACCTGTCGCTGGGGACCCCGGTAACCACCCCAGCGACCAAGACCTGTCGCTGGGGACCCCGGTAACCACCCCAGCGACCAAGACCATTCGCTGGGGACCCCGGGGGACGGGAAAGAGTCACTTAGCCGTGTTGCCTTCGCTCATCGGCAACTGGAGAACCGCTGGAGCGCCCCGGCTTCAGCGGGTCCGGACAGGCAGTTCGATCTCCAGGCGCGCTCCCGCCTGGGGGCGATTTGCGGCGTGAATCCGCCCGCCCGCGCCCTCGATCACCGATCGCGTGATGGACAGACCCAGCCCGCGATGCGCGGCCAGCCAGCCTCCCCTTGCTGAAGAACCGTGCGCATGGGTGGTGTAGCCGGATTCGAAGATCTTATCCAGCGCCTTGCGGGGGATTCCCGGCCCGTTGTCTTCGATCGTCAGCGTAAGACTGGCAGCGGCTCCCGGTTCCGTTCCCGGTTCGGAGGGCCGTTCACGCAGACCAAGCTGGATGCGTCCACCCGCTGGCATGGCCTCCGCGGCGTTCTTCACCAGGTTGACCAGCACCCTGGTAAGGTCCTCTCCCGTCAGCCACACCGGCTTGGCGCACCCTTCCACGTCCACGGTGAGGACAATCGAGGGCCCGGCCAGGGCGGCCAGCAGATTGCGAGTGGCCAGCAACTCCGCAGCCAGATTGTCAATGGGTTCGGCCGGCATCAGATCCCAGCGCCGGGCCCGGTCAGGCTGGTTTTGGTCAAGTTTGCCCCGGTCAAGGCCGCCCCGGTCAAGCCTGTCCCGGTCAAGCCTGTCCTGCCCGAGCCTGCCTTCTTCGAGCCTGTCGCGCACCAAGGCATCCATCGGCATCTGGCCCAGGTTGAGGAGCCCAGCCCGGGAACCAGCGCCTCCTGGAGATGCGTGCGTATCCAGAGCCACAAGTTTTTCCACCAGCCGGTGGCTGGCTGCGGCCACCAGCCGCAACTCGTTTCCATAGTGAAGAAAAGGAGTCGCCAGCACTCCGGGCTCCTCAAGAAGATCGCAGTAAAGTCCCAGCGCCGTGACCATGTTCCTGGCGTCATGCGCCACTTCCGCAACGGTCTCGCCCTTGCTGCCGAGCGTGGCCAGGGTCTCCACCACCGCTTCCACACGCTTGCGCTCCGCTCCGCCCAATCCCCTGGTTTGTTCCACCTGCTGCATGGCATGCTTCCTTTCCTGTTTTGGCCCTTCGCGATCGCCGCTACGGCCTTATTCCCTAGTCCCTGTTCCCTAGTCCCTGTTCCCTATCTCTTGCTTTTGTCCTCTTCTATTACACGTGGGGTGCCAAACTAGAACGCTCTAGCTAAGTTCCTAATAAGGGAAGGGCTTACTGTCCAAAATCCGGACAGCCGCTCCAAACCGATTGGGAAGAGATGGTTCCAATATGGGACAGGACAGTCGCGTCCCGTCCACCTAATCTATTCAGATTCAGCCGGTTAGCAAGGCCTTCCTGTTTCGGGCCGCCGAAACGCAGGATTCCCGTTCTGGGGCCCGCTCTGAACCGGGAAACCACCCCCACCAGGACCCTCTCCCGTACAATCTCCCTATGCACGCCCCCAGCCAAACCTCCGTCCAAGTCTCCGGCCACGCTCCCGGCGCAGACCCCTTCTTCCGCCCCGGCGGCCGCACCCCCGGCCAGCTTCGCCCACTCTCCCTCACGCCAGGCTTTGTCCAGACCGCGGAAGGCTCCGTGCTGGTCTCGCTCGGCAACACTCGTGTCCTGACCAACGCCACCATTGAACAAGGAGTTCCCGGCTGGCTGCGCAACTCCGGCCGCGGCTGGGTTACGGCGGAGTACGCCATGCTGCCCCGCTCCACGGTCACACGGACCCCTCGCGAGAGCGAGCGAGGCAAGATCGGCGGACGGACCCACGAGATCCAGCGCCTGATCGGCCGCAGCCTGCGCTCCGTTGTGGACATGAAGGCCCTCGGCGAGCGGACGGTGATTCTGGACTGTGACGTGATCCAGGCCGACGGCGGTACGCGCACCGCAGCCATCACCGGCGCCGCCGTGGCTCTGGCCCTGGCATTGAACGCCCTGGTCGAGGCGGGAACGCTCAAGCAGTCGCCACTCAAGCAACTGGTGGCCGCCACGTCCGTGGGCATCGTGGACGGCAGGATGTTGCTCGACCTCTGCTACGAGGAGGATTCCGCGGCCGAGGTGGACATGAACGTGGTGATGACCGCCGACGGGGGACTCATCGAGACCCAGGCCACTGCCGAGAAGGGAAGTTTCTCCCGCAGCCAGTTGAACGCCCTCATCGACCTGGCCGAATCCGGCCTCAAGGATATCTTCGCCTCGCAGCGGGCCGTGCTGGGGCGGTGAACCCAAGCCTTGCCTGCGCATGGTTGCGCAGCCCCCGAATAAGGCCGGCTTTCTCATCCGCCATGGCCGCCCGCTTCTGCGTATCTCTTGCTTTCGCCGCTGCGGCGCAACGGGATTCCTCTTGAGCGCGGAGCGCCATGCACCACGGCCGAAATGGGAATCCCACTCTGGAATCCGTCGAGCGAGCCGCGTCCGGCGCGTGTGTTCACCGGCACACTCTTCGCTTGCGCCGCTCTGCTACCATAAGGACGATTGCAGTTCCCGCCGCCCGCGAGGCTGAGTTTCCGCTCTTTCGGGCCCATGCGTACAGGCGGCCGGATCCCAACCGGATCCCAACCAGATCCAACCCAGAAGGAGAATCCTTATGCCTCTAGTCTCCATGCGGCAACTTCTCGACGAGGCCGCCAAGGGCGGTTACGGCGTCGGCGCATTCAACGTCAACGATATGGAACAGATTCAGGCCATCATGGAAGCGGCCAAGGAAACCCGTTCCCCCGTCATCATCCAGGCCAGCCGCGGCGCACGCCAGTTTGCCCAGGACCGCTACCTCTTTCACCTCATCCTGGCGGCCAGCGAGCTCTATCCCGACATTCCCATCGCCATGCACCAGGACCACGGCAACAGCTTCGAGACCTGCAAGAGCGCCATCGAACTGGGCTTCACCTCGGTCATGATGGACGGCTCCCTGAAGGCCGACGGCAAGACCCCGTCAACCTTTGAGGAGAATGTTGCCGTCACCAAACAGGTGGTTGACTTTGCCCACGAGCGCGGCGTCACCGTCGAGGGCGAGATCGGCGTGCTGGGCGGCGTTGAAGATGGCCACGGCGCAGGCGGCAGCGGCCTCGATCACATCACCGACCCCGACCAGGCCGTCGAGTTTGCCGAGCTCACCGGCGTTGACGCCTTGGCCATCGCCATCGGCACCAGCCACGGCGCTTACAAGTTTACCAAGAAGCCCGACGGCTCGGTCCTCAAGATGGACGTCCTGATCGCCATTCACAAGCGCCTGCCCAACACCCACCTGGTCATGCACGGCAGCTCTTCGGTGCCCAAGGACCTGCAGGACATCGTCAACGAGTACGGCGGCAAGCTCAAGGAGACCTGGGGCGTACCCGTCGAAGAGATTCAGCTCGGCATCCGCAACGGCGTCCGCAAGGTCAATGTGGACACCGACAACCGCCTGGCCATCACCGGAGCCATTCGCAAGGTGCTCTGGACCCAGCCGGAGAAGTTCGATCCCCGCGACTACATGAAGCCCGCCCGCGAAGCCATGCAGAAGGTGGTGGCCACGCGCATGACCCAATTCGGCCAGGCTGGCCATGCCGGCGACTACAGCCCCATCCCCATCACCGAGATCGCCAAAGGCTACGCCGACGGCACCCTCACCACCCAACCGTTAGTCGCCGCCAAGTAACTCCGGCTGCAAGCGTTCATGCAAAAGGGCCACTCCACGGTTGCGGAGTGGCCCTTTTGCAGCTGTAGGTCAGGCTTATCCTAACGATGGGAACTTCCCGCGCTGACAACTCCCGCACCGGAACTTCCCACGCTGACACTTCCCGCGCTGGAGCTTCCCGCACTGGAGCCGGAGCTGCTCACGCTCGAACCGCCTCCTCCTCCACCACCGTGAGATCCGCCACCACTTGAACTGCTTCCTCCTCCACCACCGCGAGATCCACCCCCGCTTGAACTGCTTCCTCCTCCACCCCCGCGAGATCCGCCCCCGCTCGAACCGCCGCTTCCTCCGCGAAAACCGGCGCCTCCGCTAAAGCTTCCGCCCCGAGCCTGAAGATTGCCACTGTGGTTGGACATCGGCTCCATG
>Ga0224526_1000593_pt1 | contig 15584 bp, 13 predicted proteins | sample CBST25metaG_FD_179878 | JGI IMG/M metagenome (GOLD analysis project Ga0224526, IMG submission 179878) | Peat soil microbial communities from Stordalen Mire, Sweden - C.B.S.T-25 | ecosystem: Environmental > Terrestrial > Soil > Wetlands > Peat | place: Sweden: Norrbotten County, Stordalen Mire...
CTCGCTCGCCAGCATCCGATACACCTGCTCCAGATTGCCCACCGGCGGATAGTCGCGATTCAGAAAGAAATCGTGGGTCTTCTGATCGGCATAGCTGTGCATGAGGTAGGTGCGGCTCGGCGCACCGTCGCGTCCCGCCCTCCCAATCTCCTGGTAATAGCCCTCCAGCGTCGCCGGCAGCCCCGCATGAATCACCGTCCGAATATCGGCCTTGTCGATCCCCATGCCAAACGCAATCGTCGCCACCACCACTTCCAGCTCGCCCGCCTGAAAGGCGGTCTGCACACGCTCCCGCGTCTGCGCCTCCAGCCCCGCATGATAAGCCGCCGCCGGAATCCTGCGGGCAGAAGTCGCCTTGACCTGCCCCGAACGGTAGGCCGGGGATTTATCCCCGGCATCAACCCCGCCATCTAGACTCCGGGCTTTAGCCCCTGAGGTACGCTCTTCGCCCCGCGACATCGTCCTAGAAATCTCCTCCGCCAGCTTCTCCGCCTGCTTCCGCGATGTCGCATACACAATCGCAGGCCGCCGCGCGGACTCCGCAAGCAGTCCGCAGATCGCCGCAGCCCGCTCCGGCACCGGAACCTCCACCACCTCAATTGCCAAATTGTCCCGCCGGAACCCATGAATGAACCTCGCCGGTGTCACCATCCCCAGTTGCGCAAGAATGTCCGCCTGCACCGCAGGCGTAGCCGTAGCCGTCAGCGCCAACACCGGCACCCGCGCGTCGGCCGCATCCTGATCCCTGATTCCTGACCCCTGCTTTTCGGGCGAATGATCTCTGATCTCTGACCCCTGCCCCCTGTTGCCCGAGCGAAGCGAGGGCAACGTTTGTCCCAGCATCCGGTAATCCGGCCTGAAATCATGTCCCCATTGCGAGATGCAATGCGCCTCGTCAATCGCGATCAGCGCCAGCCTGCGCTTGGCCAGCATCTCAGGGAACCCCGGCACCCGCAGCCGCTCCGGCGCAATAAACAGGAACTGCAAGCTCCCATTGAGATAATCCACGCAAGCCTGCCGCGCCACGCTGCGCTCCAGGCCGGAGTGAATCCGCGCCACGCGCAACCCCAGCGCCGCGAGCTTAGCCGCCTGGTCGTCCATCAGCGCAATCAGTGGCGAAATCACCAGCGCCGTGCCCCCGCGCGCAATCGCCGGCAACTGGTAGCAGAGGCTCTTCCCCGCTCCCGTCGGCATCACCAGCAGCAGGTCCTTGCCCTCCACGGCGGCCGCGCACACCGCCTCCTGGTTCGCGCGAAACCCCGCAAACCCAAACACCGACCGCAGCAGCGACAAAAGATTTTCGGAATGGATAGAAGTAGTCAAGACATTTATTGGGATTAGCCGTCCAACGCGAAAAACGCGTAGGGCTACCTCCAACTTTACAGGAGCCGCATCCCCGAAATATTAGTACCTTGAGTACCCCCTTCACCTCGGTACACAGCCTCGAATCGCAAGTATCGTCCCGGAGGGACGAACGAAATCGTCCAGCATCCACTCCCCCGAGAGGGTGTCATCCTGAGAGAACGGGGCCCCGAACGAATTTCAGTTCGGGGGTGGTGATCGAAGGATCTGCGGTTGCTCCTTGCCGCGGGCCGATCAAAAGTGGGTGGCCCATCCTCGCCGCATCCTTGCTTTTGCGGCTAGCGTGGAAGACAGTAACGCCCACGCAAGCTAAACCGAACCGCTATCCCCCAGACTGAACTCTTCAGGGGTACAATCCGAGGAAACCAATGATGACAAGGAGATCCCAACCAAAGGATGAAGGATAAGCAACTCATACTGAATGAAATTCGCAGGATTGCGGCCCTCAATTCCGGAGAACCCGTCGGAGTGAGGCGATTCCAAACCGAGACGGGCATCGCCGAACATGAATGGCGCGGCAGCCATTGGGCTCGATGGGGCGACGCTCTCTCTGAGGCTGGATTCGCACCGCTCGAATGGACCACCGGGTCAACTGTCGAGGAAATCCTCGCAGTCATGGCAACGGTGGTCCGACAATACGGGAAATATCCAACTGTGAGCGAAATACTAATCGAAAAGAGGAGGAACCAAGCAATTCCTACTCCAAAAGCACTGGGTAGAAAACTTGGCACAAAAGCCGAGGCCATTCAAAAACTTTGCAGATTTTGCGCTCAGCGACCAGAATACGACGACGTATCTGCAATCCTCAAAAATGAGATGGAGACCGCTGTCCCCACTGATAGCGATCTAAAAAGACCCCGAGAAACGAGCAAGTCCAAACCGTCCGGCTATGTTTACTTGGTGAAGTCCGGGAAACTCTACAAAATCGGATGTTCGGCAAATCATTGGCGACGTAAGAGCGAGTTACACAAACAGACTTCCGAGGGGATCACAGAGGTCCACACCATTTCAGCCATCGACGACGCGCCTGGGATCGAGCATTACTGGCACGAACGTTTCAAGGAAAAGCGCCAGCATTCGGAGTGGTTTGATCTTTCCGCCGAGGACATAAGCGCATTCAAGAAGAGGAAGTTCATGTAACCCCGGGACCATCTAAACGGCTTAGCCAAAGTTGCGCGATCCCAAGACCTCAATCCCCCGCAACAGCTTCTCCAACCGCCTCAACCGCCCGCACCTTAACCCGCACATCCACCCGCGCCCCCAGCCGGTTGATAATCGAAACGAGCCGGTCCAGCGTGAACCGTCCAAGATCGGCATTGCGAATCCGGGAGAAATCCGCCGCCGCTATTCCTGTCCGCGCATGCGCGCCCCGCACCGTCAGCCCTTCCCGATCCAGCATCTTCAGAATCTCCGACGCCAGCAAAGCCTTGAACTGCGCCACATCCGGGCTTGCATGACCGAAGTCGCGAAACACATTTCCGCTTCCATGCACCAGTTCCATTTCTGTGCCTTTCATCCCAACGCCTCCTTCAGTCTCTTCAACCGTCCTTCAATCAATTCGATCTCATGCTGTGGGGTCTTGATTCCCTGCTTCGCTTTCTTCTGAAACGCATGAATAACCCAAATCGCAGATCCAAGCTGAACCGCATACACAACCCGAAACGCATCCCCGTGCCATGGCAGCGCAATTTCAAGTACGCCCGATCCTAGCCCTTCATCGGCTTCACAATGTCGGCTTTGCCGCCATCGGCCGCAATGGTCAGTGCCGCAAAACAGACTGACTGCGCCTCCAATGGAAACCTCTCGAAGTCCTTGCGCGCAGCCTTGATCCACGAGATCGGCCGCGTCCGTCTGACCATCGACTCACCACTTGCTTGACAACGAATTGTAGTCAAATATGACTACGCGCGTCAAACGCCTTTCGGTCCACAGGCGGCTGCCCCACCGTCGGTGGCCGAGTGACCCATATCCCGCTCCTGAAATCTTGGAAAGCATAACAACTTCATAATCAAAAGTTTATAGAGGCAAATCTAAAGTCCCACACAAACTATGGATCTGTGAAAATGTGGAGCTGTCTTACTCCTTCCCAGGCGTCTTCAGCCCCAGCTCCCGCATCGCGATCTGCAAATCCGCCCACGCTTCCTTTTTCTGCCGCGGGTCGCGCAGCAGAAACGCCGGGTGGTACGTCACAATCAACTGCATCCCGCGATAGGCATGCACACGCCCGCGCAGCCCCGCCAGCGGCTGCCGCTGCCCCAGCAGATACGTTGCCGCTGTCGCCCCCAGCGCCACCAGCACCTGTGGCCGCACCGCGTCAATCTGCTGGAACAGAAACGGCGTGCAGGTGTTCGCCTCCTCCGGCTCCGGAGTCCGATTGCCCGGCGGCCGGCACTTCACCACGTTCGCAATGTAGACGTCCTCGCGCTTCAGCCCCATCGCCGTGATCATGTTGTTGAGCAGTTGCCCCGCCTTGCCCACAAACGGAATCCCCTGCGCATCCTCGTCCGCTCCCGGCCCCTCGCCCACAAACATCAGCCGCGCCGTCGCCGACCCGTCGCCAAACACCAGCTTGTTCCGCCCCTTGTGCAGCCCACACCGCGTGCAGTCGCCAAGCTCTTCTCGAATCTGTTGAAGCGCCGCAGCCGGATCGGCCGGTCGAACAGCGGTGGCAGTTTCGGGCGGCGCGGAGATCGGCTTGCGAGGCGGAATGGGCTTATCCTCCAGATTGGAATCATGGGTAGTTTGTAAGGGCTGAGAATCCGGTTGGGAAGGCGACAGTTCAGCCAGTTCCTTTGACTCCGCAGCCGCGGCAGCCCACTCGGCCAGCCGCGCAGGATCCACCGGACGACGGTAAAACTCCGTCAGGCCCAGGTCGCGATAGAAGCGTACCCGCTCCACCAGTGCGTCGCGTGTTGCGGAATCGAGCCGCTGCGCCAAGATCTACTCCACAATCAGTTGCCGGCGCGCGGCCCGGGTCGGCACATCGGACTCGCTCAGCACCTGCTCCTGACTCATTCTTACCGGCCTCGCCGCTTCGTCCACGTGCTCGTCAAATTCCAGCACCATTGACCGCGGCCTGCGCAGCGTCAAAATCTCGTCCAGAATACGGTCGGCCAGGTTCCGCTTGGGCATCTCCGGCAGCTCGATGGCCGTCGTCAGCGTCAGGAACGTGGCCGCATTGAAGTCGGCCTCAATCCCCACCCCGTCGCCGGTTACCGTGTTCACCACAATCGCGTCGGCGCCCTTGCGCAGCAACTTGGCGCGCCCGTTTTCCATGCGGTTTTCGGTCTCGGCGGCAAATCCGATGATCAGCTGCCCCGGCTTGCGCCGCCGTACCACCTCGGCCAGAATGTCTTCCGTCGGCGCAAGTTCCAGCGTCATCGGCCCCGTGCGCTTCAGCTTGTGGTCGGAGACATTGACCGGCTTGTAGTCAGCCACCGCCGCGGCCTTCACCACCAGCGTGGCCTCGGTCATGCGCTCCAGCACCGCTTCCCGCATCTGGTCCGCCGTCACCACCTTCACCAGCTCGCAGTGCGCCGGCGGATGCAGCGCCGACGGCCCGCTGATCAGAATCACCCTGGCCCCGCGGCTCTGCGCAGCCTCCGCCAGCGCGTAGCCCATCTTGCCGCTCGATCGATTTCCCAGGAACCGCACCGGGTCCAGCGCCTCGCGCGTGCCGCCCGCCGTCACCAGCACAATTTCGCCGGCCAGGTCGTGGCGCCGTCCCAGCGCGCCCAGCACGGCATCGGCGATGGCTTCGGGCTCCGCCATGCGCCCCGCGCCCACCATCCCGCAGGCCAGCGCACCCGTGCCCGGCTCCACCACCCGCACTCCCCGCTGCCGCAGAATCTCCATGTTCGCCTGCGTCGCCGCATGGTTCCACATGTTCACGTTCATCGCGGGAGCCACCAGCACCGGCGCCTGCGTGGCCAGGTACATGGTGGTCAAAAAGTCGTCGGCAATTCCATGCGCAAATTTGGCCAGAATGTTGGCCGTGGCCGGCGCCACCACCAGCGCGTCCGCCCACTGCGCCTCGCCGATGTGCTCAATGCCATTTTGCTCGGGGTTCGCGTCGCCGTCCCCCCATTCATCCCACAGGCTGGTAATCACCTTATGCCCGCTAAGCGCGGCAAAGGTAAGCGGCTGGATGAATTTACCGGCCGCCGCGGTCATCACCACGTGGACCTCAAGCGCCTGCCGCTGGAGTGCGCGGACAACCTCTGCTGCCTTGTAAGCGGCAATGCCGCCGGACACGCCGACCGTGACTCTCATGGCTTGATTGTAGAACGTTTCGATTGTGTAAATCGGAGGCGCGCGCAATCGATCGGCAATTCCGCACAAATCCGCGCACCTGTCCGTCGACAGCCCAGCTCACCCACAAAGCTCTGTCATCCTGAGCGAACGGGGCCCCAGGCGCTTTTCAGCCTGGGGGTGGTGAGTCGAAGGACCTGCTTCTTCTTTTCGCTCTGCCCTGAGCAAAGCCGAAGCGGACCTGCGGTTGTCTTTCGGCCCTGATTCGGCAGCATCCCGGCTCGTTCCTCTAGCTCAGCAGAATTGGAACCGCCGGCCCTTCCACCAGCGGCTTCACCACCGGAATCTCCGTCTTCACATACGCAATCTTGCCCGCCTCAATCTCGTCCTGCGCAATGCGGCAGGCCTTGTTGGAGCGGCTGGGGACCAGCATGTGGGCGCCGCTTTGAATCTGGCGCGCTCGTCGAGCAGCCACCAGCACCTTGCGGTAGTTGGAATCGAAGCCGGTTTCAATGGTCGCGGGGATCTTTTCGGTCGTCATCAGAATCGTTGCCTCCGTTGCCTGAGTCGTTGTTTTCTGAATCCTTGCCTTCTAAGCTGTTGCCTTCTGAATCACTGCCTTCCAACTCATCCGAATCCGCCTGTGCGAGCCACCCGCTATCGTCTGCCGCACCGCCGACGCCAAAGTTAAACTGCTGCTGCCCGGAGGAACCGATAATACCAAATGCCTCCAGCACAGGTTTGAGCCGCTCCTGCGAGTTGCGTTGCAGGCAGGCCGCGGCCACCTCCAACACCCTGCGCGACCGGTAAGCGATCGGTTCGCCGTTCCGGTAATAGCGTTCGGCGAGCACAATTGCCTCAAGTTGAGCTACCGCCCGGTCAAGAATGTCGTTGACCAGAATATAACCGTACTCGCGATAATTCTCAATCTCCTTGCGCGCCGCCGACAGCCGCCGGAAAACTTCTTCCTCGTTCACCACACCCTCGGCGCGGCTGCGATTGCGCAGCCTTGTGCGCAGCGCCCGCGGGTTGGGCGGCATGATGAAGATGCTCACCGCCTCCGGCATTTTGGCGCGCACCTGCGCCGCGCCCTGCACATCGATATCCAGCAGCAGATCGTGGCCCTCCGCCCGCGCCTCTTCAAGCGACTGGCGCGCCGTTCCATAGTACCGGCCGAAGACCTCCGCGTGTTCCAGAAAAACGCCCGCGTCCAGCATGCGCTGAAACTCCTCGCGCGTGGTGAAGTTGTACTCGCGCCCGTTCTCTTCTGAGCCGCGCGGGGGCCGCGTGGTCCACGAGATGGCGAACTCGACGCCGCTCACCTGCTTGCGCAGTTCGCTCACCAGCGTACTCTTGCCCGAGCCCGAAGGCGCCGAAATGATAAAGAGAATTCCTGCCACGTGCCTCTGTCCTCTTGGCGGATCTGCTTGCCTTCCGCTCTGTTGAACTTCTATTCCGCCATCTTATCCATCCAGCTTCTTAGGGATGAAGTTCCGTGCCCCATCGGGGAACCCACTGTCTCGCGCCTTCTTTCTGAGGAAAGGGTGGGATGCAGTACGCCATTGCGAGCCTCGCGCGAGCCTCTGCCCCACCGCAGGTGGTTATTCAAGGTTCTGAATCTGTTCGCGTGCCTTTTCAATCTCCGCCTTCATGGCCAACCCCAACTCCGTAATCCGTGTTCCCTTCCCGCCCACGCCGCCTGTTTTCGACAGCAGCGTATTCGCCTCGCGATTCATCTCCTGCAGCAGGAAGTCCAGCTTCTTTCCCAGTTCCCCGCCCGCCGCAAGCAGTTCGCGAAAATGCCCGATGTGCGTGTGCATCCGCGCCAGTTCCTCGGCAATGTCGGTGCGCTCCACCAGAACCGCAACCTCTTCGAGCAACCGCTGCCGGTTGAAGTCCGTCCCCGTCGCCGAAATCAGCCGTTGCGTCAGCCGTTCCTGGTAGCGCTGCTCAATCTCCGGCCGCAGCGCAGCCACTCCCTCGGTAGCCTCCGTCAGCCGGTCAAGCGTGCCGCGCAGAATCTCGTCAAGCGCCTCGCCTTCCCGCGCGCGCATCGTATTCAACTGCGCCAGCAGCCCTGGAACCTCGCGCAGCACGCTCGCCGCAAGCGCCGCCAGGTCGTCTTCCCCGCGATTCTCGTTTTGCAGCGCCCCAGGCAGCCGCAGAATCGCATTCAGTTCCGGCTCGCCGTTCAGCCCGAACTCGTCGCGCGCTGCGTTGAAGGCGGAAACGTAGCCCGCCACCAGTTCGCGGTTGTAGCCGGACTTCTGCTGCCCCGCGCGATCGATCGAAAGACTAAGCTCGATGTGCCCGCGTACCAGCGACTCCTTCAAAACCTTGCGCAGTTCCATCTCCAGCCCATCCAGGCCCGAGGGAAACCGCAGTTGTACATCGAGAAAACGATGATTGACACTCTTCACGCTCAGCGTGTAGCTAAGCTGATCCTGAACGCTAGCCTGTACACGCGCAAACCCGGTCATCGAATAAATCGGCATGGGGACTACTCCTTCGGGCCGGCGGCCACGGCCGGCTCGAAATCGGCCGCAAATACGCCGGCGTCCTGCGCGACCTCGCCGGGTGATGGGGTCTCAGGCATGTCCATGAACTGGAGATGATAGAGGCGCTGATACGTGGGCGACGAAGTCAGAAGTTCTTCGTGCGATCCGACGGCGGTAATGCGGCCGTCTTCGAGCACGGCAATACGGTTGGCGCGGCGAATCGTCGAGAGCCGGTGAGCAATCACCACCACCGTGCGGCCCTGCATCAGGTTGGCCAGCGCGATCTGCACCAGCGATTCGCTCTCGGCATCGAGTGCCGACGTGGCCTCGTCCAGAATCAGCACCGGCGCGTCTTTGAGAATTGCGCGGGCAATGGCCATCCGCTGCCGCTCGCCGCCCGATAGACGAAAGCCCTTCTCGCCGATCACCGTGTCGTAGCCCTGCGGCATGCGCAAGATAAAGTCGTGCGCCAGCGCGTTGCGCGCAGCCTGCTCCACCACGGCAATCTTCACATCCGGCTGACCATACGCAATGTTGTTCCGCACCGTGTCGTTGAACAGGATCGTCTCCTGCGTCACCTGCGCTACCTGGCGTCGCAGCGAAGCGAGCGTGCAATCGCGCACGTCGTGTCCATCAATCGCGATGCGCCCCGAAGTCACATCAAAAAAACGTGGAATAAGATTCACCAGCGTTGACTTGCCAGCGCCGCTGGGCCCCACCAGCGCCAGCACTTCTCCGGCGCGCACCTCGAGATCCACGTTGTGCAGAATCTGGTGCTCACCTTCTTCCGTCGAGTAGGAAAAACCCACATTCTCAAACTGAATGGATTTGGCAAACCCCTTCAACGCAACCGCGTGCGCGCGCTCCTTCACGTCGTCCTCAGCGTCGAAGAATGTGAAGATGGAAGCCGATGCGCCCATCGCCTGCTGGAAGCTGTTGTAGAACGATGCGAACTTGCGCACCGGATCGTAGAGCGTGAAAAGCAGGATATTGAACGTGATAAAGTCGCCGACTGTCATGCGGTGGTGCTGGATTTCGTTGCGACCCACCAGCAACAGCAGCGCGATGGCAACATAACCGATGGCATCCATCAACGGCGAACTGATGGACTGAATGCGCACGCTGCGCATATTCGCACTGAGCAGCCGGCCGGCTGCCCGCTTGAAGCGCAGAACCTCCCAAAGCTCCGTATTAAAGGCCTTCACAATCCGGTTTCCGGTGACCGTTTCATGGAGGATATTCTGTATCTCGGCCAGCTTGTCCTGCCCCGATCGGGTCCTGGTGCGCACTTCCCTGCCGATTTTGCGCGAAGACGTAACAACGACAGGAACAAAAAGCAGAAGCGCCCAACTGAGATGTCCGCCGTATCGGATAACAAGCACCAAGCCAAACAGGAAGGTGAAGAATTGCTGCAGAAAATCACCAATGACCGAGCTGACGGCATTCTGCACCCGATCCACATCGTTGACCAGAGTGGAAAGGATTGTGCCCGTGGGATGCTTGTGAAAGAAACTGGACGACCGGCGCAACGTAGCCTCATAGAGGTGGTTGCGCATATCGGTAATGAGACGAAAACCGGCGTAGTTCACCAGGTAGGTGCCCACATAGTCGCACAGGCCCTTGACTAACGTGGAGGCCACAAGCGCAAACGCCACCACGGTCCAGGCGTTATGCATGAAATGCGGAACCACCAGGCGCAGGTCAAAATGCCAGCGGGAACTGGCTACACCCAGCGTGATAGGCCCGTCAGCCGTATTGGGAGCCAGCACCTGGTCCAGGATGGGCTTGAAGAGTAGTTTGCGGAAGTTGTCCAGCAAGCCCACCAGAGCCAGAAACAACACGCCAGGCAGCCACTCCAGCGTGTACGGGAGCCCATAGCGCAGAAGCCGTAGAAAATTCTTCATGCCGGGGGGCCTGCCACGGGTGCGGAGATCTGGGGACGAAGCCTCCGGCGCTGGGTGGTGAACTCCATCCCAACATTGTATCTGGCGGACTCAGCCTTGACTGCGCTGCGCCCAAAGGTTGTGCCATCCCCGCTCGCTTTGATTCGGACGCCTGCCCCCACGCAGAGCCTGTGCATGGCCGTACGTTGCTATCATGATCGAGTGATCCGATCCGGTAACAGCGCTGTGCGCCGCGTCCTGCACACGGTCTTCCTCGACCGCGACGGCGTCCTCAACCAGAAAATGCCGGAAGGCCGTTACGTCACTTCCCCTGACGAATTCCGCTTGCTCCCCCGCGTCGCCGAATCCATCGCGCGGCTGAATCATGCTGGATTGCGGGTCATCGTCGTCTCCAACCAGCGCGGCATCGCCCGCGGTCTTTACACCGCCGCCGATGTCGACGCGATCCACTCCCAGCTGCAAAGCCATCTCCAAGCGCACGGCGCAAAGATCGATGGCTTCTACTATTGCCCACATGACAAGGCCCAATGCAACTGCCGCAAGCCGCTCCCGGGCCTGTTTGATCAAGCCGTCGCCGATTTTCCTGACATTCTCGCAGCCACCAGCGCCATGGTCGGCGATTCCCTCTCCGACATCGAATTCGGACGAAGCCTGGGCATGCTCACCGTTTTTGTCGAAGGCGATCCGGAACGCAGCAAAACCGGCGCGGAAGCAGCTGCGGCAATGGCTGACATGCGGGTCGCTTCTCTAGTTGAAGCTGTTGAAGCATTGCTTTAAGACCTATCCGCCGAGCAAGATCTTAAAACGCCTTCAAATCCACAATCGCCTTGAGGATCGTCTCCGGCTGCGGCAGAATCGCGTCTTCCAGCACCGGCTGGTACGCGACAAATGTATCCATCGAACCAATCCTGCGCACTGGCGCATCCAGACAGTCGAACAGCTCGTCGCCAATGCGCGCCGCCAACTCAGCCCCGTAGCCCCAGCTGAGCATGTCCTCATGCGCCACCAGCACGCGGCTGGTCTTGCGGACAGAGGTCGCGATGGCCTCCCAGTCGTACGGGTTCAGACAGCGCAGATCAAGCACCTCCACTTCGATGCCGTGCTGCCGCTGCGCCTTTTGCGCGGCCTGCAATGCGCGCGGCACAACCGCGCCGTACGTGATCAGCGTGATGTCCGAGCCGGGTCGAACGATCTTGGCCTTCCCAAAAGGAATCGCAAACTCCGGCCCCGGATAAGGTGCACGTCCGTAGGTCTCGCGATAAAGCCGCTTGTGCTCCAGGAACAACACCGGATCGTCGCAGCGGATCGCCGTGCGCAGCAGTCCGTTGGCGTCCAGTGCGCTCGAAGGGAACACCACCCGCAGCCCTGGAATGTGCGTGAAGATGCTCTCGCCACATTGCGAGTGGTAGATTGCGCCGCCCGTGAGATACCCGCCGATCGCCACGCGGATCACAGCCGGAGAAGCCCACGCGCCATTCGACCGCCAGCGCATCAGCGCCAGCTCATTATGAATCTGGTGCATGGCCGGCCAGATGTAGTCGAAGAACTGAATCTCCACCACCGGCTTCATCCCGCGCGTTGCGTACCCCACCGCGCGCCCCACAATATTCGCCTCGGCCAGCGGCGAGTTGAACACCCGCTCCGACCCGAACTCCGTCTGCAATCCTGCCGTCAGTTTGAAGACGCCGCCCTTGCCCTTCACTTCATTCAGCGCCTCAACGCGGCTGGCATCGGCCACATCCTCGCCGTACACAACAATCCGCTTGTCGCGCCGCATCTCGTCGTGCAGGCAGGCGTTGATCAGGTCGGCCATGGTGCGCGGCCCGCTGCCCTTGGACTCGCCGGCCGTTCCTCCTCCGGCAACACCGGGAACTCCGGCGTGTTCAGTGGCGAAGATCGAACTGGTCGGGTCAAGCTCTTCTGAATACACAAACTGGGGAATGCTCTCAATCGCCGGCAGCGGCGCGTCCAGCGCGCGCTCCGCGGCCTCGGCGGCCTCACGGTCCAGCCGCTGCTCCAGTTCGTTGATCTGTTCTTCCGTCAGAATGCCTTCGCGCAGCAGCCGCATCTGCAGCTTGGCCAGCGGATCGCGCATCGCGTCCGCTTCGCGCTCGGCGGCAGAGCGATAAAGCTTGTCGTCGTCCGACAGAGAATGAGAGTAAGGCCGCACGCAGTGCCCGTGCATGAACGCTGGCCCCAGTCCCGCGCGGCAGTGCGCCACCGCAGCTTGAAACGCGAGCAGGCTGGCCTCGGCGTCCGTGCCGTCGAACTCAGAAAAATAGAAGTTGGGAAAGTTGGCCACCAGCCTCGAAATATTTCCGCCAGGCGTATTGATTTCCACCGGCACGCTGATCGCGTAGCCGTTGTCTTCCACGCAGAAAATCACCGGCAGCTTCTGGTTTGAAGCGGTATTGAGCGCTTCCCAGAACTCGCCCTGCGACGTGGATCCCTCACCCAGCGAAGTAAACACCACTTCGTCGCCATGAAACTCGACGTCATGATACGCGCGATAGTCCGCTGCAACCGACGCGTCCGGCTTCACGGCCGTTTCAGGATGCCGGCTGAAGTAGCGTCCCGCCTCCGCGCAGCCCACGGCATGCAGCAGTTGTGTGGTGGTCGAGGAAGAGGTGCTCACGATGTGATGCGGCTTGCTGCTCCAGTGCGTCGGCATCTGCCGCCCGCCGCTGGCCGGGTCCGTCGCCGCGCCCACCGCCTGCAGCAGCATCTCGGTCGGCGTCACGCCCAGTGCTAAAACCAGCGCGCGATCGCGATAGTACGGAAAAAACCAGTCGTAACCCGGACGCATCGCCAGCGCCGCGCCCACCTGCAACGCTTCATGCCCGGCCGCTGAAATCTGGAAGTAGATCTTCTGCTGCCGCTTCAGCATGATCTCGCGATCGTCCACCCGGCGCGAGAGGAACATCAAACGGTACATCTCAACCAGTTGCTCGCGGCTAATGCCGCCTGCGGCAACCGACTCGGACTCGCAAGCTCTGGAAACTGCCAGATCCATTCCTGTCACTCCCAAAAACATCCCATCCGAAAACTTGCCAGAACAGTTATAGCCAAACCTGATTGTAACAATCAATTCCAATTTCCAGCAGCAAGGTTCGCACTGTGGGAATTCTGTACCAATCCAAGTCAATTCATCCCAGCCACACCTGCGCTATTCCAGCTCCGTGCCCCATCCTTGCGCCCTTTTCCCGGCGCAAGGGTGGGACGCAACCAAGCCCGTGCGAGCCTCCCGCGAGCGTCTGCCGCACTGCAAGTGCCGAGCGTCTGCCGCACTGCAAGTGCCGAGCGTCTGCCGCACTGCAAGTGCCCGCAGGTGGTTAATGGATTGGAGACGGAAGCGGCTCGAACACCGGAATCCCCTTCACTGACAGGCTCATCTTTTCTTTCACGCTATGGGCCAGCTTTTCAATCTCGGCAACTTTGCGCAACTGGTCGGGATTGAGCGCTTCAGGGTGCGCGCCATTCAGCTCGTCATTCAGTTCCCTGGCCAGCTTCAGCAGCTTGTTGGTGTCGGCAATCAGCGACTTCTGGCGTTCGGCATTCAGCGCCTTCAGCCGCTTTTCCTGTTCCACCGGATCGTTGTCCGAGTTATCCCCAGGCCCCACGCCTATCTGCTGACCAATAGAACCGGCTGCGCGCGGCGTCTGCAGGCCGCTCTGCGCTCCGCCCGGCAACACCAGCAAGAGAGCAATCCACAAAGCCAGCCTCGTGCGGCCGGCCCTCGCTCTCCAGCCCTGTGCCCGGCGCCGCTCAGCGCGCATCAGTCCATCCCCATTGAGGTTTTCATCTTTCCCCTCACGTCGTGAGCCAGCCTTTCAATCGCGCCGGCCTTGCGAACCACCGAGACTGAAAGCGTGTCCTTGTTGGTCTTATCCACTTCGGCCTTCAGATCGGTCGCCATCTTCAACAGTTGCGCGCTGTCTTCGGCAATCTGCTTCCGCCTCTCGCCCGGTTGCGCCCCAGAATCCTTCCTCTTCGACGAAGGAGAGTTTGCGTCGTTCACCACAGACGCGCCGGCCTGCCCGTTCCCCGTCCGAGCCGGATGAGGATCGTCCCCGCGCAGCAGCCCGCGGCAGACAACCGGAGCCAGCAGAATGGCAACCAATGCTGCAACAACGGCCGCTCCCTGCGCATTGCCCAGCGGCAGGTGTGCACCATCGGTCTTGCGGACGCGCTTCATACCCATGGAGGAACCTCCTGCGCTTGACCGGAATTCGTTTGAGACGCCGGCTCGCTCACCAAACAAAGGTGGGGTCGCTACCCGGGCTGCCCGCGCACAGTAATAGTCTAGTACCAGGAGATTTGGATGCATCCTTTTCTGTTTCTGGCCGCCATGCGCACCGGACTGTTTGCCGAGGGACGCTTCCTCGGCAAGGTGCTGGACGAGTGGGTCGCCGACGCCCAGGAATTCGTCCACATCAAGCTGCCGCACCTGATCGTGATTCTAGCCATCGCGGTGCTGCTCAACCGGCTCTTGCGCGCCATCACCTTCCACATGACCCGCGTGGCCGAGCAACATGCGGCCAGTCCGGAGCGTGTCGGCCAGGTCAAGACCCTCGCCGGCATCTTCCGCGCCACCGGCCTTGCCGTCATCGGGCTCATCTGCGGCCTCCAGTTTCTCGATGCTTTCGGAGTCAATCTCGCCCCGCTGCTGGCCTCAGCCGGTGTCGCCGGCATCGCCATCGGCCTCGCGGCGCAGAACATCGTCAAAGACATGCTCAACGGCGTCCTCATCCTCATCGAAGACCAGTTCAACGTGGGCGACACGATCCGCGTAGCCGGCGTTTCTGGGACCGTCGAAGCGATGACCCTGCGCAAGACCACCGTGCGCGACGCAGACGGCACCCTCTACGTCATTCCCAACTCGCAGATCACCACCGTGGCCAACCTGAGCATCGGCTATTCGGTAGCCACCGTCGGCGTGAGCGTCGACTTCTCGGCGAATCCCGACAAGGTTCTGGCAATTCTGAAGGAGATTGCCCTCGACGTACGCAACAGCGAGGCCTATAAGAACGTCTTCCTTGCCGATCCGCAGATTCTAGGCGTCGATTCAATGAAGGGCTCGCAGTTGATCTTCCCGGTGGTCTTCAGAACCAGGGCCACGCAGCAATACGCCCCGGTGCGTGAGTTTCAGCGCCGCGTGCGCCTGGCGCTTGAAGCCAACCACCTGCTGCCCGGCGATCCCAACCGTGTCTTCAATTCATTCTTCGCCAAGGAATCGGAGACCGGCGCGGCAACAAGGAATCCCTCAGCAGAACACGAAGCGCCGCCCCCGCGCGACCCCACCACCATCAAGCCCCAGGAGAGCAACCCCTTCGCCGGAACCTGAGAGAGGAAATGTCGAGCTGACTCAGGCCACAACAGTCTGCCGTGAAAGTCAGGTCTTGAAAAGGCAACGCTTCACAGCTTGCGGAAAAACTCCACCTTGACGTAGATGTGCGAAGGGGCACGACTTTACAGCCTGCGGAAAAAGTCCGATGAGACGTAGATGTGCGAAGGGGCACGAGTTTACAGCCTGCGGAAAAAGTCCGATGAGACGTAGATGTGCGAAGGG
>Ga0224526_1000595_pt1 | contig 15578 bp, 20 predicted proteins | sample CBST25metaG_FD_179878 | JGI IMG/M metagenome (GOLD analysis project Ga0224526, IMG submission 179878) | Peat soil microbial communities from Stordalen Mire, Sweden - C.B.S.T-25 | ecosystem: Environmental > Terrestrial > Soil > Wetlands > Peat | place: Sweden: Norrbotten County, Stordalen Mire...
TCTCCCAGCTAAAACTGCACTGGGCGGGCTCGGCCCTGGCGCTCACACAAGCTCCCCGCGCAGCCGCGGCCAACAAAGGCAATTTTGGCCACGTGCTGGTCGTGGGCGGCTCGCTCGGAACAGCGGGCGGAAAGTCGGGCGCACCGGCCATGGCCTCTCTGGCCGCGCTGCGAGCCGGTGCGGGCCTGGTCACAGCGGCCGTTCCAGCCCCGGCCCTGCCGCTGGTAGCCGCTGTTGCCACGGAGCTGATGACCTTGCCGCTGGCGCCCACGCCAACTGGACAAATCGCCGCCGAAAACCTTGCCCCGGAAGTTCTTGCGATGCTCATGGCCGGCAAGTCCGTGCTCGCCATCGGTCCCGGTCTGGGCCAAAGCGCGGATACGGTCAAGTTCACCACCGGCCTGCTTTCGGCCACCAGAATTCCAGCGGTCATTGACGCCGACGCGCTCAATATCCTCGCCACCAAGCCGGTCCTGCTTGCCAAACTCGCCAAGGGACGCACGTTGGTGCTCACGCCGCATCCCGGCGAGATGGCGCGGCTGGCGAATATCTCCATTGCCGAAGTCCAGGCCAACCGGCTTGAAGTGGCGCGGACCTTTGCCCAGCGCTACGGCGTCACTTTGGTCCTCAAAGGTGCGCGGACCGTCATCGCCCACCCCGACGGCCGTGTGGCCGTCAACACCACCGGCAGTCCCGCCATGGCCAAAGGCGGCAGCGGCGACCTGCTGACCGGCCTCATCGCCGGGCTTCTCGCGCAATACCCAAGTGGCGCGACCCAGGCCGTTGAAGCGGCTGTTTATATTCACGGCTTGGCCGCGGACTTGGCCGTTCGCCAGGCCGACCAGCATACTTTGCTGGCCACCGACAGTCTTCTTCAACTTTCTCGGGCTTTTCGCTTTGATTCGCGCGGCCAGAACGGGTATGTTTGGTTGCAGGGGCTGCCGGCGGAATTGTCACCCGCCGCCGCCTCCCATGAGGCAGCCAAATGACCAGTGCCGCACCCGTCGCCCCCAAGGGTCCACCCGAGGCTGTCCGCATCCACCAGTTCACCACCACGAGCGGCGCGGACACGGTCGAGGTGGGCCGCAAGTTGGTTCGTTTGCTCCAGCCGCCGCAACTCCTCATCCTGCGCGGCGACCTCGGCACCGGCAAAACCACGCTGGTCAAGGGCATTGCCCAAGCCCTCGACGCCGCTGAGCCTGACGAAGTAACCAGCCCCACCTTCACTCTGATCCACGAGTACGACGGCACCCGCGAAGGCAAGCCCGTGAAGCTCTTTCACCTGGACGTCTATCGTCTCGAAGGCGAGCGCCAACTCGAGACCCTGGGCATCGACGAGTTACTCACTCCCGACGCATTGGTCCTGGTCGAGTGGGGCGAAAAGTTCAAGAGCATCCGCAAAAAATCCACAGGTGAGATAGCCATCTCCTCCGCCGGCGGCGACGCCCGCAAAATCACTGTGACGCTGAAAGAATAACTGTACGGCCATGAGAGGCCGGGTGCCCCATCCATCGCGCTTTCTGCGATGGGTGGGTGAGCAACGCCACCAGTTCCCGCCGCCGAAGGCAGACTAGACCTGTTCCCTGTTCCCTGTTCCCTATTCCCTGTTCCCTGTTCCCTGTTCCCTGAACTTAGTACCCCATCACGTTATACCCGCAATCCACATACAGCGTTTCGCCGGTCACGGCGCTTGCCAGGTCGCTGGCCAGAAACAACGCTGCGCCGCCGACCTCCAACTGGTCCACGTTGCGATGCAGCGGTGCGCGGTCGGAGTGGGCCTTCATCATCTCGCCCAGTGCTCCCACGCCGCGAGCGGCCAGCGTCTTGATCGGCCCGGCGGAGATGGCGTTCACGCGGATGTTTTTTGAGCCGAGGTCATAGGCCAGATAGCGCACCGTGCATTCGAGTGCCGCCTTGGCCACGGCCATCACGTTGTAGTTGGGCACAACCTTTTCCGCGGCGTAAAAGCTGAGCGTCATGATGCTGCCGCCCTCGGGCATCAAAGGCGCGGCGGCCCGCGAGACCGCGATGAGCGAGTAGACGCTCACGTCGAGAGCGATGCGGAAGCCCTCGCGGCTGGTATTGGTGAACGCGCCGCGCAGATCTTCTGCCGGCGCAAAAGCCACGGCATGAACAAGGATTTCAACCGTTCCAAACTTCTGCTTGAAGGCGGCGAAGAGCGTCTCGATCTCCGCGTCGTTTGACACGTCGCACTGGAAGCCGCTGGCTCCGGGCAACTCGTCGATGAGGCTCTGGGCCTCAAGCTTCATGCGTTCGTTCTGGTAACAGATGGCCAGGGTGGCGCCGGCCTCGTGCAGTTTTTGGGCGATTCCCCAGGCAATGGAACGCTTGTTGGCCAGCCCGAAGACCACGGCCGTCTTACCCGCCAAATTGATCATGCTTACTCGCTTCCTCCAGGGTCCCTTTTACGGGCTTGATCCAGGCTTGATCCAGAATTGCTCCAGGATTGCTCCAGGATCGAACAGGATTGAACAGAATTGCTTCAGGGGATGCCGGACCCACCGTTTCTTAGAATATCAGCCGCCGAGGTCCACAAGCTCGACTTTGCCCACGGGCCGATCCAAAAAGCGCGAGCCGAGGCGCTCGAACTTCTCAACAGAGTCGGTCGCGAAGCATCGCAGGACGCCGTTCCGAGCCTCCTGGCCGGCCGTGCGCTCGAGCGCGATGCCGCCGCCGAATTGGCGCACTGCTGCCTCCGCCGCCGCTTCCGCGGAGTCGATGACCCGCATCCCGGCCGGAACAGCCCGCTCAATCAGCGGTCGCAGCAGCGGGTAATGCGTGCAGCCCAGCACCAGAGTGTCCGGGTTGAGCCCCAGGGCCGCGGCCTCGGCATTCAGTTCATTGAGATAGATCCGGATCACTTCCGCGGTCACCGGTTGATCGGTCCAGCCTTCCTCCACCAGCGGCACCAGCAGCGGACAAGCTTTTTCCAAGGCGCGCAATCCCTGTGCGCGGCAGGCGGCTGCGTAGGCGTGGCTCTGCACGGTAGCATCCGTCGCAATCACCAGCACGTCCCCGCTCCGCGAGGCGGCGCGCGCCGCGGAAGCGCCGGGCTCGATCACGCCCAGCACCGGGACCGTCACAGCATCCTGAATGGCGTCCAGAGCCAGCGCGCTGGCCGTATTGCAGGCAATCACCAGGAACTCGGCGCCCTGCTCGCGCACCAGAAATTGCGCGCTTTGCGCGGCATACCGGGCAATCGTGCGGCGGGATTTGGAGCCGTACGGCAGCCGCGCCGTATCGCCGAGAAATGCGAATCGAACCTGCGGCAGCCGGGCCGCCAGCGCGCGAAGCACCGTCAGCCCGCCAAACCCGGAATCGAAAACGCCAATGGTTGGAGTCATGGATGTTAGACCGCAGATTTAGTGGGCGGGAAGAAAAAAGTGGTTAGACTCGAGGACAACCGGCACAATTCCATGAAGACGCTTCTGTCATAAGAATTGCGTGTTCCGGTTCTCACGAAAATCGAATTGAGCGCGCTATCGACAAGGCCATAGACCGTTAGCATTTGCGGCACGGACGGCATCGGGTCGCGCCAAAAAGCATTAGAAAGTTCACGGAGAACGCCTTCCGGTGTGCCGTTGTGAATGTAGGCATCGGTTCCGTTCAGATCGCTGGCCGATCTTTGGATTCGATAGGACTCCGACTCCCAAACGAACCAATCGTGGCGGCTGGGGTGAAGATTAGCCCAAGTAATTGTCATGCCTAATTCCAGCGGCATGTTGAATCTTGGCACGGCCGTTGGCGCAACGCTCATTTCTACCCTGGAAAGATCGTGGATGGAATAGCGGCAACTCTGGATGAGCTGAATGATTCTGTCCAGCCTGCGCCCTCCGCCTGGAATTTCCGAGGCAAGATGAGGAACCAGACCCAGTTGAAAGAGCCCAACGATGTAAGCAATGTAGAGGTCCTGAAATTCTTCATCGTAGGGGACATTCAGGAAAACGCCCTTTGGGTCAGGCAGCGGAGGCACGCTTGCGCCTCTTTTCCGGTTCGATGGAGTTCACAGACTCTTCTTCCCGATGGGAAAGTTGGGCCTTGAACTCGTCCACAAGTGCCTGTATCGCTCTCTCGCTAGCCTTGGAGATAGGGAAGAGCTTCTCCATCTCCTCAAGAGTGGGCCAGGGAGCCGTGATGTGAATGGGCTTGCGCATGGCTACTGCTCCATCTTACTGCGAATTCGGCGAAATGGAAACAGCTCTGGCGAGGTGCAGCGATTACGGGTGCGGGACCACCTCAGTCGCCAGATACGTCCGCGTCAAATCCGCGTGGCCGGCGAGGGTTGCGCGCGGCTGTCCATCCACCAGAAACCGAACCTCCGTGACGCGGGGCAGGTTGGCGTGCAGGGTTCCGCAGATCGACGTCACCGTAAGCATCTCGGTCAAAATGCCCGAGGGATGGCTGGCGACGAACGCACCAGTCAGGTTGACCACGGCGAGTTCGGGGCCCATCTGCATCGGGTCCTTTGATTGGGAACCTCGGCCCCCTGGACTAGCCCCGCTCTGACTGCCCCTGCCGTACCCATCCTGGGCCGGCAACAGAAAGACCTGCGCAATCGAGCTGGCGCCGCCGGGAACCGGGTGCGCGGCATCGGCAGCGGCGTACATATCTAGCAATTTACCCAGCACGGCGCGTGCCCGTGCGCCTGGGTCCTGGGGCAACGGCAGCGATTGCGCCTGGGCCAGCAATGTGCCGTCCGCGTCGCTGGCCAACAGGATCGTAGCCTGTTCAGACGGCGCCACCTCCGGAGCCTGCGTGGGCGCGGAGTCCTGGCCGGAGAGCAAACGCTGGTGCGCACGCTCGCGCAACTGCCATAGCGCCACGCCCATGCCTACTGAAGCCACCAGCAGCACGGTAAACAGGATGGTCTGGTAGCGGGGAATCCTCACGGCTGATGAGCCTCCGTCGTGCGCCAGGCATCTGTACGCCATTCCAGCAGCGCCGCCGCCAGCGTCTCGGCCACACGTGCCTGGTAGCCCGGATCGTCCAGTTCCGCAATCAGCTTCTTGCCGACGTCGCGTTCCGGCGCAATCTCCACGGCGACTGCCGGGCAGGTCATGCTATCCACCGCGGGCAGCGAGGTGCGGCCCAGGGTCACGGTCATGCCGGCCTGCAGCAGCGCGCTGTTCAGCGTTCCGGCAAGCGCCAGGCTGCGCGTCACCCAGGCGGCCTGTGCGGTCTTCCACGGGGCAAAGCGCGCCGGCTGAACCGGCGCCATCGAGGAGACAAACAGGTGAACCCCGGAGCCGCTTTCCGATCCGTGCAGGCTCAGGCAGGCCTGTGCGTTGGCGTGGTTGGCTATCTCCGCCCGGCGATTCAAATCCACAGTCGCGTCCGATTCCCGGGTGGTCGTCACTTGAATGCCGCGCGCCGCCAGCAGCGAACGCAACCTTACGCTGAGAGCAAGCGTGAAGGCCTTTTCCGCCTGCCCGTTGCCGAGCCGCCCTCCTGCATCGTCGCCGCCGTGGGCCGCATCCAGCACCACCACAAACCGGCCCGCCGGAGCCGCCGAGACGGGCGGGGCCTGCGCTGCTGCAAGTTGCGATACTGTCATGCACGCCGTCAGAACCCAAATGCATGGGCTGGGCCGTAAAGCCTGGTTAATGGCTGCGAAAATAGACAGAATTTCGAGCCTTGCCGACAAATAGCGAACCTCAGGGGCTAAAACCCCGCCATACCAGCGGCGCTCTTTCAATGCAGTCAAATCCCCGCTCCTACAGCGACCACACCGCGTGCTCCTGGATTGCTGCGTGCATTGCATCTGGAGCGAGGTCCAATTCACCGGGCCACGATACGGCGCCGTAATCAAGCCTGACCTGCGCAAACAGCGACGGGTCGGCAAGCGCGGCAAATACCCCGGCCTTTGGCGAACGCACCATACGAGACAGATCGACCATCCCCGTGAGGCCATCGGCAAATGCAACCCGCAGCCGGAACCCCGGAAGAGCTTCGACTTCGGTCACCCGCCACGGCGAGCGAGGCGCGACCTCAAAAGCTAAGGTAGTTGGGGAATGTTCGTTGGCGATTGTTTCTGTGCGCATAGGCTCGGAACCTACGATGGCCAGCTAGAGTGCAGGGGCAAGGTCGTTGAGTTCCTCGATGCGGAGCATTCGTATATCACGGACACAGATCTTGAACCAGGGGTAAGTATTGCTCACGTCCTGAGCAGCTAATACGCACTTGACCGCGTTCATTTCCGCATCCCCGAAATAAACACTACCTTGCTGCCAATTGAACCCCCAGGGCTCAAGCGTCTTTCTGATATCCCCGTAAGCGTTCGTGTAAGAAGCATTCGGGTACACGTTTTGCAATTGTGCGGTATCGAAGTCAAACGCGATAGCGTACATTCGAATTCTCCCGGTCGGAAGCGCGTTAAGATCGCTCACGCGCAAATCAACTTGCGGTTCGTCCAGTAAAAGGCTACTCATTTGCCCCTCCAAGAGCCACCACCGTTATCTTACCACTCCTCTTCTCCAGAGGCCGCTTCAGCTCAAATCTTTCAGTTTGCGCGCTTACTCCAGCGCATAGATCGTCAGGCCGCTGAGCAGCTTGGGGAAGAAGTCGGTGGACTTTTGCGGCATCACGTCGCCGGCAAAGGCCACTTCCCGCAGTTGCTCCATGGAAACGGGGTTGGTGAGGAATGTGACGTCTGCTTCGCCGCGGCGGACCAGGTCCACCGCCTCGCCGGCGTCGCGCAGGTAGCGGATATTGGTCTGCTCACGAACCTTTTCCGCATCCAGGCCCAGCAGCCGGTCCAGCACGATCGAGTGCAAGTGACTCAGGTCGAGCTGCCGCTGACGCTCCGGCATCCCGGCCAGAGCCGCGGCTACGGCTTCCGGCTTCGACCGCAGCAGCAGAGCCCCGCCGCGTGTGACGGCCACAAAAGCTGTCCCCGCCTGGCGCCCTAGCCATTCCATATAGTCGATAGCCGCGCCCAATTCCGACGCCTCCACCGTGAAAAACTCCTCGGCCGCCGTGGCAAACGCCTCAGCATCGAAAGACGGCAAGCTGTGCACCACGCGATGCGTGGGCAGAATCACCAGTCCGTCGGAATCCATATTGACAAAGCTCATCATCACGGCCGCTTCAGGGTAAGCCGGCTGCGGCAATTCGTTCACACTGTGGTGGACCTTCGCCCCGGAGCCGTCCGCGTGATCCGGCGCATGTTCTTTGCAATAGTTCAGCGCGGTCTCGTACCTGTGGTGCCCGTCCGCAATGATCAGCTTCTTGTCGGCCATCGCCGTGGTCAACAGCAGGATCGTCGCCGGATCGCTGACGCGCCAAAGCCGGTGCAGCACGCCGTATTCGTCCGTGACCTCGGCCTCGGCCGGCCCGTTGCCGTCGTAGAGAATCTTCTCCACGCTGCCGGCAGGGTCAGAGTAGAGCATGAAAATCTGCCCAAAATGCGCATGCGTCGCCTTCAGCAGGCTCAGCCGGTCGTTCTTGGGCTTGGACAGGGTCTGCTCGTGCCGGAAGACCACCTGCTCGGCGTATTCGTGGAGCTTGCCCAGCGCGATAAACCCGCGCCGCTCCTTCACCACATCGGTGCCTGGAACCTTGAATCTTTGCGAGTAGGCAAAGATGCAGGGATCCTTCTCCTGCACCAGAATGCCCTGCTCCCGCCAGGCGGCCAAATCCCGCGCCGCTCGCGTATAGACGCTTTCGCCGCGTTCGGTATCGAACAGTTCAGGCAGTCCCAGGATGATGCGGACCAGGTTGTACGGGCTGCGCTGGTAATAGGCCTGCTGCATGGCCGGAGAAATCTTGTCATAGGGCTGGGTGACCACGTCATCCAGCCGAACCACTGTGGAATTGTAGCGCCAGGCGCGAAATGGATAAATGCGGGCCATACGGAAGGGCTTGCTCCCCGTCTAACAAAATAGATTTACGCGAGGGGGTTCCCTGCTCGCTCACGCCGGGATCCCATCGCGCTTGGTCTTGATTGTATCCCAGTTGCCACTGCGGCTTTATCCTTCCAGATACCGGTACGTGGGAATTCATCGGGCCGGAACCGCTGCGCCGCTCTTGCGGCTGCCGTGCTAAACTCGCGTTCATTCTCTCGTTCCTTCTCTGGTGCTGCGCCATGACCATGCTTCCTCTCCAGCGGACCTGCACAATCGGACACGGCAAGCTGCGGTTCCCTCGCCGCTGGCTGTGGATCTGCGGGTTGGCGACGGCCTTCTGTCTGGCGGGCGTCCATGCCCGAGCTCAAGACCAGGAGGACCCGCTCAACAAGGTGCATGTCACCCCACCAGCCACCTCCACCTCGGCAGCGGGAGCTCCCGCGGGGGCTGAAGCGCCCGCCGTCTCCGGCCCCAATGCGCTGAAGATCCGTCCCGGTGAGCGCATCCGCATGAACGTGGACATGGTCCTGGTACCGATTACCATTACCGATCCCATGAACCGCCTGGTCACCGGCCTCGAACAGGAAGACTTCCAGGTATTTGAGAACAACAGCCAGCAGAAGATCAGCACCTTCGCCACTGAAGACGCGCCGGTTTCCATCGGCATCATCTTCGACCTCTCCGGCTCCATGACCTCCAAGCTCATCCGCGCCCGCGAGTCCATCCTCCAGTTCATCAAGACCGCCAACCCCCAGGACGAGTTTTTTGTCATCGGCTTCAACGACCGCCCTGAGTTGATTGAAGACTTCACCAATTCCGTTGAGGACATTCAAGCTCGCCTGGCAACGGTGCGCAGCGGCCATCGCACCGCCCTGTTGGACGCCATCTACTTTGGCCTGGTCAAAATGAAGGACGCCCGCCATGAGCGCAAGGCCCTGCTCGTGGTCTCTGACGGAGGCGATAACCGCTCCCGCTACACCGAGGGCGAACTCCGCGCGCAGGTGCGGGAGTCTGACGTCGAAATGTATTCCATTGGCATCTTCGATCCCTATGCCGCCACTCCCGAAGAGCGCACCGGGCCTCAACTGCTCAATGATTTGAGTGAGGAGACCGGCGGACGCCTCTTCCGCGTCGACGATATCGCCGACATGGGCGACATTGCCGAGAAAATTTCCACCGAATTGCGCAACCAATATGTCATCGGCTACCGCCCCAAGGACCTGACCCGCGACGGCAAGTGGCGTAAAGTGAAGGTAAAGGTAAATCCTCCACAGGGCTTGCCTCCACTTACTGTCCATGCTCGCACCGGCTACTATGCGCCTTTGCAATAACGCGGTTCTCGTGGTTCTTCTTGCCGGTGCGGTGCTCACGCTGCCTGCGCAACAATCCTCATCCCCGGCAAGCGGCGTCAGCGCAGTGAGTTCCGCAGACCCATCGCAAACGCCGCGAACTCCGCTAACGCCGCAAGCACCTTCTCTCACCGTGGACCGCGACCCGGTGCGTTCGCCCGATAACGAGCCGCCCGCCACTGCCGCGGGGCCCCTGCGCAAGGAAGGCGAGGGTTACGTCCTCCACACCGACGTGGAAGAAGTGGTTCTCAATGCCACCGTCCTTGAGGGCAACCGCCTCGTTCCCGACCTGAAAAAGGACAACTTCCAGGTCCTCGAAGACGGAGTCCCACAGACCCTCATCAGCTTCCAGCACACTGACCTTCCCGTCTCCATTGCCATGGTGGTGGACAACTCCGGTTCCATGTCCCGCAAGCGCCCTTCGGTCAACAAGAGCGCCCTCGACCTGATCCAGGCCTCGAATCCCCAGGACGAGGCCTTTGTCGTGAACTTCTCCGACGAGGCCTTCATCGACCAGGAGTTCACCTCCGACGTGAACAAACTCCGCGACGGCCTGAGCCACATCGAATCCAGAGGCGGCACAGCACTTTACGATGCCGTCGTCGCCTCGGCCGACAAGCTCGTCGCCGACGCCAAGCGCCCCAAGCAGGTGCTCATCCTCATCACCGACGGCGAAGACAACGCTTCGACCCTCAACCTGGAGCAGACCATCCGCCGCGTTCAGCAGCTCTCCGGCCCGGTCATCTACTCCATCGGACTGCTCTTTGGCGACGAGATGACCCGCGGCGAAGTCCGCCACGCGCGCCGCGCCCTAGAAATGCTCTCCACCGAGACCGGCGGCATCGCCTTCTTTCCCAAGTCAATCGAACAAATTGACCAGATTTCCGCCGAAGTCGCCCGCGATATTCGTAACCAATACACGCTCGGCTACCACTCCACCAAACCCACCACCGAGCCCGGTTTTCGCCGCGTGCTGGTGACAGCCGAAGCCAAGGGCATGGGCAAACTCAACGTCCGCACCCGCACCGGCTACTTCCCCGTCGTCCGCGTCCCTAAGCAGCCCGCAAAGCCGGAAAGCAAGTAAGGGCACATATCAATTTCCATTTCGCTACGTGATCCATGACGCCCCACCACGAAAAGCTAGGAGCCACAACACAGACAATGCCTGATTATGAATGCCGCACTCTAGCAGTTCCTGCGGAGCAAGAGTCGAGGGGCGGCCATTACGGACGAGATGAATCAGGCAGTGCGGGAGAAGACGCGGGCTTCGAGGCGTGAGAGCCGGCTTTCGTGATCTTTGCGGACTTCGTCCTCAATCCGGTCGAAACGGATTTCCATACGGTCGATGCGCGCGTTCACGGCGGCAAATCCGGCTCTCATCTCCGAGCGCAGGTCGTCGATTCGCTGACCGAGGTCGTCGATTCGCTGACCCAGAGCGTTGATGGCGCGATTATTCGCCACCGTCGAACCAAGCCACACGAGGAGGATCGAGAAGATGGGAAGACCGATCGCGAGATAGAATTGGGCGCTGGTCATAATCGCTGCTCAATTGTAACCCCGCTTAAGCCGCAATACCAAGGGCATTCGATTCGGCCGCCCCCGCCACGATAAGCTGGAAGCTAGGAGCTAGAAGCTAACCCATGTCCGACTACAAATACGCGACCCTCGCCGTCCACGCCGGCCAGCATCCCGATCCCCTCACCGGCGCTGTCAATGTGCCCGTCTATCTCTCCTCGACCTTCGAGCTCACCGGCATCGGCACCGACAAAGGCTGGGACTACTCCCGCGCCGGCAATCCCACCCGCGACCGACTTGAAACGGCCCTCGCCGCGCTCGAAGGCGGCGTCAGCGGACATGCCTTCACCAGCGGCATGGCAGCCATCTCCGGCTTGGTGGCCATGCTCCGCTCCGGCGACCACCTGATCTGCTCAAACAACGTCTATGCCGGCACAGTGCGCCTCTTTGACCGCATCGTATCCGGCTACGGCATCGACATCCAGTATGTGGACACCAGCGATCTCGACGCTGTGGCCGCGGCCATCCGCCCCTCCACCAAGCTGATTCACATTGAAACCCCCAGCAACCCGCTGATGGTCCTCACCGACATTGCCGCGGTCAGCCAGATTGCCCACGCTCACGGCGTCGAAGTCAGCGTGGACAACACCTTCCTGTCGCCCGCCTTGCAGAGTCCCCTGGCCCTCGGCGCCGACATCGTCATGCATTCCACCACAAAATATCTGAACGGCCACTCGGACGGCTTGGGCGGCGCGCTCATCGGTTCCACACCCGAACACAAGGAGCGTTTTGGGCTGGTGCAGAAGGCTGCCGGCGGCGTCATGTCGCCCTTCGAATGTTTCCTCGTCCTGCGCGGCATCAAGACCCTCCCCGTCCGCATCAGGCAGCACGAGGAGAACGGCCAGGCCGTTGCCGAATTCCTCTCCACCCACCCCAAGGTGAGCCGCCTCGCTTATCCCGGCCTCAAGAGCCATCCCCAACATGCGCTTGCCGTCAAGCAGCAGAAGGGCTTCGGCTCCATGCTCAGCTTCGACCTCGGCTCGCGCGATGCCGCCGCACGCTTCCTGGCCGCCATCAAAATCTTCCTCAGCGCCGAGTCGTTAGGTGGCGTCGAATCGCTCGCCTCCCACTCCGCCACCACAACCCATGCCGCCATCACCCACGAAGAGCGCGAAGCCGTCGGCATCACCGAAGGACTCATCCGTCTCTCCATCGGCATTGAAGACAAGGAAGACCTCATCGCCGACCTGGAACAGGCGCTCGCCGCCGTGTGACGCAACAGCATCCGTTCTCGCCCGGGAGTATCCTGATGAGTGGGCTCGTACCAGTTCGATGGGGTCACATTCCGCGTATACCCGGAGGATCATGATCCTCCGCACGTTCATGGCCGATACCAGGGGATAGCTGCCATCCTTGAATTAGGCAAGGATGGTCGCGCACGAATAGCTGACCGGGATGATGCCCTGCGGCCTGGCGATGCCAAGAGAAACCAGGTGCGCCATATCTTGGATGTGGCGAATGCGCACTTCAGCGATCTAATGGAACTGTGGAAGGAGGCTCATGCCTGAACCTGCTCGTGTAGTGACAACAGACGCAGAAATCGATGCGGCAATCGTGCGCGCTCGAAAGTACGCAAAATATGATCGAAGAATAGTTAAAGCCACGTACTCAAAGACAACGGACACGCTCCGATTGGTATTTGAGGACGGCGCAACGTACACGCTCCCATGCACTCGAATTCAAGGTCTGGCTGGGGCCAGTGAGAAAGATCTGAAACGCATTCAAATTCTGGGAGATGGCACAGGGTTGCTGTGGCCGCTCCTCGATGTCGCACACTATGTTCCAGGGCTGCTGGCGGGCGTTTATGGGTCGGAGAAATGGATGACCGCCCTTTACAAGCAGCGGAAGAAGCCGAAGCTTGTTGACCCCGCGGGCCGCCACAAGCAAGAGTAATTGGCCTCACGTTAGAACGCACAAGAATTGGAGGGTAGGCAATGGGAACCGGACTTGACAGTCGCCATCGTGATTTGGACGGCCGCATTGAAGAAAAAAGAGGAGATACACTCGTTGCCACTCTTCGGAGGGCTTATGGCCAGGACTTCCTGCGCGATTTTCGCAGCGATGCCAGGCTCTCCACAGTGCGCGAACAGACCGATATGTCCTTAACGGAGCTAGTACGCCAGCACCAGCGCGGGAAAAAGTAACCCCGCCCCTCAGTGCCCCACCGGCACCGGTGGAGCCTTCGCCGGCCGCCGCATCAAAAACGGCAACGGAATCAGGATCGCCGTCAGCGCCACCATCACCCAGATCACATCCACATAAGACAGCAACCGCGCCTGCACTTGTGCCATCCCGTAGATCTGCGCGCCGGCCCGCTGCATCGCGTCCGGCCTGGCATTGCCGTGTTGCATCCACGCCCCGGCCAGTCCCGAGCGGAACGCCTCAAACGGCCCGTTGCCATTCACCGTATGCGCGCCCAGCATGGCCAGGTGCTGCTGCGTTCGCCGCGCCAGCAGCGTGGTCACAAAGCTGATCCCCACGCTCCCGCCCAGGTTCCGCATCAGCGCTGAAAACCCGCTCACCTCGTTGTACTTCTCCTGAGGAATCCCCGCGTAGCACAGCGTATTGATGGGAATGAACAGGAACGGCAGCCCCTGTTTCAACCCCCTGAATGAGAGCGAAATAACGGGGCCTTTAGGCCCGGGCCCTTGTCACTTTTCTGGCAAAGACCGCAAGTACAACTGTAGTACTAGGGAATCCCTGAATAAGTCGACGTTTTGAAAGGGCACGACTTCAATAGCCCGCCCTGAGCGCAGTCGAAGGGTGCCAAAATGTCCCAACAATAACGCGGGCTTTAGCCCCTGAGGAAATATTTGTCGCCGGGAAGAATTTGTTCGGAGATTCCCTAAAGATTTCGCTTCCACGAGACTAACCGATTCCGACCGCGCCTGAACCCGCCAAGACTGGATGGCGGTGGCGCCGTTTCCGGCTTGCCTGCGATCCCGCTGCAACGACCCCAATCGGCGCTCGCTGAGTGACCCGGCGATTTGGCGCAAATCGAGAATCCCTACCGGCGATATGGGCGCTTCCCGAAACCGATCCTGCCTGGTGGGCAGCACTTTGACCGTTCCTGGCGTAGCGGAAACCTGGCACACACTCCTGCACCACTCCATTGCCTGTCGGTTCACGGCAGCTGTCTACCGCGAGGTAACTTCCGGTTTGGCGACCATCTGGGCGGAACGGCGGAGGGCATCATTCAACGACTACTGTTTTCCCATCCAATCCTCGCGCCATAAAGCCGTGTATTCCCACCCTTCCGCAAAGAGCGCGGAAAGATGGGGCACCCGGCCCGACTGGTTGGTGAAGCAAAGATCCGGTTTCGGCTGGATGTAATATGATTCCGCCATGCGGAAATCGACATTTCTGAAGGCCCTATCTTTCTGTATCTACAGTTCTTTCCCGTATGCGCTTTGGCTGTGCGTCTTGCCCATGAGTGCACAGGTGGAAACTCCTGCAACTTCGGCACCCACGGCGCTGCCCACCGATCCGAAAGAGTTGCTGCTGCTGGCGGCAAAGAGCAACGGACTGACCGGCGACGGGATGCAGCCGTGGCATTTGAAGGCGACTTTCCAAGTCTTCGACAAAAAGGGAGACAGTCTGGATCAGGGAACACTGGAGGAGTTTTGGGCCGGGCCGGCAAAGTACAAGCGGATCTTTACCAGCGCGACTTTTTCGCAGACGGAATATGGAACGGAAAAGAGCATTCTGCGGAGCGGCTCCCATGAAGCGCTGCCGACCAATCTCGCCCTGATCTACCGCGATTTGATTGCCCCTTTCCCTTCAGAGAACACACTGTCCGCCCAACCGAAAGTCCCATTGGAAAAGCGCGACATGGGAAACATGCACCTGCTCTGCCTCTCCGTTCCCGATTTGTCTTCCGGGGACAACTGGATGCTTAAGGCGAACTTCTGCATGGATGCAAATCTGCCCTTTGTGCGCATCAGTCAGTACCCGGCAAGTGTGACCCAGAATTCACTTGGTACCAGCCAGTTCCTCCACAGCAATGTCGTTCGATTCCAAGGCCGCTATATTGCGCGGGATATTCAGGCTTTTGAACCCACCAACCCGGATGGGGCTCCCAAACTGACATTGGCTATTCATGTGGAGTCAATCGAGAAACTCGCATCGATCGACGAAGCGGTATTTACACCTCCCGCCGATGCGCTGCCCGCGCCGATTGTTGCTGCGGTCGAGGAATCCGTATCGAAGGCATTTGTTCTGGACCAGCACAAGCCGGTCTATCCTCCGATTGCCGTAGCCGCACGGGTTTCGGGAACCGTGGTCCTGAAGGCAAGGATCGCCAGCGACGGGCAGGTAATCAGCCTGGGCGTTCTGAGCGGTCCTGCGATGCTGCAAGCTGCCGCTCTGGATGGTGTGAAAAAATGGACCTTCCGGCCATACCTCTTGAACAACCAACCTGTGGAAGTGGACACAACGATCACTCTGACTTTCCGTCTTGATCCGCCTCTTATCTATAGTGGAGGGGATTTGCGGAATGCGCTGCGGTAGCGGTCGCGCTCGGCCTTCTTCCACGCCTCGTCCGTCATCTCGGGGGCATCGCTCAAGTCGTTTTCGCTGTCGGGCCGAGCCGCCAAGGGGCGCAGGTTCTTTCGCTGTGCCTCTGTTAATGGCGGAAATGTCTCCAATGTGTAATTGACCATTTTCGGTCGCATAGCGTTCCGGGAGTTTGGCCGGCTACACGGAAGTTACCATTCGGTAAATACCAAACAAGGCCAAACGACTGGCGACGATCCAGAGATCGGCGGTCCATTGGCGATATCGGCCCGAG
>Ga0224526_1000605_pt1 | contig 15497 bp, 15 predicted proteins | sample CBST25metaG_FD_179878 | JGI IMG/M metagenome (GOLD analysis project Ga0224526, IMG submission 179878) | Peat soil microbial communities from Stordalen Mire, Sweden - C.B.S.T-25 | ecosystem: Environmental > Terrestrial > Soil > Wetlands > Peat | place: Sweden: Norrbotten County, Stordalen Mire...
CTGGAAAACCGCTTTTCCAACTCCAGCAGCGTCCTGGGATAATCCTCACTCACAACCCAAAACACTACTGCTTGGGGCCGGTGGCGTCAAGTAGATAGCCAGATTCCAAGAAATACCCAGGGCATTCTGCCGAGAATACGCAATCTGCAGAAGGAAAGTTCCCTCGCCATGCACAGGCCTGTAACGGACCCCAGGGGTCAACAAAGGACTATACCGTACTCATGCGGCTTTGGAAACCAGAGCGGTTCTCCAATAGATGCACTCTATCGAGCATCCAACGGGGTGGCTTTTTCTTCCACCCCAACGACCAAAGATCGCTCGCTGGGGACCCCGTTGAGGAAAAAGCAGCTAAGGCGAGTGCCTCCCCTCTGGTATGGCAATCGGAGAATCACTGTAGACGCACCATGCGTCGAGGAAGACCAAACGTATTCATAATCTGACTCGGGACGCTCTAACCCTGCCAGCAGGTGGTGGCGCGATGCAGATTCTGGTTTTGGGCGATTCTCCTCGTCACGTCAAGTCTTCTTCCGCTCGCGGGGTACCCTGCATATGGTGGCGCGGCGTGCGCATTTGTAGCAGTTCCACGAACTGGCGGCGGTCGAGAGATTGTGTAAGACTGGTGAAGGAAACGAAAGAACAAGTGACGCCAGAAGTGACACCGGCGCAAAAATCGCAGTCGGGGATGGTGGCCTTAGAATGGATGTAAGAGTGACAATATAAGCTAGTTACTGACAATCCGGGCCTGTAGCTCAACGGTCAGAGCAGGGGACTCATAATCCCTTGGTTCGGGGTTCGAATCCCTGCAGGCCCACCATATAAATCAAATAAAATCATAACGTTAGTAGATAATATAGAGAAATTCCCAGTTGGCTGTACTCTTGCCAGTGGCCGTTTTGATGGCTGTTATTCTCTCGGTGGTTGTGCTACAATCCCGGCCTATAGGGGGAGAGATGAAAGCCAAGGCCGTAAGGGGAGTTTATGAGCAGCCTGCCGGGTCCGGGGTCTGGTGGATTCACTACTACGCCGAAGGAAAGAGGCACAGGGAAAAAGCCGGCCGCAAGAGTGACGCCTTGGCCCTCTACCAGAAGCGCAAGGCCGACGCGCGGCGCAAAGTCAAACTGCCTGAACTCGTGCCGGGCAAGGTGGTCACGTTTGGTCATCTGTCAGCGATGGCCGTCGAACATGCCGAGACTCACCTCAAGTCAATCGCGCACTACAAGACAAAAGACTCCATACTGCGAGAGCCGTTCGGAGAGCGGGCCGCGTCTGCGATCACGCCGCAAGAGATTAACGAGTGGCTCACCAAACACTGCAAGACGCCAGCAACAGCAAACCGCTACCGGGCGTTCATGTCACTCGCGTACAGGCTTGGCATGGAGAACGGGAAAGTGGAGAGTAATCCGGCGCGTCTCGTGCGGTTGCGAACAGAGAACAATGCCCGGATGCGGTTCCTAAGCCGAACTGAATATGGGAAGTTGCTGGGCATTATCCAGCGCGACAATCCAGCACAAGCGCCCGCTTTCATCGTGAGCGTGTATACCGGGATGAGATGGGGAGAGCAATTTTCTTTGGAGTGGGGACAAGTGGACCTCAAGCGGAAGATCATCCGGCTGACACAAACCAAGAACGGGTCAGCCCGGAACGTCCCATTAAATGCCGTGGCGCTGGCAGCGCTTCAGCAACAAAGGGAAGCCGTATTCCATGAGGCTGGAGAACCCGTCTTCCCGCGTCCCGGCCCGCAGTCAGATTGCCGCTGGTGGTTTGGACCGGCGCTCCGAGAAGCGAAAATCACCGATTACACGTGGCACAATAACCGGCATACGTTTTGCTCGTGGCTTGCAATGGCCGGAGTGAGTACCAAAGAAATTCAAGTCTTGGCTGGCCACAAAACCATTACGATGGCCGCCCGCTACGCGCATCTTTCACCGGAAGCCACGGCCTCAGCATCGGAGCGACTCGTTATCTCGTAGTGGTTCCCGGACGCAGACCGGACCAGTGATACCCGCGAGACCAGAACTTTTCGGCCAATACGCCGGGTCTCCAGTAGCTTCCCAGCAATCAGGTAATCTAGAGAGCGCACAGAGATGGAGAGCTGACGGGCGGCCTCTTTCCGGTCAGCTTAGCTGATAAATATTCAGGCGGGTAGGGCAACAAATGACATTCCCCGGATGGACAGAGCATAGCCGAGGCCGGACCGGAGTCAAGGCCGCGCTAAAGCGCGCCGCTTCGCGGTCGTAGAGCCTTGACACCGGCCCTCGTGCCTCGGCACACATTCCAAATATCCGGGGAATGTCATATATTCAAGGACACTTGGTACATTCGCGGAGGAATGTCACAATAAAGCCCCCTTACGCTAAAACTGCAATGGCGGTATATATGTTCTCCAGAATATTGCGATCATAATGATCACCCGAGATATTGCTGCGCATCTCGGCGATTGCTTTGGTCATCGCATCTTTTGGTGCGGACTTTAGCCCATGAGGGAACGTCAACTAGGTGTAGCATATATTCCATGGACATTGCCACCAAACAAAGCATTGCCTGGGCGCGGTTTCAGGCGTTGCTAAGTCACCCACCTTCCTCAGGAGATGAAGGCGAAGTGTCGCAATTCCATGAAATTGTTTCCGCGCTTGAGGAAGCATTTAGTGAAGACTTGTCTGTGTTCCGTATTCCAAAAACTGAATTGAAACAATACGAGGACGAATCTGGGAGCACCTCTTGGGTAGATGCTGGGCGAAACATTGGCCGGACGCCGTACCCAGGACACTTCCCCGCCGGCAAACAAATGTCGGACAAGCGATTCTGCGATGTTCATTTCCTCCAGCGCCAAATAGACGGCATCGCCCTCTATTTTCAAAATCGAAGATCGACGCCCGAACGTCAAAATAAAAATATCGGATTTTAAGAGTATGTTTTTCTATGCTTCGCCCGATGCACCTCAAACCACTTCCGCGCCCGTTCCTGTTGGCGGGCAAGATTGGCTGGCGTCAGGTGTGACGCGGCCTTGTCTCGACAATCTTCAGCCTCGAAATCAGAAGAGAGCCGTTTCTCGTGGGCTGCTTGGATATGCCTGACTCGACGCGGTAGTGTCGGTTTTTTGCGATGAACCTTTGCACCCATGCCGAGTCATCGCGGTAAAAAACAGTGTCTTCAGTACACCTCACAATCAAACGGTTGATCTCGACAGCCTCATTTTGGCTGATACTCCTTCTACGGCAGCTAAAATTTGCGAAAGAGAAGTCGGCGAGATCCTTGTCAATGGTCAAGTCTGGCCTGATCCGAATTGCTAGATTTGGTGCGAGAGGTACGATGCGGTTGATAATAAGCCGGTCCCTCGTCTCCTCAATCGCCGCTGGAAAGTCACTCGTGAAGAACGGGCTTTGGTTGAAGTCATTGAGCAAGATGTCCCACCTGCAATTTCCGAAGATAGCAAGGGACCGGCGGATCGAATTGATGCCGATGGCCTGCGGAAATTTCGGATCGACTTTGACCTCTACCGCCCCGGTATCCAGAAGTTCGACAAGGCTCTCGCCGCCTAGCCCTAGCTCCTTCAGCTCCTTGGGCGGTGGCGGTATCAGGCCCCGTGCCTCCATCATGGCTGCCACGGTCTCGACACTACTCTTCAACGGTCCAGATTGAATGCGCATACCTGCCGGAGAACAAGATATGACGTAGGCGACAAACCCGCTGATTGTGTAGATGCACTGTTCGTCGATCTTGTCTTCAATGAGCTTCGCCAATGCCTCGTTATATTTCGGCTCAATCGTTTTCAGAAATTCCTCGATCGACCGGTCCTCTTTTAGGTAGGCATTCGTGCTGCCGTCATTGATTCCGCAGACAGATTTTGAATTGGGCGTGAACGATTTCAAGTCGCTCTTCCGCGTCGCATACATGCGGTCGCCGAGGACCCGCGAATAGAAATTCCTGAGATGCACCTGAGGGATGTAGTGGTCAAGCGGCATTTGGCCTTAATGTTATACGATCCTAGTCACCTTGAGAGTAGCCCTGTGGCACGTCTTCATCTTTGTAGTGCAACAAAAACTTAAGGTTGTACTTCGCTGTGTCCTTTCCCTGTTCTGCAGCCTTACACCACCAAAACGCCGCTTGTGCATAATCCTTGAGTACGCCTTCACCTTTGTAATATGAAAGTCCGAGGCGGTACTGCGCCTCTGCGTTGCCCTGTTCAGCAGCTTTGCGAAACCACATTGCCGCTTGTACATAGTCAAGAGGTACACCCGCACCAATACAATAAAAGAAACCTAAAGCCTGTTGCGCCTCAGCATTACCATCTTCTGCTGCTGTACGCAATCGTGCTGCTTTTATCGCGTTCTGTGCGTCGTTATAATGAGTTTCTGTATTCGTTTCAGCGTTTCTCCATAGCCGGTACGCAGCCCAAGGGCAGCCGATACAGAGAACAATGTACAACAACCCCAACCCTTCGATGGTGGCCGATAAATGCCCGTTGACCCGGTATGTTGAAAAATCACATGGGTTGTCCGGCGTGGCATCTTCGCAATCGTAATAGCTGTAATAGCCCGGAACATATCTCTTCCCTAAGGAACCTCTGAAAAACTCTTTGATCTTTATGGATTCAGTGTGAAGCTGTAATTGGAGGCGGATCACGGATGCAACAACTTACTTTGGCACGGCAGGCAGAGTTTCAGCGCTACACGAAGAAGACGCGGCGGGAGCAGTTTCTGGAAGAGATGGAAGCCGTGATGCCTTGGGCAGAGTTGCTCGCGCTGGTTGAGCCGCACTATTCGAAGGGCGAGACCGGTCGCAAGCCGGTGGGTGTTGAGATCATGCTGCGCGTCTATTTTTTGCAGCAGTGGTTCGCTTTGTCTGACCCGGCGGTTGAAGACGCGCTGTATGAGTCTGCCGTATTGCGGCACTTTTCTGGCGTTGATTTGGGCCGCGCGCCAGCGCCGGACGAGACGACGATCCTCAACTTCCGCCACTTGCTCGAAGAGCACGATTTATGCGGCCAGATGCTGGACGCGGTCAACCTCTATCTTGAAAGCCGCGGCATCCGCATCACGACGGGCACGATCGTCGATGCGACGATCATCCATGCGCCCAGCTCGACCAAGAACGAGACCCAGGAGCGCGACCCGGAAATGCATCAGACCAAGAAGGGCAACCAATGGTACTTCGGCATGAAGGCGCACATCGGGGTCGATTCGAAGGAAGGCATAGTGCACTCGGTCTGCTCGACGGCGGCCTCGGTCTCCGATGTGCATATGCTGCCCGAGTTACTGCACGGCGACGAGAAGAAAGTGTGGGGCGATGCGGGCTATCAAGGCCAGACTGAAGTGATTCACGAGGCTGCGCCCCAGGCGCAGGACATGACCTCGCGGCGTGTGAAAACAAAAGCGGGCGTGGACGAGGCCGAGAAGCGCAGGAACCGAACCAAAGCTCGTGTTCGCGCCAAGGTGGAGTGGCCCTTCCGCATCGTGAAGCGTGTCTTCGGCTTCACCAAAGTTCGCTATCGCGGCTTGAAGAAAAATCATGAGTGGCTGTGCGCGGCCTTCGCGCTGGCCAACCTCTACAAGAACCGCAAACGGCTGGTCAAGATCAACCTTCGGATGGCGCCGCTGGGGGCGTAGTGCGCCCACTGGAGGCCGTGAACGGCCTCCAGTGGATCAAATGAACTACCCAACAGACGAAAATGCGCCGATTTTATGCCTTCGCGGGAATATGCCGGTGACAGGCTCTCGTAACTCGGCGTTTTTCAGAGGCTCCCTAATTCATTCCGCACGATATCAAAGCCCGCAAACGACATGAAGGACAAGTAACAGATTAAGCCAAGCCAAATCACTTTGAAATTGCTGCGGTATGAAAGTTTGCCGACGAAGTGAGACAGCGCGCCGGTGGCGAGCACCATCATGGCCAGGAGCAAAAGAAATAGAAAGGTGTACTCCCGGAACGCTTCGCCCGTCCATTGAAGCACTTTCATGCCGACCACCAGCGCGATCAGAACGACAACGATCTTACGCACTGGCCCGGAATTCATTGCGCTACCTTCTCTGCAAGTCTCTTTACTTCGAACTCTTTTGCGAAAAAGCCAATATCCTGACCATCCGATTAAGAGAATGCCCAAACACAGATCAATCGTTTGCCACTGTGCCAACTGCATACGTATCGGCAAGAACGGGTTCAAAAGAAGCGCAACCGCGACAAATATCCATGTCCAAACTCGCTGGCCTTCCTTGTAAACTCTCCACGCCCAATAAACTGCACCAACCGTGATGACTGGCCGTAGCACCATGTAAAAGCCGTAAGGATACTTGCCGGCCGCTGCAATGAGCAGCAACACCGCGCCAAGCATCGTCAGAACCACTTCCAAGAGTCGTTCACGGCTCATGATCGTTCCTCATTGAATATCCTACTGCTCGGGTCTAAAGTTAAGCGTCTGCTGTTGGATACAGCGTCCTCGGTTGCTTCTCGGGTAGCGGATGATTTTGGCAAGCGCTGGCAGACGCAACGCTGCTTACGCAGCGGATGAACGTTGACACGTCATCCCCAGTGGGTAGCTGTAAGTAAACCGATTGAGCGCTTTTGTTAACATGCGCATATTCAATCGGTTAGCGTTTTGCGTTTACATCCGTAAACGCGGTAATAGGGCGAATGGTTCCAATGCGCTCTGCGCGTAAACATATTCTCTCGTAAGGGGTTATCGTGTACTGCCCCGATAGCGCCACCGCCGGAACGGCGTTACAATGCCCGTACCGAGGTATCCGCCGATGACCTCCGCCAATGGCAAAGCGCCCGTCACCGCTCCGTCGCCGGCTCCGGCTGTACCGACGAGCGAAAGCAATCGCACCAAGTCTACTGCGACACGGCTTACCGACGCCGAGTTTGCAGAGATCGAATCTGCGGCGGCCAGCGCCGGGAAGAAAGTTGCCGAATGGCTGCGCGAGGCCGCGCTCGCTCAGGCGCGCTCCACAGGAGAAGAGAAGACAACGGACACTGTTCTGCTGGCGGAACTGATGGCTTTACGCAGCTTGATCGTCAACCTATTCGCGGTTGCTTCCAAAGGTCCATTGAGCGACGAAACCTTGCGCAAAATTGCCGCGTATGCCGACGCGATCAAGGACCAGAAAGCCGAGGAATTGCTGGCCAGAAAGCGCAGCCAACCGGCACCCGGATCAGGGGAGAAATAGCCGTGAGATTGCAGCGAATTCGCCGTGTATTTCCGTGGCGAACTGCGGCGCTTCTAGCCGTGCTCTTGGGTGCGCCTGTGCTGGCATTTGCAGCTTGGTTTGTATGGGAGATTGAGCCGCTTCAAAGTTATTATTTGCTCGACTATTGGCAGTGCAGCAAGGCAGCGGAAAAGGCAGGATCGGCAACCGAAATCCGGTGGCTGATGAAGACAGCCCCAGGACGCAAGAGCTTGCTTGCAATCCCTTCCGATGTGACCACCGGCAAGGCTGGAAACCTGTCCCTTCATCTCTCCTCTGCGGCAATCAAAAGCGGCTGGATTGGCCTGGAGAAATCCGCCCCCGACTTGGTCTATTCCGGCGAATTGAAAGATGCTCTGGGCCCAAACATTTATAGGGACCGATCTTACTCGAATTTCATCGCTCTCCCGTTGCTCGAAGGCTGCACCTTCGCGCTGACGATTGCGGCATTCATCGCTTTCACAGCAAGGGCAGAGTTGTGGCAGGAATGGAAGCGTCTCTGGCGTGACGTAATCGCGGCGGATTCATTCGATGATGACTGGCGAGATGGGCCTCCGATTCGACATGGAATCAGCCGCCCTATCACGCCTCGGGAATGGTTGGGAAAGGTCCGCGATAAGCTGGCCGATTGGACCAGCAGAAGTGTCGGTAAACGGGCCTCGGAAAAGGTTGCGATCCCGACCGCTTTGCAGAGCCAATCACTCTCCAGTCCAGCGAATATTCAGCCTGCTGATTCTCGTACAGAACCTTCTTTGGAGTCGCCCTCTCAAGCCAAGCCGAAGAGTCTTGTACAGGGCCAGTCCATCTTTCCCGGAGCGCGGAGAGTGAACGGTGTACCACAAGAGCCGGTTGCCTGGGATGAATCGCAGTGGATTGACTGAGCCGACTGCCAACGCAATGCCCGTGATTCATCCAAGCAAACGAATGCTCGCGATGCTTCTTTCGCATGGATGAAAGCAACACGGAAGGACATCTCATCCATCTGGATTTACCTTTCTCCAAGTCCATCGCTATAGGATCGTCATCGTTGATAGCTTCCGCATTAGTTCTGCCCAGTCTAATCCCGATCTTACCTCCACTCAAAGCTAATCATTTGCCCGGCTGCAACAACAACGGCAAGAGGCGTTCATTGGCAGCGATTAGTTACTTGATGAGACGAGTAAGCCTGCTTGCATTGAGTGCGATATTACGGATTGAATCGCACAGCAATTGCCCTTGTAATCCATACATGAATCAGGAGCGTATTACACGCATAATCGACTGCAATACACTCGAAACATCAATATCCACGCGGTCGAAACGCAATATCAATGAAAAAATATTTTCGTCATATTGCGACTATTTGCGCCAATTGTGAGTTACGCTATACAGCACGGCATTTGTGAAATGCTGCGACTCTTACATAGGAGTCTTTGCGATGCTGACAATATCGAAAGCTCTTTCCGCAAAACAGGCGCAAACCTACCACGCGCGCGAGTTCGCCTCTGAGAAGCAGAATTACTGGAGCCAAGATCGACAGGCATACAGCGAATGGCGTGGTGCGCTTGCTGAAGACTGGAATCTCCACGGCGCTGTTCATGAAGAACACTTCGCAAACCTGAGCGATGGCCAGCATCCTGAGAACGGAGCGCAGCTCGTCAAACATCAGCCCGCGAGAACCTACGAGAACGAATACGGCAAGCAGGTAACGAGCGTCGAACACCGGGCGGGATGGGATGCTACCTTTTCCGCGCCGAAATCCGTTTCGCTTACTGCCCTTGTGGGCGGTGATGTTCACGTTCGGGAAGCGCATCGTGAGAGCGTGCGCGTCGCGCTTGGAGAATTGGAGCGATACACACAGGCGCGCATCGGCAATATCCATGCGCCGGAGAATACAGGCAAGTTTCTTGCGGCGACGTTTGAGCACGATACGGCACGGCCTGTCGATGGTTATGCAGCGCCACAGCTTCACACGCACGCCGTGGTCTTCAATATGACTGTGTGCGAGAACGGCCAATCTCACGCCCTGCAAGAGCGCAGTTTGTTTCAGTCACAGCACTACGCCACCAGTGTTTATCGCTCTGAGCTTGCCATGAGGTTACAGAAGCTCGGTTATGAGATTGAAATCGGCAAACATGGCCAACCAGAGATTAAGGGATATACGCAGGAATACTTGGACGCATCCAGTCCACGGCGGGAACAGATCAAAGAACATTTGCAGGAGATCGGCAGAGAGGGCGCAGGCGCGGCACAAGTTGCGGCGCATCGGACGCGCGACAAAAAAGAAATTCAATCGCAGGATGAAGTCTTGCGGCGGCATCGTGAGTTGGCTGCACAGTTCGGCAATCAGGCCGACCGTGTGGTAGCGAAGGCGCGGGAACACGCTCAGCAGTTCGAGCCACGGCAAGAAAAGGCAGCGCAGCAGTCAGCTACTTATGCGCGGAATCACGTCTTCGAGCATTCAGCAGTCCAGGACGAGCGGACAATCCTGCAATCGATGCTGGACCGTGGCATGGGACAACTCACATATGGCGACGTGCGCCAGGAGTTTTCGCGACGTGTCACGAGTGGGGAATTTTGCACCATCAGCTACAAAGAAGGGCGCGCAGCTCCGCAATACACAACTGCCGAGATGGTCCGCATGGAAAAGGCGATCATTGCAGGAATGCAGCAAGGTAATCACGGCGATTTTATGCTGGTTTCGCCGCAAGTGCGCATCTGGACAGAGGATCGGCACCCAGAGTTGAATGCTTCACAGCTCAAGGCCGTCGATGAAATTTTTCTTGCGCGAGAGAAGATTGTCGGTTTGGAGGGAATTGCCGGAACAGGCAAAACGACCACATTATCTGTAATCCGCGAGGGGGCAAAGAGCGCCGGATACCGCGTGGAAGGATTTGCGCCGACTTCACGTGCAGCTCAGAAGCTCTCCGAGGCAGGAATCAAGACATCTACGCTACAACAGCACCTTGCATACGGCACAAGACCGGAAGCTGGTGAAAAGCGATTCTACGTGCTTGACGAGTCTTCGCTCGCTTCCACGCGGCAGATGCACGACTTTATTCAACGTCTCCATCCAAATGACCGTGTGCTGCTGGTTGGCGATACGCGGCAGCATGAGTCTGTCGAGGCAGGACGGCCCTTTGCTCAGCTTAAAGAAGCAGGAATGAAGACAGCAAAGCTCGATGAGATTGTGCGGCAGCGTGATCCCGAGTTGAAACAGGCCGTGGAGCAGCTAGCGCGCGGTGAGGTCAGACAGGCGGTTGCCAGTCTCGATGAGCAGGGACGAGTGCATGAGTACACGGGCCGCGAGGAACGCATCGCGGCGATTGCAAAGGAATACGCACGCTCACCGCAGAGTACGCTTGTCGTTTCGCCGGACAACCGATCACGGTCAGAGATCAATCAACGGATTCATCGTGAAATGCAGTCGCGTGGATTGGTGAACCGCGATGAACACACCATCAGGACGCTGGTGCCACGTCAGGAGATGACCGGCGCGGATCGTACCTGGGCGCTTCAATACCAAGTGGACGACATTCTGCGCTACTCGCGCAGTTCGCGAGAAACCGGCATCAAGAAGGGCGAATACACGCGCGTCGTCAGAATTGACGCGCAGACGAATCTTCTGACGGTGGTGCGCGCGGATGGAAGCGAGCAGACCTACGATCCGCGTCGGCAGATGGGCGTTATCGCCTATCGTGCGCAGGAGAAGGCATTCTCTGTCGGCGACCGTATCCAGTTCACCTCGCCAGACAATGAGCTAAAGATTGCCAATCGTGAGCTTGGAACCGTGGAGGGATTCGGCACCGATGGAAGGATGCATCTCAAGCTGGACGGCGGGCGTAGTGTCGCCATCGACCCAGAGCAGCATCCGCACATTGACCACGGCTACGCCATGACGAGCTACTCCAGCCAGGGGCAGACCGCCGAGCGTGTACTCGTACACGTCGATACTGAACTCGGCGCGAAGGATCTGCTCAACAACCGCATGGCCTACGTTGCAATTTCGCGCGGGCAGAATGATGCGCGGGTTTTTACCAATAACGCCGGTAAGCTCGCAGATGTTCTTGCCCGCGATGTTTCGCACCAGAGCGCGCTTGAGCCAAAGATCGGGATTGCTCAACCTGCCCAAGACATCGCGAAGGCTCTGCATTCCGAGTTGAGCCATGGAGTCGAACTGGGGCTAAGTTTGTGATTTTTGGGATTACACGCAGCGAAATCTTCTCTGGAGGTACGCACCATGCAACCAATCGACAGCGCATCCAAGAAACCGCCGGCACGGGTCACAGTCCCGTCCCACGCCAAATTGCTGGTTAGCCGCAATGAAGCCGCACAGCTTCTCTCCATCAGCGTGCGCGGAATTGACTACCTGGTGGCTACGCGGCGACTGCCGTTCAGAAAGATTGGAGGCCGGGTTTTGATTCCGGTGGCTGAACTGCGCAAGTATGCAAACGGCGATCACCCGGAACGGATTGTGGCTTGAGCGGCCTCCCCATGTATTCGGTTCCGATTCCGTTTGCGACGGGGTTCAAAAAATCATCGCGCAACGTAGCGCAAACTTATCAAATTTGATAAACTGCTTGGGAGGGCAAACGTCCAGCGATGGCTTGGAATGTTGATTTCTATCAGGACGATGACGGAAAACTGCCCGTAATGAAATGGCTGGACACCCTGCCAGAGGAAGTTCGAGGCAAGGTCATTGCTCGTATCGATCTGCTGAAAGAGGGAGGGCCAACTCTTGACTATCCCTATACTTCGCAGATTGATGGACGGCTCCGTGAAATTCGGTTACGTGTTGGAAAAACACGCTACCGGGTTCTGTACTTCTTCGATGACGAACGCACAGCGATCTTGCTGCACGGGTTGACGAAGAACACTCCCGCAGTGGAGGAAGCAGACAAGCGTATCGGCAGCGCAAGGATGGCAAAACACGAGGCTCGTTTAGGCTCGAAGCGCCCCGCCGGGGCCAGACGCGGAAAAGGAGAAGGAAGCAAATGACGACCGCTTGGGATAGCTACGTAAAAAAGGAACTCCGTAAGCCCGCAGTCAAGAAGGCGTACGAAGAAGAGACGCAGGTATTGAAGATTGGCTTGGAGTTGGCCAATCAGCGGCGGCATAAGGGGCTGACTCAGGCCGAGGTTGCCGAGAAGATCGGGACCAGTGCTCCGCAACTCAGCCGAACCGAGCGCAAACCGGAAAATGCCAATATGCGAACCTTGATCCGGTATGCCGCAGCAGTTGGCATGGACCTCGATATACGCCTTGTTGCGCGTGGATAACGTACTCGTTAGACGGGCGAAATAGGGCAATCTTAGAGGCTGTTTATTTTGAGATTTTCTGCGTTTCGATGCGATTCTTTGCAAAGAAGAATCGCACTTTATGTTTATGAATATAAATGCGTTATTCGCTTATGTGCGACATATTGCGATTCGATGCAAAACTGCCGAAATTAAAATCCGCAGACCGAAAGGTCGTGGGGGTTCAATTCCCCCTCCGGGCACCAAATAAATCAATAAGATACTGTGAAATAGGCTACCAGTCGCAGGTGGCAGTTTTTATTTGATGGCTGTTGGTTTTTACAGAGTGACATGCTGGCTGTTTTGGCTTCGTGCGGTGTTCTTGAGAGCCCAATCACATTTCCCGGATTTTACCTATAGCTTAGCTTTTGTGAGGCGACGCAGAAAGCTATCCTTGGCAGCATGTGTTTTGCGAAGTTCTTCCATTGTCAAGAGGAATTCATCTTCACCTCCCTGACGGACAGCCAAATCATGCAAGTCGGTTAGCAGTATCACAGCCCGGTCGTAATCATTTGGCTGCCGCTTCTGAATGTGCGCATCCACCTGTTTCCAGACCGCCTTTTCACGCTTTGCCAAATTATCCAGATATAGCACGCGGTTTGCTTCTTCCTTCGCTTTCTTCCGCGCGGCTTCCGCTGCTCGCTGCGCATTCAGTTTCCGCATACGTTCCTCGGCGCGGGCATGGGATGCTGTCAGAAGATCGGCGATTGAACGTCGCTCTACTGTGCCGTGATCTGAGGCAGAGACGTTCTCATGCTCGAAGCGCCATAGCAGTTTGATCCTCCATCGTTCATCTGGTTCCGATAGCGCGCTTACGAGTAGGCCATCTTTTTCATTTTCGGTCAGGCCTCGAATCCAGGCCGTGAGATCCTTACGCGACGGCCCTGCTTTTAACGGCTCTGAAGCAGAGGCGGCAACTTCGACGAGGTCCTCATCGATTCCGAGAAACTCAATCAACGAATCGTACGGCGCTGAAAGTTCGCGCAGGCCAGCAGGCACGGGAGGCTCCAACACTTCGTCGGAGAATTCCCCGTTTTGTACACTAAAAAGCCATCCGAGGTAGAGACAGCGGAAGTCGCGGCGAAGTAGATCGCTGCGCAAAGAAATCAACGATCCCATCCAGCCTGTCCCGTCATCCCAATCGTCGTCCGGCTCCACTTCGCTTTCAAAGGAAAGTGTCACGAATTTTCCAGAACTGCGCACCTGCGCGGACTTCCCTGGGAACATTGCTTTGATTTGCTTCGTGTCAACCAACTCCTGCGGCAAACGAAGATGGAACTCTCGCGTACCCCAATTCGCAATGTAGACAAATGCATCAAAATACTTTTCTAGAAGTTTGAGCGGATCGGCCTTCAGGTCTCCCCACTCATAGTGGTTCGTGAAGCTCGTAGAAGTAATAACGGCGCGCGTGGATATGGACCGCAGGGCGGCCATCTCGGTTTTTGTCAGTGCATGATCGATTGCTTTGAAGTCGTAATACTGGTATTCGCTCATTAGAACCCTTTGTGCCAATAGCTGTATGCTGCAATCCACTCCGCGCCTACCGGTGCAGGTTTTGGCAGAGGTAGATCGAGAATTTCAATTCTCTGTTTCATCCCATCTCGTTGACAGACCGCGACAATCCGACCGTCGCGGGTCATATCGACTTTCTCCACAACGGCTTCAACGCCGAGGATGTTCACGGAAAATGGAAGCGAAAGATGCTCTTGTATCATGGTGAGCAAACCAACTTTTTGTTCGTCTTCGTTGTAAGCATCGACAACGGCTTCCTCGATCAGCGCCTCTAGCTTCGCCTTGCTGAGAACCGGAAGGTTGGTTTCCGGTTCAGGCTTCAGCTTGCGAATATCCATATGGAGCACTACGGGCTTGCTTCGCTTCTGCGTCATATTCCTCCGTCTCTTCCATCATATAATTCTGGTCACATCTGAAACGACTTCAGCCTTGCCACCCACGTTGCGTACCGCTGCACCACAGCTCCCACATGAGCGAAAGCTGCTCGTGTGGGGTGGATCAAGCGGTCAAGAACCTTGACAAGAGCTTTGCGCCTTGACCTGTTTACTGAATATTCGGGGCATGTCCTTTTTGATTCAAGAACTGGCTTTCTTCTTGCTTGGCAGCGGTGCAGAGGTGTCCAATGGACCCTAAGTCGCAAACACTACGGCGGCCATTCAAGAGGTGAGATGTGACAATCATTGCCGGTTTTAGGTGCCAAGAAGGTATCGTACTATGCGCTGACACTCAGGAAACCTCTGGTGGGGCAAAGAGAAACGTCACAAAGCTCCAATGCTTTCAGGGTCCAGTAATCAGCCAAGATGGTCAAGGGATGGTAAATGCTGATCTCGCGCTTGCGATCTGTGGCGCTGGTTACGGTCCGTTTATAGACAAAATTACAAGTCAAGCGTGGGACGCTGTCAGGCACGTTTCAGACATTTGGGAAGCATCCGAGCGAGTTGAATCAATGATCAAGGAAACCTATCAAGAGTTCGGACAAATTTTTCAAACGGGTGAATGTCCTCAAGTCAATCTTATCTATGGAATAACCAAGAGCGGTGAGAGCAGGCTCTTTCAAGCTGTCGGTCCTGTGGTCAATGAAACGACGTACGCATCTGACGGAATTGGGTACTATCTTGCGAATTTTTTGACAACGAGGATGCGCGGGGACAGTTGGCTAACTATACGGCAAACGATAATCTTGGCGGCCTATATCCTATTTCAAACGAAGGAACACGTCGAGGGATGTGGCGGGGACAGTCACATAGCAGTTCTGCGTGAATCGGAATCAAGCGGGATGGTGGATTTTCGCCTCATCCAACATCTGACCGAATACCTGAAATCCGCTGATCACTATACAGGTGAAATGCTGCTTACAGCCGCGGACTTCTCAATATCAGATTCCGACGTTTCAGATGGAATATCACTATTGTCCAAGACAGGAAAATCGGTAGTAGGTCAGGTATAGAGGTAAGGCTGCGCCGTTCTGATAGGTTGGGTTTGTCTAGAACTCAGCGTCAGAGGAGGACGCAGCCTTGTCCACAGTATG
>Ga0224526_1000611_pt1 | contig 15426 bp, 12 predicted proteins | sample CBST25metaG_FD_179878 | JGI IMG/M metagenome (GOLD analysis project Ga0224526, IMG submission 179878) | Peat soil microbial communities from Stordalen Mire, Sweden - C.B.S.T-25 | ecosystem: Environmental > Terrestrial > Soil > Wetlands > Peat | place: Sweden: Norrbotten County, Stordalen Mire...
GCACAAAAATGCCCTAAAATCCAATCCGAACAGCCACCAAAACAGCCATCAGATTTGATAACATATTAGATGTATTAGATGTAGTGAAAGGGGCTGGCGCATGGCAAAGCAAATGAAGGGTGTCTATGAAAATCCTCCGCAGAGCGGAATCTGGTGGATTCTCTACTACGTCGAAGGCAAGCGGCACCGGGAGAAGGTCGGACGCCGTTCCGATGCAGTCGCCCTTTATCAACGCCGGAAGACCGACGCACGGATGGGAATCAAGATGCCCGAGATTCGTCCTCGCCGCGCTGTGCTCTTCGAGGAGATCGCGGCGGATGCCCTCGTTTACTCGAAGGAGCATAAAGCCTCGTACCGCGGTGACCGCGCAACGGTCGTCAAGCTCCTGCCGGTCTTTGGCAAGACTCCCATAAATGAGATCACGCCACAGACGATCAAAGCCTACCTGGACACGCGGGACGATCTGAAGAAGACGACGATCAACCGCTATCGCGGGACATTATCGATGATCTTTCAGGAGGCTATCCGCAACGGCAAAGCGACGGCCAACCCGGCGAGACTGGTCCGCCTTTACAAGGAGGAGAACGGCAGAGTCCGGTTTATCTCCTATGAGGAAGAGGCGACCATCCGCGCCATCATTCGCGAGAGGTGCCCAATCCATGAGCCCGAGTTGACCTTGGCCCTCGAAACAGGAATGCGGCTGGGCGAACTGTACTCGCTCGATTGGGACCGTGTCGATCTGGAGCGCAGGCAGTTGATCCTACTGAGAACCAAGAACGGAACGGCCCGTGTGGTGATTCTCACCGAGGCAGCAGTGAGCGCCCTCAAAGAACTGTGGGAGCGCCGCAGCTCGACTTCGCCCCATGTGTGCCTCACACGCTATGGCGAACCAATGATCTCCCCCCGTGCGTGGTTTGAGCTGGTCATGCAGGAAGCCGTGAAGAAGAACAGTTCGCTTCGGGACGTTACCTGGCACATTTTCCGGCACACGTATATCTCTCGCCTCGTGATGGCCGGAGTCGATTTGAGAACCGTGCAAGAGCTTGCCGGTCACAAAGACATCAAGATGACCGTTCGCTATGCACACCTTGCGCCGGCACATAAGCTGGCGGCAGTAGACAGACTGGCCGAGTACCGGCGGGAACAGGAAATGGCTAAACGCCAAGAGGCAACAAGGCTCGCTTTCGCAGCAGCGTGACCACTCGCACTCCAGGTGCTCACCCTCATCGAACGCTCCATGAGCGGGAAGGGCTGTTGGCGCCAGATGAAAGCGCTTGGCGCTCATTGATACTAAGCAAGTGCGATGAGACTGGAAGATCGAGGGTATAACTGCCCGCCCTTCGCCAGAAAAACCGCCGGATGGGGCACCCTCGTCCCAGGAAAAGTTAGGGTGCGCCACCCGCCGCCGGACTCTTTGGGCTCAATCCATTTCCATATATCACGTCCAGCTTGTTAGCGATCCGACTGCGGCATCCACTTTCTTCAGCAGCATACGTAGTGGTGAGCAATCGGGGTAGTGCTTACCTAGAATCTTTTTCACCTGTGCCAGGCTTTCGGCATGACGTTTGCGCTCGGATTCTGTGATTGACCTCGAAAACATAGTGCCAGATTCCTGGTAGTACAGCTTGTTCAACTGTTCAAGCGAAAGCTCGTCATTGCTGTATTCTCGCATTGCCCATTCATCCAGCTCGCAGCGAATCGAGTTGATGCGTTTATAAACGCCCTTGCGGTTGTAGGCAACCACCAACACTGATTTAAGTAATCTACCGACTTCGGCGTGTGTCTCGATTGGCATCCGTCCTACAGGACGGCGCTGTGGACCGACGAAAGTCTGCACATATTCAACCGAATTGCGCTGGCCGTTCAATTTGTATGGCGTTTTTGGCTTGTCCTTCACAGCAGCATCCTTAGCGGCGGTGCCTGGACTCACAAAGAACGGTTTCATTGGTGCTGATTCGCCGTTCCATGTGCTTTCATTGATCGGCGCAGGAAGCATGTTCAACGCAGCAGCTACCGGTGAAAGTGGAATGCCCTTTGTCTTATCTGCGACTAGATAGAGGCGAGAGCCTATATCGGGCGCGTACATACCGGCCCATTCTGGTCTGACGATGACAAATCCGTGCTGCTTCGCCCAAGCTTCGCGTTCTGGTTTCCTTCCTTCCGCAGCCCCTTCGTATGGCTCATCCGCAAACAGATAGCGTCTTGTCTTGCGGTCATACCAAACACTATCGTGATCGTGCCCGGGAATTACATTGATCGAGTTTCCTCCCGGAAAAACACGGCTGTAACCTTGGGATGGTTGCAGCTTTGTGGCATCCATGAAATAGAACACGCGTGCGGCTGCGCAGACATAGTTACGGGCATGGGACTGGCTGTTTTGCTGCCGTTCGTGGACGAGATGATCGGGACCATCGTTGCGGAAACCAGCCAGGGCACGATGATTCTTGAGTTGGAGCGGAGTGATTAAATTGGTCCAAGGCAAGGATAGCCATATGGTCAAAGTCTCGCGACCGCTGGCACCGCTCTCGCGTTGCTCCCAATAAGCTGTCAGGAAGACACGATAGCGGTGTATCTCCTGCTCCGGGGCTGGACCTGTGCGCAGTGTATTGCCTGCATGGCGAAAGTTCTGGAATCCCGCCGCCTGAGAGGCAGCGTCCAAGGCCTGAACGTGTTGGACACCCCGTTCAACCTTGAGCGATTTGGCAAGGCGCTTGATGCCTTCCAATGTGGTAGGGCGAATAGCTTCACTCGACATGACAGTTCTCCCGGTTCATGACGAAACGTCACCCGTCTGCCGATTTCTGAACCTGAACATGGCATGTGCAGGAAGAGTGGGAGTACCAGCAGTGCTGTCAACAGCTTTGCTATGACGGGTGGCAGGCTCCTGCCCGAAGCCTTGACTTCATTTTTCCATAAGGGAGGAAGATTGGCAAGTGCCTGAGTCGTTGACCATCCAACACGAATTCTTACCGTGGGGGTGCGGTTGAAAGCCAGGAGGATAATATCCCTTATCTCATACATGCGATAAGGGATACTCCATATAATGGAGGGTTTCTAAACTTCGATTGATGCAAAATTGCCGGTGAACTCATTGAGGGCGGCGGCTATTCTTAGAACGCCAGCTTCGTGACGACTATAGAGTTGGTTAGTCCAGCCAAGGGCCTCCCGCTAGCCATGACCGCTTCCAATGCCCCACGATCGTCAACCCGGTAAGGAGCGGCATCAGGAACCGCTCGATGTCGCCCATGACCCGCTTCAGTGGCACAGCCTCAATGTACAGACGATTCTTGGAATTGAACGCGGCCCACTGGCGCTGCTTTGATTCATCTTCAAAGAATTCGGCGGTGAACGCGCGTGGCGGCGCTGCGATGGTGGGAATCGGAGTCTTCCGCCGTTCAAATGTCCGCACGATTGCCTCGGCGAGCAACTGTCCGTCGAACGGAAAAAGCTCAGACAGGGCGCGCAGATCGTGGAAGTCCTTCATGCGGCTGTTGGCCATGCCGAGCTTCGCCATTGCCTCAAACTTCTCAGCAACCACGGTCTCCTTGGGATAGGCGAGCAGCAACGGCGCCGGCCCGTTGAGGATCGTTGGAAACGAAGTCTCGACTGGCGGGGGCGTGATGGTGTCCCCAAACCCAATATCGATTTGCATTGGAATCCGCGCCCGCTCCAAATAGCTCAGAAAGGTGACACGGACCCCTTCATAGTCCGCATCTTCTTTGATGCGCTGTGCCTTGACACTCGCCGGGTCAAACTGGAGACCGTCTTCATCGACCGGAAGCACGCAGATCTCTTTGAAGATGGTTTCAAAGCGGCTCGGATCGTTGTCGCCGTTGGAGAGAAAATCCGCGTCCCGCGTCGGCCGGTGGGTTTGCTCCGTCCAGAGTTCAAAAAGCAGCGCGCCCTTGAGAACGAAAATCTTCTGGTATTCCGACTGGCTGATGCGGAAGAGAAGGCGTTCCAGGGCATATTTCGTCAGAAGCAGCCCAAAATCCTCATTCCGCTGCCGCGCAAGATTCGCAAGCCGTTGCCGGACAGAAGCCGCGAGATTGGTGACATTCTTGGTCAAGAGAGAGACTCCATATAAGGACGCATCACGTTGGCGACCCGGCAAATCTTCGCCGCCTCCCAAAGTTCGTCCATAGATGCCTTCTTCTCGCGGAAGCACTCGCGGAGAGCTTGAATGGCGAGTTCCGTTCCCACCTTCGAGCGGAACTTGAAACAGTCGGCGACGGTCTTTGCCGGGCTGTAGACCTTGATCGGGACGCCCTCAATCGTATGCTCCACTGCGCCGAAGGTGAGGGATGGACCGGAGAAGCGCACCACGCGAATTGGAGGATACTCAAAGCTGGGCGTCCAGGCGCCTTGCTTGAGAGCTATCCAAACCTCAAATGGATTCTCGGTCGTGAGTTCATGGAAGCGCAGCGCGGACGAGAGGCAGACGACGGCCTGGGGCACTTTGCGGCAGACCTCCACCAGCGTCCGATTCTCCGTGGGCGGATTCTCGCTCGATGAATAGAGTCCCTTGCCGACCCGTTCGAGCTTTCCCGCCCGTACCAGCCGTCCCAGGTAATTGCGCGGTATGTTCAGCCTGGCCAGATCACGCGGCCGTAGAACAGACTGCTGGCCGGCGAACTTCAGTAGGCGATCCATATGCGTCTCCATGCTGGGAGTGTACCATAACCAATATAGATGTAAATAACTATATTGGTTCTAAAACACGCCGATTGAGAGTCCCTATGCGCTGGTAGTGATCACCCCGCAAGCGGTTCCGGATGGTCGGCACGAGCGTACCGCCGCAGCTCGGCCACTGGGATCAGGACGCGCTTGCCGATTCTTCTGGTTGTCAGGCGCCGAGTCGCCACCAGATAGTCCAATGCCCGCTGGCTGATGGAGAGAACCTGCGCAGCATCCCGCCGACTCAGGAGTAACTTCTCTTCGACGCGAATTTCAGGTTTCTTGTCGGCAGATGATTGAGAACGCGGAGATGATTCCATGATGAGTCCTTCACCTTTCCCGTCTGTTGAGTTGCACCAGATTTACGTCCGGCATCACCGGACGCGCCAACCATACAGCTTGCCGTCGTCAGCCTTGGGGTAGCAGACCCCGGATTCCAACTTCCAGCCGGGCCGGTCGCAGGCGGTCAAATGTTCCAGATCGCCTGCTTTCCAAAGCTCGTATGCCCGTAAACCATTCGCGGAGAGCGCCCACGACGCCGCAAGATGTCCTTCGACCCCGGCATTGAAGCCGCGGGCGCGACCGTGATCGAACCCGAGCCAATACCCAAGAATGAACATGACGGCGAAAACAAACACCCCAGCCGTGGACGCAATGACACTCCATTTCACCAGTTCGCGGCGGCCATTCCTGGCCGCCACGGACTCTGCCGCGCCAACTACGGCATCGGTCAAAGACGCCTGCAAGCGAACCCTCGAAGACTCAGCCTCAGCCGCAGCGGCCGACCGAATTTTCTCCAGGATGCCCTGCACGGTTACGTTGATCTTTTCTGGAACTGCCTCGTACAGTTCGCTGTACTGACCGAGCACGATCATCAAAGCCCACACGGCATCGGTCGGCTCGATGCCAAAGTTGTCTGCGTAACGCCGAACGCGGTCCCGTTCTTTCTCCGACAGGTCCGCAAGAAAGACGCTGTAAAGATCGTCATTTGTTGGGGGCATCATCGCAGACCTTGTCAAAAATGTTCCGGGCACATTCGCGGCGCCACCGTTCGATCTCCGCGCGACTCCCAAGAGTTGCAGATTCCCGCGCCTTTTCCAGTGTCAGTCGGCTGCTTTGCACAAGATTGGTTACGCGCGTGGCAAGTTGCGGAAGGAACAACGACAGTCCTTGCCTCTCTTCCACCGCCTTGCGCAAAGGCGAGGTGTCGTACAACTCAAACAGCGAGGGGGCCAGCCCAAAGAAGCGGTTACGAACGACATGAATTGTGCCGTGCTGAACCACGTTCATGTATTCGGTCAGCATTTCGCAACTGTCGCGCTGCTGGTTTATGAGGAACAGCGAAATGAAGGGCCATCCGAACTCGTTCAGTTTTTCATCGAACATCGAACCATAGCGGTTCACGCCCTCATTGTTTCTAGCGGCGGTATTGACCACAACCTCATCGTCCTTACTAGCGTCCACTATGTCCAGAAGATCGAGCCAACCTTCGTTCTCGTCGAGGTTTACGAGCGAGAACGACTTCACGGACTTCTGGTAGGCTTTGCCAACGTCGGGGTTGGCCGTATCGGTTTCCACCAACGAGACCTGCCGATTTCTCATCTCGAAGTAGTCGAGGAGTGCGATAGCGCCCACAGACTTCCCCACGCCACCTTTGCTGCCAGTTACAAAGAAAACTCTTGCCATACCTTGCTCCTTTCTTACAGCGTTACGTCCGGTTTCATTTGGAATTGCCCAGGCCTTACTTCAACGGTTGGTGACCCCACCGTGCCCTTACTGGCCGCTTTTACTGGAACTGGTTCCTTTGGTTGCGCCAGGTTTTTCAGGTAGGTAGAAAGGGCGTGGATTGTGATTGTGACGCCGTTCTCTTCAAAAACACGGACCAGCATCTTCAGCGTGTAGCCGTTCTCCCGCAACTTTTTCAACTGAGGGTACACGCCCCGCACGATCTCCCCCATCATGTAGGACTCGGGTTGCGGGGGAGGTACATTCCCTCTCTCATCCATGCGAGTGCGAAAGACCTCGAATTGCTCTGAGGTGAGCGTTTGCGGCTTGCGGCGGAGTTTTCCCATCTGCCTTCCTCCTTTCCTTGCCAACTACGAGCCGAAAACAGTATAGCACAACATTGACAGCAGATATGTATTACGGTACAGTCGGAACTGTTGCCGGGGAAGCCGGAATCGTTAAGAGACACGGCGAGGTAGGCGCTGTAGCCACAAAACCCCTGCGGGGTTTCGCGTCTCCACCACCATTTCTCCAATCCGCCTGCGGCTACTCGGAGAAATGGTTGCGCATCTCGCTCAGGGCTACGCCCCGAGACCCCACGGAAAGGACAATGCACAATGCCACGACCAAAACGAGCGCAAGGCGTCACATCGGAAATCCACATTCGTGTCACGTGTGACGAAAAGGAAATTCTGCATACACAAGCACAGAAGGCCGGACTCACTGTGAGCGAATACTTGAGAAGATGTTCGCTGAATAAACGAATTCGTTCGCGCGTAAGCGACAAGGCAATTGCCCGCTTGAGCAGCTTGTGCGGCCTGCAAAAACATCTGCTCATGCAAATAACTGGACTTCCCAACGAGGGCACACTTCGCAGTGAACTGAATTCGGTTCTCGCAGAGATCACCGCAACGCTGCGGACCATTGTCAAAAATGACGAGGATTCAGAATGATCGCCAAACTGGCCAACGCCGGGGGGTATACGTGATTGCCAAAGTCCAACCGAGCAAGCAGAAGTCGAGAAGCAGTTTCAAGCGACTGCTGAACTACCTCACCAAAGAACTCGACCCGGAAACAGGAGAGACTCATCCTCGTGGCGAAACCGTATTGTCGAACAACCTTGTCGGTATCGACACAGCCGCTGCCGAGATGAAAGGCGTCGAATCTCTAAATCCACGCTGTAACGACGCAGTTTTCCACTATGAACTGGCATGGCCTCCGGGAGAACGTCCGTCGCGGGCAGAGTGGCTTGACTGTGCCTTGTACACGCTGAACCAACTTGGCTTGAAGGAACACCAGTACGTTATCGTTGCTCACGACGACAAGAAGCATTTTCATATTCACGTAATGGCAAACAGAGTTCATCCCGAAACATACAAAGCCCATACTCCGTACCGAGATTGGATCACTCTTGATGGCGCAGTACGCCATCTGGAAGCCAAGTATGGCTGGTCGCACACACCCGGTCCAATGCGATGGGACGAGGATAGAAAAACGGCAGTGCCGGCATCGAAAGCAGAACGCGATGCGGCACGATCCGCTCAGCAACACCCAACTGGCGCCGCAGCACAGTACGAGCACTATCACGATGAAGAATCCCTCCAGACCTATGTGCGTCGAGAAGTCGCTCCGCGTGTACGAACGCTGCTAACTCGCCAGAATGCTTCGTGGGAAGTCCTCCATGCACTGCTTGCGAAATATCATTTGCGCATCGAAAAGAAGGACGCCGGCGGGTATACAGTCCTCGCAATCGACCACACCATCCGCGTGAAAGCATCCGATGTATTCCGTCATAATTTTGCTGGTAAAGAGAATCGTAAGGCGACCGAACAGCTTCTTGGTCAGTGGAGAGAACCCGCGACCTCGCTTCAGCCTCCACCAGCAGATACCGGACGTACTACCGTTCGTAATCAGACACTACGCGCCGAACGAACAGAGCAACGACTCCAAGACAGAAAAGCCCTCTTGTTTGAATACAATCAATACCGAAATCAGCAAAGGGCAGTCTGCAAAGACATTACTGCGAAGGCCAGAGAGGACCGGCAACAAACCCTCACCCGGCTGAAGCAACGTAAAAAGGAAATCCGCGCGTCGGAGAAACCGTGGCCCACCAAAAAGACATTGCTATCGGGGGCTGTGGCCGCGTCAGTCGTCGAGCAGCGAACGCTGAAACTATTCACGCAGAATACGCGCCAGGTACAGTTTCCGAAAAACCTGCGCACATGGGTTGCGGAGCGCGCCGCCGAGGGTGATGCGCGGGCAGTGGCACAATTGCGCGGATGGCGCTATGCGGACCAGCGAAACCAGCGCCGGTTGGAAGCCACGCTCGAAACCAATGCACTGCATCTTGGCCCCGCAATGGATGAGGAGAAGACGGACTGGTCCGAATTCATGCAACAACGGCTCGCTGCTCAGCAGCGGGCGGAGAATCTCGCGGGACAGATTGCCACAGCCCGCATATGGACGATCAACCGGACTACTGGGGATGTCTCGTACACGCTCAATGGGAAGCTGTCCGTCATCGACCGTGGGCGGCGCGTGACCGTGCTCAATCAGAACGAGGCCGCAATCGTCTTTGGTTTGGAGATGGCCGTCCAGAAGTACGGATCGCGCATCGCCTGCTCTGGCGGCGAAGATTGGAAGCGGCAGGTGGTCAAAGTGGCCGTCCAGAACGGCATCTTCGTCGAGTTTACCGACCAAGGGATGCGTGACGCCATGCACCAACACCAACTCGTGGCGAATCCGCTCCAGGTCAAGGCTGCTCGCCTCCATGCCCTCGAAACCAGATTGCAGAATGAGGCAACGAGCGGGATGCTCTTCACCAATGAAGCCGATGTTCACCTGCTACTTTCGTGCCTCCAGCCAGCCGCGCACTCCCAACAAATGCTCCAAATCCTGAAGGCATCTCAAGAACCAGAACCGCAGGCAAACGTCGGCGGCAATCTGACGGTTGCAGTCACCAAAGCTCCAGACGGCCGGCAATCCTTCCGCGTGTCGATTGACGAACGGAAGCGCAAACACGTCCTCGAACGGGTTGAGCAGGTCCGCGAGTCCGCACAATGGGCGTTGCGCGACCGATTCAGAACACACCACCAAGAAAGAGAGGGCAGGTAGCCAATGACTGGAGTGGACATCCGTTCTAAATAAGCGAGAACCTGCTCCCCGGTTTACTCTCTCCACAGCACCCTGGAGGGTCTCTTAGCGGGAAGGTGTAGATTTTGCGGAAACCGAGAAAGCATCCTGGCGAAATGGGCATTTCACGGGATCTATTTTGCGCGACACGACTACAGCAGCTAGCCGTTTCTGGCTCGTTCTCCCCCTACCCGGTTTGATATTCGTCGGCTTTTTTGAATTTTAGGACTGTCGGAACCAAGCAGGTTCTGAGGGGTATGATGGTGTGGTATCACGGTGAAGGCATATGGACTTTTCTTTTCTGCATTCCGCAGATCTGCATCTCGGCAGCCCATTCTTAGGGTTGTCATCGAACGATGAAGAACTTGCCCGCCGTGTCGCTGCTGCCAGCCGCGAGGCATTCGAAGAACTGGTTGAACAGGCGATTATCCGGCAAGTGAAATTCGTTGTCATTGCAGGAGACATTTACGATGGCGACTGGAAAGACACAACCATCGGTCATTTCTTCAACAGGCAAATGGCCCGGCTTCAAAGAGCAGGGATTCCGGTCTACAAGGTGCGTGGCAATCATGACGCCGAGAGCGTGATCACCAGCGCTGTGACGCTACCCGATTCCGTTAAGGTCTTTTCTTCGAGGCGGCCGGAGACTTTCCTGATTCCAGAGCTAAAGGTTGCATTGCACGGTCAGAGCTTCGCCAATCGAGCGGTTCCGGAAAACCTTGCGCTTGCATATCCGGCCCCCGAAGCCGGTATGTTCAATATTGGTGTGTTGCATACATCGTGCGATGGACGACCACCCCATGCCAACTACGCCCCATGTTCGGTGCAGCAACTCTTGCAGCGAGGCTATCAGTACTGGGCTCTTGGCCATTGCCACGAATACGAAGTGGTCAACTCCGCACCTCCGATCATCTTCCCCGGTAACCTGCAAGGTCGCAATATCCGAGAAACCGGGATAAAGGGAGCCGTTGTCGTAGAGGTTGAAGACGGTGAGGTCTCGAACTTCTCCCGGCTCCAACTGGCTCGAATTCAATGGGCCTTGATTTCTGCGGATTTGACCGGAGCTGCCTCCGAAGAAGAAGCCTTTGAGGTCATCCGTGGGGAGATTCAAAAGGAAGTGAACCTGGCCGGCGGTACCCCCGTCGTGTTCCGAATGGTTCTCTCAGGTTCAACGCAGCTCCATCGAATGCTGCATACCGAACCAGGAAGAGTTGTGGACGAAGTATTGGCTGCCGCGAATCATTGCACGGACGCGATCTGGCTGGAATCCGTGAAAGTTCAGACTTCAGAGCCTTCTACTGCATCTGCTGGACAGAACTCTCCGCTAGCATCGCTTGATATGAAGTCGATGCTGGATTCATTACGCGAGTCCCCCGAGGTGCTTAAAGAGGCACGTGCCGCCCTTGAAGTGATTAAGGGAAAATTGCCAGCCATGGACCTGCCAACTGACGTTTTTTCCGATGAGAGTATTTCCAACCTTGTGGGCGAAGCTCGTGAGTTGTTGGTCTCATCTGGACTTTCTTCAGAAGAGAGGCCTGCATGAGAATCCTGAAACTTGAACTGGAACGTTACGGCCATTTTACAGGGAAAACGCTTGAGTTCCGTTCGGGTGCTAGTCTTCATGTTGTCTACGGCGCCAACGAGGCTGGAAAGACCAGTGCACTGAATGCATTTGCGGATTTGCTGTTTGGATTCCCCCCTCGAACCCCGTACAACTTTGTCCATGACAATCCCAAGTTGCTTTTGGGTGCGACGGTCACTGATAAGGATGGTAGTGTTCTTTCGTTCAAGCGTCGAAAAGGAACGAGCAAAACGTTGTTGGACATGCAGGGAGCGGTTCTTCCCGATGACGCTTTGACGCCCTTTCTGGGCTTGATTGACCGCTCTGTTTTTCTGAACGCGTGGGGCCTCAGCAAAGAATCCCTTACCACTGGTGCCCTACAAATGCTGAAAAGCGGTGGTGAAGCTGGCATCAGTTTGTTTGCTGCGGCTTCTGGCATGAAGAGCTTGATTGAGATTCAAAAGCGATTAGAGATGGAAGCTTCAAACATCTTTACTCCGACACGAGCCCAAGCCAGAACTTTCTACCAGGCAAAAGATCGGTTCGATGCAGCGGCGCAACTGGTACGCACCCTTGAACTTGCTATCAGGGATTTGAAGGCCCGCCGGGTTGCAATTGTTGACTTCAAAGATGAGCTGGAGAAAGCACGCAGCGCCCGCGGGGATGTCATAAAAAACAGAGAATTACTGGTGAGGCTAAAGGATATTGGTCCCATCCTGCATCTCATTGCTTCTGATGAAAGAGCTCTTCAAGAGTGGGAACATTTGCCTTTGATGGACGGCAGCCGAGTGCGGCAGCTGCGCGAGGTTCTTGACTTGAGTGAAGAGGGCCAGCGTGAACTTGCTCGCTTACGGCGCGAGGAGGCCAAGGCGAAGGATCTATTTGAGAGTTTTGTTGTTGACAACCATCTCATAGAGATCGGTCCCGCAATCCAGGAACTGGTTGGCGAACTGGGCAGCTATGCTGACAAGAAAAAAGACAGACCACGCATTCAAGGTGAAGCCGACGAATTCAAAGAGAAGCTCCAAGATTCAGCGGTCCGGCTCGGGCTGCCAGCAGATACTGAGTTGGCGTTAGTACGTCCGAATGAAATGCTCGTGGCGCAATTAAAGGAACAGATCAAGGCGGGCAGGTCGATTGCCACAAGTATCAGCGCGAACGCCAAATCCATTCGGGATGAGAAAGTCAATCAAGAAAACCTCAAGAAACAACAATCTGGGAGCGTTCCTGTCAGCGATCCAAAATCGTTTCATGACCAGCTTGGCAGGCTAATGCCCGCGCTGGGTCAGCTAAAGGAGATTGAGCGTCTTGAACGTTCGACGGCCAAGGAGTCGGCTCAGATCAAAGAAAAGGCCGCGCAACTCTCTCCACCGGTATCCGATCTGGAGGCATTGGCACTTGCGTCGCTGCCGACCAAAGATGTTATTGATGAATACCGCTTGTCCGCAGAAACTCTTGTGGGTGAGCGCAAAACCTTGGAGGCGAACTTAGGCGAGGTAGAACAGAGTCTGCCTGGTTTGCAGTTGAGAGTCGATGAATTGGCCGGAGGGCAACTGGCATCATCCCCAGAGAAGATCGCCGCCGCCCGTTTGGAGCGAGACGACCATTGGCTGCCGCTCAAATCCGCGCTGCTGGCAGAGTCGAAATGCCTCACGACCGCAGAAACAGCAGCACACGTCATTGGGCTTGAAGAGGGAATCGGGACTGCGGACCGGCTGTCCGATGATGCGGTTCTGAATGCTGACCGGCTAGCCAAGCACGCAGCCGCTCTAAAGAATCTTAAAGACGCGCAGGCAAAGCAGGAGAATCTGACGGGACTCCTCAGCGACAAAGGCCAAGCGGTCGCGCAGCAGGAGAAGGAGTGGCAGACGCTTTGGCAGCCATTGGGCTTCCAGGCAGCAACCCCGATTCGTATGTCAGTGTGGGTCGGTCAGGTGGGAGATCTTCTCGAACGCCGCGAGAACAATTTGGACGAACTTCAGCAAATCAGCGATCTCAAGATTGCAGTCAATGCAGTTCGTTCTCCGTTGAATCAGATCGCCCAATCAGTCGGGATTTCGGAATGCGAAGCACTGCCAGTCAACCTCCTGCTTGCAGCAGTGGAAAAGGAACTTGGACTTCGCGCGGAAGCATGGCAAAAATCAAGCCAACTGGTCACGCGCCTCGCGGCAGTAAACGAGCGAATTGAAGCACTGGTGACTGAGAAGGATGGCTTTGTAGATCTTGAGAGTGCGTGGAAGGCTGAATGGTATGAAGTACTTTCGGCCATGCACCTTCCGCTTGAGCTAACGGTGGATGGCGCCGCTGCGGCGCTGGAAATATGGAATCAAGTCCCGTCATTCTTGAGCCAATTCCAAAACCGGACGACGCGTGTCGAAGGAATGGATAGGGACATGAAGAAGTTTCAGGAGCGCACATCCGCGCTGTTGGAACAATTGGATGAGCGAGACTTTGGGCTGGGCCCCGACGCGGCTATAAAGGCCGTTTCTGTCCGTCTCAATAAAGCGCAGCAGGTCGAGACGCAAGCGAACATGGCGCAGTCCAGTTTCAAGGAACTAGAGCGACAGGTTCTCCAAGCCGAGGTAAAAGCGGAGGAAGCAGCAGCAGCGCTGGAACTCCTATGCGAGGGATTGCCCCCTTCATCGAGCCGGGTACAGCAGGTTTTGGATCTGGAGGCGAGGGATGCTGTTCTGGAGAGGTTGAAGGGAAGACGTCAAACCCTTCTGCCTCTAAGCCGTGGCCAGTCCGAAGAAGATCTCCGCCACGACCTGGAATCGTTTGACGAGGCTACAGCCGTCGCGGAAATCGAGGCATTGAAGATTCAGGAAGGACAACACAATCAGCGCGAGAACGAAGTCTACGCAAGCCTGTCAAAGGCGGAAGGTGACCTTGCCAAGCTGGAGGGTGGAGTAGGCGCGGAAATCGCGGTTCAGCTTCGGAAGAATGCTGAGGCGGAGTTGATTGAAAACACACGGGCGTGGGCCGTGAAACGCTTCGCCCAGATACTGTTGGCCCACGCGATTGAGCAGCACCGCAGTCAGCAAGAACAGCCTCTGCTGAAGAAGGCTAGCCACCTGTTCTCCCTACTGACTGCAAATAGTTTCGCCGGCGTGGAGCAGGAGCTTGACGAAAGTGACACCTTCCGTCTGGTCGGAAGGCGAGATGCAGACCATACCCTTGGCTATGCCGAGATGAGCGAAGGCACGCAATTCCAACTCTACCTGTCCCTCCGCCTGGCCTACCTGGATGAGTATGCCCAGAAGGCAGAACCGATGCCCTTTATCGGCGACGATCTCCTGGCCAGCTTCGACGACGAACGAACCCGTAAAGGCCTCACAGCACTTTCGGAAATCGGAACACGTATCCAGCCGATTCTGTTCACTCACCATTCGAAGGTCGTGGAATTAGCCCAGGAAGAACTCGGAGAGAAAGTTGATGTGATCAATCTGGACTAGTCGTTAGCTACAACGCAATGCCGCCAGCCAGTACCCTTCGGTAGGTTGCTAATCTTCCACATTCTTCACTGCCACTTTCTCCCCTTCCAGGACTCTGCCCGACACCTTACGCCAGCCCAAAGTCCAGGCTGATCTCTCCTGAAAATTCCAAAGCTACATCATTTCACAGGATAATCGACTTCGCCACTACTAATACATATATTACAGCAGTCTGGTATTATGTCGAGAGGCGAGAGGCGTGCCTGCGGAATTGAGACAGCCTGTGGGCAGGCGGAACTCGTTCAACCTGCTCGACATTCCATCGAGCACACCGAAAACCCAAACCGTGCGCATGAGTCGCGCACAGAAAGCGAAGCCAAGAGATGGCAACCCAAGTCAATCCTCTCGAAGAACATGCGGCGGGCACGAAAGCTGGACGCCGCGGCTCCAAGGCAAAAGAACAGCAGGTCGAACAGACGGCCCCAGCCGAAACCGATTTCCCGTACGCAGGGCAGGAGGCAAGTCCGCAGCAGGAGCTGGACACGCTCGACAGGCAGGCTGACGCGCCTGTGCGGGGATCGTATCTGCGTGAGAAAGACGGATACGATGCCCTCTCTCCAGAGCAAAAGGCGGCTTGCGACAAGGACTTTAACTCCTACCTGGACAGGTTCACGAGCCCGCTTGAAGCAAAAGTAGGTGAGACCAGACAAGACGCCATTCTGAGGGCCAAGAAAGAGTATTGCGTCGCCCGCCAGGAGCACACCGCTCATCATCGGGAAATGGCCAAAACGATGCTGGCCTCGAAGATCAACTGCCTCAACTCCGAGTACCCGAGAAACTCGTTTTCGTTGAAGAATCCCGACGTTGCCAAGGAGTTCCTTGCCACGGCCTTCTACC
>Ga0224526_1000613_pt1 | contig 15388 bp, 17 predicted proteins | sample CBST25metaG_FD_179878 | JGI IMG/M metagenome (GOLD analysis project Ga0224526, IMG submission 179878) | Peat soil microbial communities from Stordalen Mire, Sweden - C.B.S.T-25 | ecosystem: Environmental > Terrestrial > Soil > Wetlands > Peat | place: Sweden: Norrbotten County, Stordalen Mire...
GTCATGGAAGCCGTTGATGAACTCGAAAGTCAGGACGAAGCCGAGCGATAAAAACAGCGTCAGCGCCAACCGCGGATCCAACTCGGAAAAAAGTTCCAACATGGTTTTGTCTTATTTGCGGTCTTGTTAAGGGTAGCCGGGATTGTTGGGGGCGCGAAGGCGTCCGTCAAGCGATGGAATCAAATAACCCGCTGAATGTCGCACAGCATCCAATGCTGACAGGGTTTGTGCTTGACTATTTACATCCGTAAGCTGGATTCCGCAACGCCAGAGGAAGCGTCGCGGAACCTTTTAAGAACTTAACCAAATTTGCCGGTGATGTAATCTTCAGTGGCTCTTTGCTTGGGGGTGGTGAAAATGGCATCGGTTTCGCCAAATTCGACCATTTCACCCAGATACATATAAGCCGTAAAATCGGAAACCCGCGCCGCCTGTTGCATGTTGTGCGTGACGATGGCGATGGTGTAATCCTCTTTCAATTCATGAATCAGCTCTTCGATGTGCGCCGTCGAAATCGGGTCCAGCGCCGAGGTGGGTTCATCCAGCAGCAGCACCTCGGGGCGCGAGGCGACAGCGCGCGCGATGCACAGACGCTGTTGCTGGCCACCGGACAGCGAGTTGCCGGACTGTTTCAGCTTGTCCTTGACCTCTTCCCACAGCGCGGCCTTGCGCAAAGCCCATTCCACCCGGTCATCCATGGCGGTCTTGCTGAGCTTTTCGTACAGACGCACGCCAAAGGTAATGTTGTCGTAAATCGACATCGGGAACGGTGTCGGCTTCTGAAAGACCATGCCGACCTTGGCGCGCAGCAAATTGATATCGATGTCTTTGCCCAGGATGTTGCGCGAGTCGAGCATGATTTCGCCCTCGGCGCGCATGCCAGGATAGAGTTCGAACATGCGGTTGAAGGTGCGCAGCAGCGTCGATTTGCCGCAGCCGGAAGGGCCGATAAAGGCCGTTACCTTGTGCGGGGCGATCTCCAGCGAGATCGACTTCAGCGCATGAAAGTTGCCGTAATAAAAGTTCAGGTTCTTGACCTGAAGCTTGGAACCGTTTTCAGCCATTTGAGTGCAAGCCTTAATGGGATGAGTGAGACTGTCTGCCGAGCCAACGGGCGACAATGTTGAGCGTCAGGACACTGGCGGTGATCAGTAGCGCGCCGGCCCAGGCCAGCGTATGCCAGTCGTCGTAGGGGCTCATGGCGAACTGGAAAATCACGATCGGCAGGTTGGCCATCGGCTGGTTCATGTTGCTGTTGAAAAACTGGTTGTTCAACGCAGTGAACAGCAAGGGCGCGGTTTCTCCGGAAATACGCGCCACGGCCAGCAGGATGCCGGTAATCACCCCGGACTTGGCCGCGCGCAAAGTGACGTACAGGGTCACCTTCCATTGCGGCGCGCCCAGAGCGATGGCGGCTTCGCGCAGACTGTTGGGAACCAGCCTGAGCATGTTTTCGGTGGTGCGTACCACTACCGGAATCACCAGCAGCGACAGCGCCAGCGCGCCGGCCCAGCCGGAAAAATGCCCCATGGCCACCACATAAACCTCGTAGACAAACAGGCCGATGACGATAGAGGGCGCCGACAGCAGAATGTCGTTGATAAAGCGCGTCACCGGAGCCAGCCAGCCGCGCTGGCCAAACTCGGCCAGGTAAATCCCGGCCAGGATGCCGATAGGGGTGCCGATCACGGTGCCGAAGCCGGTCATCAGCAAGCTGCCGCAAATGGCGTTGGCCAGGCCGCCGGCTTCGCCCGGCGGTGGCGTGCTGGCTTTAAACACTTCCCAGGTGATGCCGGAGATGCCGTTTTGCACCAGGGTCAGCAAAATCCAGCACAGCCAGAACAGGCCAAACAGCATGGCGAACATCGACAATGCCATGCAGCAGCCATTGAGCATGCGTCGGCGGCGGTAAATGGCGTTATCCATCGACAGCAGATTGCCGGGGTTTTCCGCACTCGCCAGTTGCAGGGATACCTCAATGTTTTCGTTTCCAGACATTATGCCTCCTTGCCTTCCTGGCCTTTCAGGCGCATCAGCAGAATTTTGGAACAGGCCAGCACCACCAGTGTGATAAAGAACAGGATCAGGCCCAGCTGGATCAGTGATGAGATATAGAGGTCGCCGTTGGCTTCGGCGAATTCGTTCGCCAGCGAAGAGGCAATCGAGTTGCCCGGCTGAAACAGACCAGGCACAAAACGCGAGGAATTGCCGATCACGAAGGTGACCGCCATGGTCTCGCCCAGGGCGCGCCCCAGCCCAAGCATGATGCCGCCGACCACACCGGTTTTGGTGTAGGGCAAGACGACATAGCGCACGACTTCCCAGGTGGTCGATCCCAGTCCGTAGGCGGATTCCTTTAATAAGGTCGGGACCACTTCAAAGACATCGCGCATCACCGAGGCGATGAACGGAATCACCATGATGGCCAGAATCAGGCCTGCGGTGAAAATCCCGATGCCCATGGGGGCGCCTTGAAACAGGGTGCCAATAAAAGGAATCGGACCCAGATTATCGATCAGCCAGGGCTGCAGTTTTTCCGAAAAAATCGGCGCAAAGACAAACAGACCCCACATGCCGTAAATAATCGAAGGAATCCCGGCCAATAGTTCGATGGCGATGCCGAGCGGGCGTTTGAGCCAGGTCGGGCACAGCTCGGTCAGAAACAGCGCAATGCCGAAACTGATGGGTACGCCGATGAGCAAGGCGATACAGGAGGTGACCAGGGTGCCGAAAACCGGAACCGCCGCGCCGAAATGATTGTTGACCGGGTCCCAGTCGCTCGACGTCAGAAATCCGAAACCAAAGGCCTTGATGCTGGGCATGGAACCGATAATGAGCGAAATCAGGATGCCGATCAGCAAAGACAACACCAAAAAGGCGAACGATCGGGTGACGGCCTTGAACAACTGATCAACCAGCTTCTGCCGTTGCATTCTTTGATCGTTACTGAACTTTTCCATACCTTGACCCGATAGTTGATTCAGACAAAAAGCCGGGGAGGGGATCCCCGGCCATGGCTGCGCGCAATGATGACCAGCTTACTTCAAAACCGGTTGGCCGCTGCCGTCAACGATTTGCTTCCAGCTTTCATGAATCATGGCTTTGACGGAAGCCGGCATCGGGATGTAGTTCATGCTGGCGGCAGTGGCGTCGCCATGCTCGTAGGCCCAGCTGAAGAACTTCAAGGCGGCTTGCGCTTGTTCAGGCTTGTCTTGCTTCTTTTGCATCAGAATGAACGTAGCGCCGGCGATAGGCCAGGAATTGGCTCCAGGCTGGTTGGTCAGCAGCAGATAGTAACCCGGTGCGGACTTCCAGTCGGCGTTGCCTGCCGCAGCCTTGAACGTGTCTTCGCCCGGTTCGATGAACTTGCCGCTGGCGTTTTGCATTTCGCCGTAAGTCATCTTGTTTTGCTTGGCGTAGATGTATTCTACATAGCCGATGGAACCCTTGATGCGGTTGACGAAGTTGGCCACGCCTTCATTGCCCTTGCCGCCCTGACCGGTAGGCCAGTTAACCGAGGTATTGCAGCCGACTTTGCTGGCCCATTCCGGGGAAACCTTGCTCAGGTAGTTGGTGAAAATGAAGGTCGTGCCCGAGCCGTCGGCGCGGCGCACGGCAAAAATCGTGTCGTGCGGCAATTTGACGTGCGGGTTAAGGCGAGTGATGGCCGGATCGTCCCAGCGGGTGATCTTGCCCAGGAAGATATTGGCCAGGATGGCGCCGGTAAACTTCATTTGTCCCGGTTGCACCCCCGGAATATTGACTACCGGCACCACGCCGCCGATCACGGTCGGGAACTGGGTCAGGCCGGCCTTGGCCAGCGCTTCCGGTTTCAAGGGCATGTCGGAGGCGCCGAAATCCACGGTTTTGGCGCTGATCTGCTTGATGCCACCACCGGAACCGATAGACTGATAGTTCATCTGATTGCTGGTCTGTGCGGCGTAATCAGAGGCCCATTTGGCGTACAGCGGGTAGGGGAAAGTCGCACCCGCCCCGGTAATGTTGGTCGCGAAGGCAGAGACCGAAACGAGCGCACCGGCCAGTACGACCAGATGATTTTTGGCAGTCATTATATTAGTGCTCCAAGTTGAAGACATGCATAACGCTGTGCATTTTCCTCCGTATAGTTTGCAGAAATATTACAAGTCGTCGAATGAGCAACTTTAAGTGTGCTTTGAGGACAGGGGTGACCGAGATATAATCCGCTCAGTTCAAACCGGGGAGTAGCGCATGTCAGCCAAATTAGTCATGGGAAACTGGAAGATGCACGGCAGTCTGGACGCCAATCGCCAGTTGCTTGCTGCCATGCTGCAGGACCATCGCATCAATCGCGCGGGAGTGGCCCTGGCCGCCCCCATGGTCTATTTGCCGCAGTTGGCCGCGTTGTTGCGCGACAGTCCGATTGCGCTGGCTGCCCAGGATGTCAGTCGCTTTGGCGCGGCAGGAGCCTATACCGGAGAAGTGTCCGCCGCCATGCTGGCGGATGTCGGCTGCCAATATGCGCTGGTAGGACATTCGGAGCGCCGTCAGTACCATGCGGAGGGCAACCCGCAACTGGCCGCCAAGCTGGCGCATTCCTGTGCCGCCGGATTGACGCCGGTGCTGTGTGTCGGAGAAACCCTGGCCGAGCGCGAAGCCGGTCAGCATCTGGCGGTCATCCGCCGTCAGCTGGAAATCGTGGCCACATTGAACGCCAGGCAGTTGCTGGTGGCGTATGAACCGGTCTGGGCCATAGGGACGGGCCGGGTGGCCAGTCTCGGGCAGATACGCGAGATGCATGACTGCATCAAGGAGGCTTGCTTGCAAAGCCAAAAGGGGTCTGATACTATGCGCGTTCTCTACGGCGGCAGCGTAAAAGCTGATAATGCCGAAGCTGTCCTGTCGATCGAAAGCGTCGATGGCGCCTTGGTTGGTGGTGCTTCGCTGGATGTTGACTCATTTGGAATGATTTGCCTGGCCGCTGACAAATTGGTATAGTGATGGAACTTCTTAAGACTTGCATCTGGATTGTAAACCTAATCTCCGCGGTGTCGATTGTGACCCTGGTGCTGATGCAGCACGGCAAAGGTGCGGATATGGGCGCGGCCTTTGGTGGCGGCGCATCCGGCAGTCTGTTTGGTGCGACGGGATCGTCAAATTTCCTGAGTAGAACGACTGCGATTCTGGCGGTTGTCTTCTTCTCTACCAGTCTCACGCTTGTGTATATGTCTGGTGGTGGAAAGAATGATCTTGGCGTCATGGCTGGGAAAGTGGTACAACCGGCGGCTCCGCACCTCCCGAGCGGCGTCGTCAAAAAGATCGTTGCTTCGGGCCCGCAGATTCCCGAGTAAGAAATGACTGTGCCGACATGGTGAAATTGGTAGACACGCTATCTTGAGGGGGTAGTGGCGAAAGCTGTGTGAGTTCGAGTCTCACTGTCGGCACCACCATTAAAGCAGGCCACCGGGACTTCGGAGGCCTGTTTTGCATTGGAGCCTGAGGATTAATCTCCTCACTAATCAGAGGTATGGGGAAATGCTGCCAAATTACTTTCCTATTCTGTTGTTCATTATCGTTGGCTTGCTATTAGGCGTCGGTCCGCTGTTTCTGGGCTGGTTGCTGGCGCCGAATCGTCCTGATGACGCAAAGCTTTCACCCTACGAATGCGGCTTCGAGGCTTTTGAAGACGCGCGCATGAAGTTCGACGTGCGTTACTATCTCGTGGCCATTCTGTTTATCCTGTTCGACCTTGAAATTGCCTTCATGTTCCCTTGGGCTGTGGTGCTCAAGGATCTCGGGATATTCGGATTCGCTGCAATGTTCGTATTTCTGGCCGTCTTGACGATAGGCTTCATCTACGAATGGAAAAAGGGAGCGTTGGAATGGGAATAGATGGTGTCCTGCAAAAAGGCTTTATCACCACGACCGCTGACAAGCTGATCAATTACACGCGTACCGGTTCGTTGTGGCCGATGACTTTCGGTCTGGCCTGCTGTGCGGTGGAAATGATGCATGCCGGCGCGGCGCGTTATGACCTGGACCGGTTCGGTATCGTGTTCCGTCCAAGTCCGCGTCAATCCGACGTGATGATCGTGGCCGGCACCTTGTGCAACAAGATGGCGCCGGCGCTGCGCAAGGTCTACGACCAGATGGCCGAACCGCGCTGGGTGATCTCCATGGGCTCCTGTGCCAATGGCGGTGGCTATTATCACTATTCCTATTCAGTTGTGCGTGGCTGTGACCGGATTGTACCGGTGGATGTCTATGTCCCCGGTTGCCCTCCAACCGCCGAGGCATTGCTCTACGGCCTGATCCAGCTGCAAAACAAGATTAAACGCACGAATACCATCGCCCGCTAAGGTAGAAACCATGGCCTCCAAAATGGAAGCGCTCAAAGCAACCGTCGAGCAGCTGCTGGGCGATAAGCTGGTGCGCGCAACTCTGGCGCTCGACGAATTGACCATCGTCTGCAAAGCGTCGAATTTGCTGGAAACCGCAGCCCTGCTGCGTGATCATCCTTCGCTTGCCTTCGAGCAATGCATCGACCTCTGTGGCATCGATTACAGCAGCTACAAGGACGAAAAATGGCAGGGTCCGCGTTACGCGGCTGTCTATCATTTTCTGTCGCTGCAACATAACCAGCGTGTCCGTCTCCGGGTTTTCGCCGAAGATGACAGCTTCCCGGTGCTGCCCAGCGTGGTTGCCTTGTGGAACAGCGTCAACTGGTTTGAACGCGAAGCCTTCGACCTGTTTGGTATCGTCTTTGACGGTCACCCCGACCTGCGCCGCATCCTGACCGACTACGGTTTTGTCGGTCACCCGTTCCGCAAGGATTTCCCGGTTTCCGGTCATGTCGAGATGCGCTACGACCCAACGCAGCAGCGAGTGATCTATCAACCGGTCACGATTGAACCGCGCGAAATCACCCCGCGCATTGTCCGCGAGGAGAACTACGGTGGCTGAAATTCGCAATTTCACCCTCAATTTCGGTCCGCAACACCCTGCGGCGCACGGTGTATTGCGTCTGGTGCTGGAACTGGATGGCGAGGTGATCCAGCGCGCCGATCCGCACATTGGCCTGTTGCACCGCGCGACTGAAAAACTGGCCGAGCACAAGACCTTCATCCAGGCGCTGCCGTATATGGACCGCCTGGATTATGTGTCGATGATGTGCAATGAACATGCCTACTGCCTGGCGATTGAAAAACTCACCGGCGTGGACGTGCCTTTGCGCGGCCAGTATATCCGGGTCATGTTTGCCGAAATCACGCGGGTGCTGAACCACTTGCTGTGGATCGGGGCGCATGCGCTGGATATCGGCGCCATGACCATGTTCCTCTACGCGTTCCGCGAACGTGAAGACTTGATGGACTGTTATGAGGCGGTATCCGGCGCGCGTCTGCATGCCGCGTACTTCCGTCCGGGCGGCGTGTATCGTGATCTGCCGGACACCATGCCGCAGTACACCTTCTCCAAGATCAAGAGCGCGCGTGAACTGGCCCGTCTTAACGAACGTCGCTCCGGCAGCATGCTGGACTTCATCGAAGACTTCACCAACCGCTTCCCGACCTGTGTCGACGAATACGAAACCCTGCTGACCGATAACCGTATCTGGAAACAGCGTACGGTCGGTATCGGCGTGGTATCTCCGGAACGCGCGCTGAATCTCGGCCTGACCGGCGCCATGCTGCGCGGTTCGGGCATCGAATGGGACTTGCGCAAGAAGCAGCCCTACGATGTGTACCGCGAAATGGATTTTGATATTCCGGTCGGGGTGAATGGCGACTGTTACGATCGCTACCTGGTGCGTATGGAAGAAATGCGCCAGTCCAACCGCATCATCGCCCAGTGCGTGCAGTGGCTGAAGCAAAACCCGGGTCCGGTGATTACCGAGAACCACAAATTTGCCCCGCCATCGCGCGAAGCGATGAAGAGCAACATGGAAGAGCTGATTCACCACTTCAAGCTCTTCACCGAAGGGATGCACGTGCCCGAAGGCGAAGCCTATGCCGCTACCGAGCATCCCAAGGGTGAGTTTGGTATCTACTTGGTGTCCGATGGTGCCAACAAGCCTTACCGGCTGAAGATTCGCGCACCGGGCTACGCCCACCTTGCCGCGCTGGATGAGATGTCTCGTGGTCATATGCTCGCTGACGTGGTCGCGATCATTGGCACGCAGGATATCGTTTTTGGGGAGATCGACCGCTGATGTTGTCCGCAGAATCGCGTGCCTTGATAGACATAGAGGTGGCCAAGTACCCTGCCGACCAGAAACGGTCGGCGGTTATGGGTGCCTTGCGCATAGCTCAGCAGGAAAAGGGCTGGCTGGCCACCGAAACCATCGAATACGTTGCAAACTATCTGGGAATGGCGCCTGTCGCCGCCTACGAAGTCGCAACTTTCTACAATATGTACAACCTGCGCCCGGTGGGGAAATACAAACTGACCGTATGTACCAATCTGCCCTGTGCCTTGCAGGGCGGAGTGGCTGCCGGCGATTACCTGCAGAGCAAGCTGGGAATCAAGTTTGGCGAGACCACGGCGGACGGCAAGTTCACGCTGCAGGAAGGTGAATGCATGGGAGCCTGCGGTGATGCGCCGGTGCTGTTGGTCAACAACCATACGATGTGCAGCCATATGAGCGCGGAAGCCATCGATAAGAAACTGGCGGAGTTGGAATAATGGCTATCTTCGTCGATGGTGTGATTTTTGCGGGTGTTGATACCTCGGATGCGGATAGCTGGAAGCTGGATGCCTACCGCGCCCGCGGCGGCTACCAGGCCCTGCAGCAGATCCTGCAAAGCCAGAAGCCCCAGGAAGAAGTGATCGCCGAGGTCAAGGGTTCGGGCCTGCGCGGCCGTGGCGGCGCGGGATTTCCGTCCGGCCTGAAGTGGAGCTTCATGCCGCGCAGCTTCCCTGGCGACAAATACGTGGTGTGCAACTCGGACGAAGGCGAACCGGGTACCTTCAAAGACCGCGACATCATCCGTTTCAATCCGCACGCGCTGATTGAAGGGATGATCATTGCCGGTTACGCGATGGGCACCAAGGTGGGTTACAACTATATCCACGGTGAAATCTTCGCCGACTACCTGCGCTTCGAACAGGCGCTGGAACAGGCGCGCGCCGCCGGCCTGCTGGGACAGAACATTCTCGGCAGCGGATTCAGTTTCGAACTTCATGCCCATCATGGTTATGGCGCCTACATTTGCGGTGAAGAAACCGCATTGCTGGAGTCGATCGAAGGCAAGAAGGGCCAGCCGCGCTTCAAGCCGCCGTTCCCGGCGAGCTTCGGCCTGTATGGCAAGCCGACCACGATCAACAATACCGAGACCTTTGCCTCGGTGCCCTTCATCATTCGCGACGGCGCCCAGACCTTCCTCGAGCACGGCAAGCCGAATAATGGCGGCACCAAGCTGTTCTCGGTTTCCGGGCATGTGAACCGTCCGGGCAATTATGAAGTGCCATTGGGCACCCCGTTCCCCGTGCTGCTGGAAATGGCCGGCGGCATGAAAGACGGTAAAAAGCTCAAGGCGGTGATACCGGGCGGCTCAAGCGCTCCGGTGCTGCCGGCGGACGTCATCATGGATCTGACCATGGATTACGACTCGATCGCCAAGGGCGGTTCGATGTTGGGTTCCGGCGCGGTGATCGTGATGAACCAGGACGTGTGCATGGTGCGCGCGCTTGAGCGTCTGGCCTATTTTTACCACGAAGAGTCCTGCGGTCAGTGCACGCCGTGCCGTGAAGGCACCGGTTGGCTGTATCGCATTGTGCACCGCATAGAACATGGTCTGGGACGTCAGGATGATTTGGATCTCCTGACCTCGGTTGGCAATAACATGGCCGGACGCACGATTTGCGCGCTGGCCGATGCCGCGGTGTTCCCGGTTAGAAGCTTTACCAAACACTTCAAACACGAGTTCGAGTACCACATCGAGCACAAGAAGTGCATGGTTGAGCATCAATGGTGTTGATCCGGCCCCCGCGCCACCTTATTCAGGTAGCTGACAGCTATGCTTGAAATCGAAATCGACGGAAAGAAACTTACGGTGCCGCAAGGCAGCACCGTTATGGATGCCGCGCACAGTGCCGGCACCTATATCCCGCATTTTTGCTACCACAAGAAGCTTTCCATTGCGGCCAACTGCCGCATGTGTCTGGTGGAAGTCGAAAAGGCGCCCAAGCCTTTGCCTGCCTGTGCCACTCCGGTGACCGACGGCATGAAAGTGCAAACCAATTCACCTCTGGCCAAGACCGCGCAACAGGGGGTGATGGAGTTTCTGCTGATCAATCACCCGCTGGACTGTCCGATCTGCGATCAGGGCGGCGAGTGCCAGTTGCAGGATCTGGCCGTGGGTTATGGCAAGGGCGCATCGCGCTATCAGGAAGCCAAGCGCGTGGTCGAACCCAAATACATGGGCCCGCTGATCAGCGCTGAAGAAATGGCGCGCTGCATTCATTGCACCCGGTGCGCGCGGTTTACCGACGAAATTGGCGGCCTGCAGGAAATCGGCATGGCCAATCGCAGCGAGCACTCGGAAATCATGGCCTTCCTCGGCAAGACCGTTGATTCCGAGATCTCCAGCAATGTGATCGACCTGTGCCCGGTTGGCGCGCTGACCTCGAAACCCTTCCGTTATTCCACCCGCGCCTGGGAATTGTCCCGTCGCAAATCGGTCAGCCCGCACGATGGGCTGGGCAGCAACCTGGTGGTCCAGGTCAAGCACAACCGCGTCATGCGCGTGTTGCCGCTGGAAAACGAAGCCATCAACGAATGCTGGATCGCCGACCGCGACCGCTTCTCCTACGAAGGCCTGAATTCGGAACAGCGTCTGACGCAGCCGATGATCAAGCATGGCGGCGAGTGGCACGAAACCGATTGGCAAACCGCGCTGGACTACGTGGTCAAGGGCCTCAAGGGCGTGGCTGCCGACCATGGCGTCGACGCCATCGGCGTGCTGGCCAGTCCGCATTCCAGCAGCGAAGAATTGTTCCTGACGCAAAAGCTGGCGCGCGGATTCGGTATCAATAATATCGATACGCGACTGCGCCACAGCGACTTCCGTCTGGATGCGGTACAACAAGGCGTTCACTGGCTGGGTTCCAGCATCGTCGAACTGGCGGCAGCGGAATCGATTCTGCTGATCGGCAGCACGCAACGTCAGGAGCAGCCGCTGCTGGCCTCCAGACTGCGTCAGTCGGTAAAGAGCGGCACTGAGCTGAATGTCATTCACGTGGTCAACGAAGATCTGCTGACCGCGGTGCATGCGCGCATGACGGTTTCGCCGGCTGCGCTGGTGCATGCCCTGGGCCAGGTGCTCAAGGCCGTGGTCGAGATCAAGGAAGGCGCATGCCCGATCGATCTGGGCGCGCTGAACGTATCCGCCGAAGCCAGAAGCATCGCAGAAAGTCTGTGCCGCGCCGCCAGCGCAGCGCTGCTGCTGGGCAATGTGGCGCAGCATCATCCTGCGTTCTCGCAGTTGTGGGGCATGGCGCAGGAGATTGCACGCCTGACCGGCGCGCGTTTCGGCGCCAGCGCCGAAGCCGCCAACAGCGTCGGCGCGCAAGTGATGGGCGCCTTGCCGCATCGTGGCCCTCTGGGCACCGCGGTTAGCGCCGGTCTGAATGCGCAGCAAATGCTGCAACAGCCGCGCAAGGCGTATGTGCTGCTTAATACAGAAGTCGAATTCGACAGCTACAATCCGCAACTGGCGCTGTCGGCGCTGAAGTCGGCGGCAACCGTGATCGCTCTGACGGCCTACAAGGGCGCGGGTCTGCTCGACTACGCCGATGTGCTGCTGCCGATCGCGCCGTTCAGTGAAACCGCCGGTTCGTTCATCAACACCGAAGGCAGGCAGCAAACCTTTAACGGTGTGGTGCGTCCGCTGGGTGAAGCGCGTCCGGCCTGGAAGGTCTTGCGCGTTCTCGGATCGATGCTGGGCCTGAGCGGCTTCGAATTCAACACGGTGGAAGACGTACGCGCCGAGTGGCAGGCACTGGGAGACATCGGCGCGCAGCTGAACAACCCGGTAACCGGCCTGAGCAAGATAGACTGGAATGTGAGCAGCGAATTGCAGCGGGCAGGGGAAGTGCCGATGTATCAGGCCGATCCGATCTGCCGTCGCGCCACTTCGCTGCAACAAACCAGCTGGGCGGCCGCACCGGTGGCGCATGCGCACCCGAGCGTGCTGGCCGCGCACGGCATCACCAGCGGCACTGTGGTGACGCTGCGCCAGGGTGCTGGACAGGCCCGAGTGAGTATCGAGGCCGACGAGCGCCTGCCGCTGGGCGTTTTGCGCCTGGCTACGGCCCATCCGGACACCGCCGCACTGGGCGGCATGTTCGACCCGATCGAGATTACGCAGGGGTAAGCCATGGAGTTCTTGCAAGGTATTTTAGGCAATGAAGTGGGGCTCCTGGTCTGGACCCTGCTGAAAATTATTGTGATCGTGGCGCCGATGATGCTGGCGGTAGCCTATCTGACTTATGCCGAGCGCAAGGTCATCGGTTATATGCAGGTGCGCATCGGACCGAATCGCGTCGGTCCGCTGGGCCTGCTGCAACCGATCGCCGACGGCATCAAGTTGCTGATGAAGGAAATCATCCTGCCGACCAAGGCCAACAATGCCTTGTTTCTGCTCGGACCGGTGCTGTCGATCGGCCCGGCGATGGCGGCCTGGGCGGTGATCCCCTTCAATGAGCATCTGGTGCTGGCGAATACCAACGCCTCGCTGCTGTACATCATGGCCGTCACCTCGATGGGCGTTTATGGTGTGATCGTCGCGGGCTGGGCCGCCAATTCCAAGTATGCCTTCCTCGGCGCCATGCGTTCGGCGGCACAGATCGTGTCCTACGAAATCGCCATGGGTTTTGCCCTGGTCGGCGTACTGATGGTCTCGAGCAGTCTGAATCTGGTCGACATCGTCAAACAGCAGGGTCATGGACTGGGTGGCGGCTCGCTGCTGTCCTGGAACTGGATACCGCTGTTTCCGCTGTTCATTGTGTATCTGGTCTCTGGTGTGGCTGAAACCAACCGCGCACCGTTTGACGTGTGCGAAGGTGAATCGGAAATTGTCGCCGGTTTCCACGTTGAATATTCTGGTATGGCATTCGCGGTGTTCTTCCTTGCCGAGTATGCCAACATGATTCTGGTTTCGACCATGACATCGCTGATGTTCCTGGGTGGATGGCTGTCGCCGTTCCCCGCGAGCTGGGGCGTTCTGGGTGCCGGCAGTTTCTTCTGGCTGGCCGTCAAGGTATCGATGGTGCTGTTCTGCTTCTTGTGGTTCCGCGCGACATTCCCGCGCTACCGCTACGACCAGATCATGCGTTTGGGCTGGAAGGTTTTTATTCCGGTAACATTGATTTGGGTAGTGGTCCTGGGCGCGTGGATGATGAGTCCGGTATCCCTCTGGAACTGATACGTTTAGGCGAAAAGCATGGAAATGATTCGTAAGTTTTTCAAAACCTTCCTGCTGGTCGAGCTGGTGCAGGGGCTGATGCTGACCGGGCGTCACTTTTTTGCACGCAAGATCACCGTGCAGTATCCGGAAGAGAAAACACCGCAGTCTCCGCGCTTCCGCGGCCTGCACGCACTGCGCCGTTATCCCAACGGCGAAGAGCGCTGCATCGCCTGTAAGCTGTGCGAAGCCGTATGTCCGGCAATGGCGATTACCATTGAATCGGATCAGCGCGAAGACGGCACCCGACGCACCACGCGTTACGACATCGATCTGATCAAATGCATCTATTGCGGGTTCTGCGAAGAAGCCTGCCCGGTGGATGCGATTGTCGAAACCCACATTCTAGAATTCCACGGCGAAAAACGTGGCGACCTCTACTACACCAAGCCTATGCTGCTGGCGATTGGTGACAAGTACGAGGCCGAAATTGCCGCTAACAAAGCGGCCGACGCCAAGTATCGCTAAGGGGGAGAGATGAGTTTTACATCCATAGTTTTCTACGTGCTGTCGGTTATCCTGATTTTCGCGTCGTTTCGCGTGGTCACGGCCAAGAATCCGGTGCACGCGGCCCTTTACCTGGTACTGGCGTTTTTTACCGCCGCCGGGCACTGGATTTTGCTTGAAGCCGAGTTTCTCGCCATTACCCTGGTGCTGGTGTATGTCGGCGCGGTGATGGTGCTGTTTTTGTTCGTGGTGATGATGCTGGACATCGACATCGAGAAATTGCGTCAGGGCTTCTGGCAGCACTTCCCGCTGGCGGCCACCATCTCCCTGGTGATGATGGGCGAAATGGCGCTGATTCTGTCCAGTCCGCAGGCCGGCTTGTCGACCTATCCGGCGCAGGCAGCGCGTTCCGCCAGCTTCAGCAACATCCGCGAACTGGGTCTGCAGATTTATACCCAGTACCTGTACCCGTTCGAGCTGGCCTCGGTGGTGCTGCTGCTGGCTATCGTGTCGGCGATTGCCCTGACCATGCGCAAGCGCAAGGACAGCAAGTTCATCGATCCGTCCGTGCAGATCGCGGTGAAGGCGGCTGATCGCATGCGTATCGTTAAAATGGTCGCGGAACCGGTTGAAGTTGTGGCCGAGCCCGCCGCTGATGATCAACCTCGGGCCTGATGGCCACACAAGATAAGGAGGAAACGTGCTGACACTCACACACTTCCTGGTGCTGGCTGCGATACTGTTCGCCATCGGCGTGCTGGGGATCTTTCTGAACCGCAAGAATGTAATCGTACTGTTGATGTCGATCGAACTGATGCTGTTGGCGGTGAATTTCAATTTCGTCGCCTTCTCGCACTATATGTCGGATACGGCAGGACAGATTTTCGTGTTTTTCATTCTGACGGTGGCTGCGGCTGAATCCGCAATCGGGCTGGCGATCCTGGTGGTCCTGTTCCGTACTCTGCGCACCATCAACGTGGAAGACCTGGGCAGCCTCAAGGGCTAAGGCAATAACTCATATAAAGCAAAAAACATGGATATGAAGAGCCTCTACCTGTTGATTGCCCTCGCGCCGCTAGCGGGATCGATCATTGCAGGCTTGTTTGGATGGGCTATCGGCCGGCGTGCTTCGCACCTGGTGACGATAGCCGGCGTAGCGGTTTCGGCTGTACTGTCGCTGCAGGTGCTGTGCGGTTTTCTCGGCGGGCATGCCACGGCGTTTGATCAGCCGGTGTATACCTGGCTGACGGTCAACGGCAATACCTATTCGGTCGGTTTTCTGGTCGATGCGCTGACGGCATTGATGATGACCGTGGTCACCAGCGTGTCGCTGATGGTGCATATCTACACCATCGGCTACATGAAGGATGACCCGGGCTATCAACGCTTTTTCAGCTACATTTCGCTGTTTACCTTCTCGATGCTGATGCTGGTGATGAGCAACAATTTCATCCAGCTGTTCTTCGGTTGGGAAGCGGTGGGTCTGGTGTCCTATCTGC
>Ga0224526_1000624_pt1 | contig 15293 bp, 9 predicted proteins | sample CBST25metaG_FD_179878 | JGI IMG/M metagenome (GOLD analysis project Ga0224526, IMG submission 179878) | Peat soil microbial communities from Stordalen Mire, Sweden - C.B.S.T-25 | ecosystem: Environmental > Terrestrial > Soil > Wetlands > Peat | place: Sweden: Norrbotten County, Stordalen Mire...
CCCCAGGTCCGGGGTCCCCACGGACAGGTCTTCGTCCGTGGGGTGGAGGTCTCGCTTTTGAGACCTGGGAAACGACTAAATTGCGCGGTCAATGGACCAGAACACGCGCAGATCACCCGGCCGGCTGAATCCGAGCGGCTGAAACTTCACTCTCAGCCGCCCGCGCCAGCCCAACGCCGCGACCGAGCGGATTTCCGCCCGCCCGCGTCTTTCTTGAGAAGCGATCGAAAGGCCGGTGCGCGCTCTGCCTCCCGGCTGCCCGTCGCCAGCGAAGCAGCGAGACAGGATCGAGCAGCGAGACAGGATGCGCGCCCAAGCGATACCCTGTCAGCAGGTGCTCGATGAAGACGGCGGAGCCCTGAGCAGCGGGCAGCCTTGAGCGGCACGAGCAGCCTTGAGCGGCACGAGCAGCCTTGAGCGGCACGAGCAGCCTTGAGCGGCACGAAAGGAACGGCAATGAGGATGGGAAGATGGGCATGGTCGATGCTGGCGGTGACGCCGTTTCTGGCCGGTTGCGGAAATTTCTGGCAGGCGCCGAGCGCCACAAGCAGCACCGGCTTCACCCTGACCAATAGCGGCAACCTCACCGTGAGCCCCGGCGCGACCAGCGGCAACACTGCAACCATTACCGTGACGCCGGGGAGTTCGTTTACCGGCACGGTTACGCTGACTTGCGCGGTGACTGCGCCTACGGGCGCTACCAGTCCCACGACCTGCAGCCTTTCTTCCTCTTCGCTTACCTTCAGCAGCACGACTGCGCAAACCTCCACTCTGACCGCGACCACTACGTCCACGACGACCCTCGGAGCTTACGAGGTTGCGGTTACCGGCGTCTCGGGCAGTGTTGCCGAGACCACCACCGTTTGCGTTGAAGTGGGCTCAGGCAGTTGTAGCGCCCCGGCCAGCACCAGCGGCTATTTCTATATTCTGGACCAGACGACCAGCCATGTGATCGCCTACTCTATCGACGCCGGAGCGCTCACCGAGCTGGCCTCTTACGCCTCGCCTGCCGCTCCTCTGGCCATCGCCGTGGCGCCGAATAATGACTTTCTCTACGTGAGCACGCTCGACGGCATTTACCTCTACTCCATCTCCAGCGGAGCATTGACCTTGGCGAACGGGACGCCCATCACCACCGATCCGGCCACGGCCATGGCGGTGGACACGACCGATTCCTGGCTGGTGGAGGCCTCCGGCGCGGGCTATCTCAACGCCATCCCGATCAACTCTTCCACGGGCGAACTCAGCTCCTCATGCGGCTCCTGTCACGTTCCGCTCGCCGGCATCTCGATCAATCAGCTAGCGATTTCGCCCAACAATAAATACATTTTTGTTGCCGCGGGATCGAGCAACACTGCGGCGTTTGGCTTCACCGCGGCCAACAGCAGCGACCCGTTCGGCTCCGCTGCCTACACCACCATCACGCGAGAGAATTCCGCCGGCTCCGCTGTCTCGGTGGCCGTGGACCCCAGCACCCGCATGCTGTACGTGGGCGAGACCGCCGCTCTCAGCTCCGGCGGCGGACTGCGCGCCTTCACCATCGGTTCCAGCGGCGGGCTGACCGAGATATCCGGCTCCCCGTTTGCCAGCGGCGGCTCGGGCCCTCATGCGATTCTTCCCAAATCCACCGGCGATTACGTCTATGTCGCAAACTGGAACAGCACTTCGGCCGGCAATATCACTGGCTTCTCAGTCGCGACGAGCGGCTCCACCTACTCGCTGACCAATCTCAACAACTCGGTCGCCACCGGAGATGAACCCGTGGCCCTGGCCGAAGACAGCACCGAGCAATTCGTGCTGGCTGTCAGCGCCCTCGGCAACCCCTACTTCGACGCTTATACCTTCGACGCCACCACCAGTGGCCAGTTGGACACCACGATCACCTCGTCGGTCTTTGCGGCATCCGGCCTTGGCGCCCAGAATTATTGATGCCAACCCCGCCCCGGACCGGCAATCGGCGGGCAGAGAACTGCTGCGCGGAAACGAACTTTACCTTTCCGCGCAGGGTGCTATCCTCAGGAAGAATGCTCCTGGCAATGCTGCTGCAACCTTTCATCTCATTCGTCTCCTCCCCGCGACGTTCCAAGGCTCCCGTCCTCTCCCTGCTGCTGCTGTGTTTTCTTATGCTCCCTTCAGGCTGCAGCCGTTTCCGCCTCGAGCATCACGATATGGTGTACGTCTCGGCGCGGCGGATGATGCTGCGCGACCGCGTGGCCGCCGTCTCGGAGCGCGTGGCCCAGGTGGTCAACGGCCAGCCGCTCGAAGTCCTCGAACACGGCCGCCGCTTTCTCAAAGTGAAGACCGCGAATAATCAGATTGGCTGGATTGAGGAGCGGGCGGTCATCGACGCCAAGACGCACGAAGCGTTTCTTCAGCTAGCCCGCCAGCACAAGGACGATCCGGTAGTGGCGACCGCGATCCTGAACAACGACCTCTATATGCATCTTTTGCCCGGCCGGCAGACGGACCGGTTTTATCTTCTGGCCGGCAACTCCAGCGTTCAGCTTCTGGCCCGCGCCTCGGTCCCCAAGGTGACAGCCAATACGAGAGCTCAGGCGCCCGCCAAGGCCGCCGCGCAGACTCCCGGCCAGTCTCTGCCTCAACCGCCTCCGCTCGAGGATTGGTGGCTGGCGCGCGACGCCCAGGGTGACACCGGGTGGCTGCTGGCCTGGGATGTGAATGTGGATGTGCCCGACGCAATTGGCATCTATGCCGAGGGCCAGCGCTTCGTAGGGTCCTACCTGCTCAACAAGGTCTTCGACCCCGAGGCTTCCACGCCCGGCCACGAAGTTCCCCAGTATGTGACCGTGCTTGCTCCGCCCAAATCCGGCTTGCCCTTCGATTTCGATCAGGTGCGCGTCTTCACCTGGAGCCTGCGCCATCATCGCTACGAGACCGCCTTCCGGCTGCACCCCATTGAAGGCTATCTTCCGGTGCGGGTCACCACGGAGCCCGCACCGGGCGGCAGCGTGCCCGCCTTCAGCTTCCAGATCGCCGGCAGCCCCAACCTGAACACCGATCCGGCCACCGGCATCACCCGCCCCGCCGCGCCGCGCACCATCGCATACAAGATGGTCGATACGCAGGTTCTTCGCACCGGCTCCGACCTCGGCCCCATCTCCACCGGCCGTCCGGAGGATGCAAACAAGCCCCATTCCGCCAAGCCCGCAAAAAAACATCGCAGGCGCTAGCGCCTTTCCCGTTTGTTTTTGTACCAACTCTGGGTGCCCCAGGTCCCGCCTTTGGGACCTGGGATGGTGGGAACCCAAAGTTCGGAATCAAGCGGTCGGAGACCAGAGTCTTTAACCGCTTGATGTTGCACCCATGCGGGTGCCCCATCCTTGCGGCGTACTTGTTCTTGCCGCAAGGGTGGGAAGGCACAACTCTACGCGGTCAGTGGCCGGGTGCCCCCCTCGCCGCGTTCTTGTTTTTGCGGCCGGGGTGGGATACAAGAAACCCGCTCTACAGCAATCGAAGAAATGCTTTAAGAACTTGTTGAAACACTTCCGTCAGGTGAAGGGTACGGGCTTTAGCTGGAGGGTACGGGCTTTAGCTGGAGGGTACGGGCTTTAGCCCGTACATAATCGCTGCAAAATCAGAGGGGCTTTAGCCCCTGAGGGAATGCCGGTCCACCGGTCTCAACCTCTCCAAGGCGCTGAAAATGGATTCAATCATTGAGACAAGCCACTAGAGCCTGTTATTAACTTTCCCGCAGGCGCGAAAGTTAATAACAGGCTCTAGTACCGTGACCGCGTGATTTGGTAACTGTATGAATGGAACGCCGGCCTCCTGGCCGGCTCAAGTGCGGGCGTCCTCGCCCGCACTTGTCGACGATGAATGACCAATTCATGCGGTCTAAACACTAGCTCCCCCCTCGAGCGCAGTAACTTCTAAAGACAGTCGCATACGGGAAGATTTTCCGCGATAGGAATGGTTATCGCCAAGATTTACACAGAAGCCAAATATTCGTGAATTATTGATCTATATCTCATCGTCTTTTCTTGATTACCGCTCAAAATTTATTGTAAGTTTCAACATTTTGCGCCGGCGGCCTTGTCTGATACGCCCTGCGCACGGTGTGCCCGGCGGTTTTGTTTTTATGCCCGGCGGAAATCAGGGGCGCTGATCCAGAAAAAATCAGCGCATTCGTTCACTCGTATGCCGTTCAAGATTCGCAGTGCGATATCCAAGAAAGGGTACTTCATGATTCGAGGCCATTTCCCGTCCAAATTGATCTATCTTGCGCTTTTCGGAGCTGTAGCAGTCGCGGCGCAACAGCCGGCTGCTCAACTCGCTGCCGCGCCTGCTGCCGCGCTTGCTGCCGAAGAGCAGCCAAAGATCACCGACACAGAAACCGTCGTGGTGACCGCTTCGGGCACGTTCCGCGACCAGCAGGAGTTGCAGTCGCCCGTGCTTCTGGAGGAAGCGCCCGGAACCAGCCCCATCGAAAGCCTGGCGAAGCTTCCCAGCGTCAATTTCCAGGCTGCCGACCCCTACGGATCTTATGAGTGGGCAGTGCGCATCTCGGTGCGCGGCTTCAACCAGAATCAGCTCGGCTTCACGCTCGACGACATTCCGCTGGGCGACATGTCCTATGGCAACTGGAACGGGCTGCACATCAGCCGCGCCATCATCGATGAAAACATCGGCCGCATTGTTCTTTCGCAGGGCACCGGCTCGCTCGAGACAGCTTCGAACAGCAACCTGGGCGGAACCATTCAGTTCTACTCCGCCGACCCCTCGGACAAGCGCAGCATGACGTTGAGCCAGACCATCGGCAGTTGGAATATGTATCGCACGTACGGGCGCTTTGAGAGCGGCCTGCTCGGCGGAAACACCAAGTTCTACATCAGTGGGGCGATGAATTTCGCCGATAAGTGGAGAGGCCATGGCGACATCGGCCAGAACTACTGGCAGGCCAACGGCAAGCTGGTTCACTATGTCGGCAACAACGGCGTGCTCTCGATCTACGCCGATTACTCCAACCGCCGCGAGGTCGATTACCAGGACGACAATAAGGTCTGGGTGCAGAAGCTGGGCTACAACTGGGATAACTACGGCAACTGGGGGCAGGCGATTCAGGCGGCTTATGCCTGCGATGGCGTAGGCAGTTACCCCGGAGCGGTGGCCAACCTTCCTTCCGGCGACGATCCCTGCGACGCCGGCTACTACGGCGGCGCGGGCCTGCGCAAGGACGTGCTGGGCGGCATCAGCTACAAGCAGGCGCTCAACGACCACTGGACCATGAAGCTGACCGGCTATGGACACCGCAACGACGGCCGGGGCCTGTGGTTTACCCCCTATGTTCCGACTTATACCGACATCTACACCGACAGTTACTCGTCCTTTGTTTCGCCCATCACGGAGCGCACCTCGGAGTACGCCATCACCCGCGGCGGCGTGCTCGGCTCGCTGGCCTACGAATCTGGAAAGAACAAGGTGGAAGGCGGCGTGTGGTTTGAAGGCGAACGCTGGAATCTGGCGCGGCGCTACTATGCCACCAGCACGACCAGCCCGATGCACTCGCTCTATGACTTCCCCTCCGACCCGATGTTCACCCAGTGGGAGTATGTCTTCAACACCATCGTCTATCAGATTCACCTGCAGGATCAGTACAAGGTGAATAACAAGCTGGCTCTCTCGGCCGGCTTCAAGACAGTGGAAACCACGACCGATGGCGAGCTCTCCGCCGCTTTCCTGTCGAACCCGCCGGTCATGGCCGATCCCAAGTTGCAGGGCGGGCTTGGCTACTATGCCGGAAAGTACGCACAGGGACAGCACACCTCGGGCAAGCCCTTCCTGCCGCAGTTTGGGGCTAACTACAAGTTAGACAAGAGCAGCGAAATCTTCGGCGATGTAGCCTACAACGTCCGCGCCTACCAGCCCGGCGGCTACGGCTACGGCGCCTCGCCGTGGAACACGACTCAGCAGGGCTTCGATTCGGTCAAGTCCACGCTCAAGCCTGAAACCTCCTGGACCGAGGAGGCCGGCTACCGATTCAACGCGCACGCGGCAGCGGCGCAGGTGAGCCTTTTCCACGTCAACTACCAAAACCGCCTGCTGGCCTTCTCGCAAGGGCCTGGCATCGCCGGTGACGCATCGATTCTGGGCAATGCCGGCGGCGTAACCACCAACGGCGTCGATGCCGCCATCACCATCCCGCTGGGAACCCGGTTCTCGCTCTACAACGCCGGCACCTGGAGCAAGTCCAACTACAACGACAACGTGATTTATTCCAGTACCGCCACATGCCCGAACGGTGAGGCCCCCATCAACAGCGAATGCACTTATTACACCAAGGGCAAGGTCAACGTGGATTCTCCCGAAGGTCTTTACAAGACATCGCTCGACTGGCATCAGTCCGGGGCCTTCGCCCACATCGGCGCCGACTATATGTCCACGCGCTACTTCACTTACTCGAACGATGGCAGCGTCGCCGGCCGCTTTCTGGCCGAGATCGGCGCCGGCTACAAGCGCGCGGAATTGGGTGCCTTCAAGGATATGAAGGCCCAGATCAACGCCACCAACCTGCTCAATTCGCAATATTGGGCCTCCATCGGCACCAACGGATTCATCTACAGCGATCCGCTGTCGATCAACAACAACACGCTGCAGGTGGGCGCACCGCGCACGGTCAGCGGCACCCTCTCGGTCAGCTTCTAACTGAAGTTCCTCCTTCGTGGTTTGGGGCGCGGAAATTTCCGCGCCCCATTTTTGTTGCGGCGGGCAAGGTCCGTATTTTTTGCCGTCCAGCGCCGCCCATGTACCATTTGTGCATGGCGCTGGTTGAGGTGGATGCGGTCTCAAAGAGTTATCCCCGGCGGGCGGGATTCAGAACCGAGCAGCAATCCGTTGTCGAGGACGTTTCTTTCACCATCGAATGCGGGGAAACGCTGGGCCTCGTCGGCGAGTCGGGCTCCGGCAAGACGACGATGGCGCGGATGATTCTGGGGCTGGTGAAGCCCAGCAGCGGCGTGGTGCGCGTGGACGGAACCGATCTCGCGCGGGCCTCGCACGCCGAACTCCACCGTCTGCGCCGTCAGATGCAGCCCGTCTTTCAGGATCCCTACGCCGCCCTGAATCCGCGCATGAAGGTGCTGGAGATTGTCTCCGAGCCGTGGGCGATTCACGGCGCATGCGGCGCGGCCAACTCTCTGAAACCCGGGGGCAAGGAAAGCCGCGCGGCTTTGCGCCGAAGAGCCGCCGCCCTGCTGGCTGAAGTGGGCTTGGATGAGTCGGCGCTGGGCCGCTTTCCGCACGAGTTTTCCGGCGGGCAGCGGCAGCGCATCAATATTGCCCGCGCACTGGCGCTCCGGCCCAGGCTGCTGATTCTGGACGAGCCGGTTTCGGCCCTCGATGTGAGCGTGGGAGCGCAGATTGTGAATCTGCTGCGCGGCTTGCAGCGCGAACAGGGGCTGACTTATCTGTTCATCTCGCACTCCATGCCGCTGGTGCGCTACCTGTCGACGCGCATCGCGGTGATGGAACACGGCCGGCTGGTGGAACTGGGCGAAGCCGAGGCGCTGTGCGCCAACCCGCGCGAGGCCTATACGCGGCAACTGCTGGCCGCCACGCCGGAACTTCCCGTTGCCACCTGCGGTGGGGCTGGAGATTTCTTGAGGTAAGAATCGAAGAAATGGGAAGAGCGAAGGGGCCGGTTCCCCATCCTTTCCGCAGGTTCATCGCAAAAAGAATGGGGCATCCAGCAATTGAATGTTGCTCGGGTTATAGCAAAACCAGAGTAGCTGTACCCAGAGGCTATAGCTCAAAGTGGCTTTTTCCTCAAGAAAAAGCCACCTCGCATACGTTCCGCGAGGGCACGTTTACTCTGGTTTTGCTCTAAGGCTGCGCCGGGGCTGCGGGCATCGCCGGAGCAGCCGGCGTGGGCGCCGCGGCGGGAGCAGGAGCCGTACCCGGCGCGCTCATGTGCATCGGGGCTGCCGGCGTTGCGGGCATGGGGTGCATTCCGGGCATCGAATGCATTCCGCCCATTCCGCCCATCATGCCGGGGTGGTTGGCCGGCATCGGCATATCGGTCACGCCGACCAGCTCAACGTCGAAGATCAGGTCGGCTTTGGGAGGAATGCCGGGATGGTCGGCGTCAGGCCCCGGACGCCCCATCGCGCCATAGGCCAACTCCCAGGGAATGAACAGACGGCGCTCACCGCCAACCCTCATGCCTTTAAAACCCTGGTCAAAACCGGGAATCACGCGTCCAAAGCCCTGAGGAAAGCGGATCGGCTCGGCTGGTCCCTGCTCGGGCTTGCCGTCGGCGCCCATCACCGGTTTACCGTCTTTGTCGAGAACCGGGTGGCGGGGATGGTCGTATGACGAGTCGAATTTATGTCCGTCGGCGGCCAGCCAGCCGGTGTACTGCACCGTGTAGAGCTTGTAGGGTTCGGCTTCCGCTCCGGCGCCGATCTTGATCTCCTGATAGCGCAAGGTGAAGAGCGTCTTCTCGGCTCCTTTCACCGGGGGAATGCCGGAGGAAAGCGTTTCAGCAGCAGCCTTGTGCGCGACGTCCGCCGGCTTCGAGGGGGTCTGGGCGATTGCGGCCGTAGTGCTGGCCGCCAGGATCAGAATCAGTGCAGTGCGTTTCATGGTTTTTTCGCGCTCCGGGTGGTTCCTGAAGGGAGTGTATCAGGCGCTTCGCCGGGATGGCTCCGAACCAGCAATCCCGCCAGCAGGGCCGTCCGGGGGACCAGATGCTCCACCACGACGGATTCGTGCCGGGCGTGCGCTCCTTCGCCGACCGCGCCCAGGCCATCCAGGGTGGGGATGCCGAGAGCGGAGGTGAAGTTGCCGTCCGATGCGCCGCCGCTCAAGGCCTCTTCCAGCGAAAAACCCAGTTCGGCGGCCAGCGCGCGAGCCTGCCGGTAGAGTAGGACCGTTCCGCGGGCGCGCTCCATCGGCGGACGGGTGATGCCGCCCGAGACGCTGAGCGCGCACCGCTTGTCCTCCGGCTTCAGGGCGGCAAATTGACGCTTGATGCGGACGCCGTCAGAGGAGCGAAGAATCCGGACATCGACCTCCGCCCAGGCCTCGGCCGCGATCACATTGGTCTTCGATCCGCCGCCGGCCACGCCCACGTTCACCGTCAGGCCTCGCTTCAGATCGGTCCAGCCGCTCACCTTCTCCACCACGCGCGCCAGCTCGCGGATTGCGCTGGCCCCCTTCTCGAAGTCCACGCCTGCGTGAGCGGCGACTCCGGTCACCTCGATCCGCCATCGCCCGGTGCCTTTGCGCGCGGTTTTACAGGCCAGCCCCTGCGCCGGCTCCAGCACAAAAACCTGGGCGCACTCGGCGGCCAGCCGCTCGGTCGTGGATCGCGAGGCCGGGCTGCCCACCTCCTCGTCGCCCGTGAGCAGCAGCACAATCTCCCGGTTCAGCAGGCTGGCTTCGGTGATGATCTCGATAGCGGTCAAGGCCATGGCCGCGCCCGCCTTCATGTCCAGCACGCCCGGTCCCCACAGCCTGCCCTGGCTCACCCGGCAGGGCATGGCCTGAAGCGTGCCGAGCGGCCAAACCGTATCCAGATGGCCCAGCAGCAGCGTGCGCCCGGCGGCTCCGGTTTTGGATTTTGGCCCAAAGCGCGCTTCCATCGCGTTGCCAAAACCGCGCTGCCGATGCAGCCTGACGCGCCCGCCGAGTGTCTTGGCGAGCGCCGCGGCCAGCGCAGTGCAGGCGTTCACAGCCGCCGGATCGTCGCTGGGAGACTCGGCCCGCACCAGTTGCCGGATGAGCTCGAGCAGGGCCGGCTGCTTGCGGCGTGCGCCAGCCAGCAGCGCGCGCATGGGAACGGAAAAATCGGTTATCGCGGGCATCGGCATACCTTTCAAGGGTGTTTTGCAGGGGCAGAAACCTGTTATTTTCTGATTCTACGATGTTTAGTACTACAGTTATAAATCGGAGATTCCGGAGGGAGCAGGGGGCTTCAGCCTCCTGAAAAACTGCCGAAAAAACGGGGCCTTCAGGCCCGGAGCTGGGCAATCCGCTGCAAATACATCTATAGTATTAGAGCCCTTTCGGTTCGAGAGCCTCTTCGATTCAAGCGCAAACCAAACTTCAGGTTTCCCATCCTTTGTGCGTTCTTTCCACAACGGGCGGGGAACCGCAGATGCCCATCCAGACCGTAAACCGTCCGCTTGAAGCCGCGCAAGCGCGGGGTTCAACCAACAATTCCAGCCGTGAAAGTGTCCTGCACAGCGCAAAGTGTGGCAAAAATGATACAAGACAGAGATAACCCTTCGCGCCTAACCTGACATTAGTTCACACTTTACCTGCCGTTGAAGAGGGTTCTTTTGGCGAGCTCAGCGCATTTGGAACAGACGATTGTCGCACCCCTGGAGTTTGCCGGGGTTGGGCTGCACTCCGGTGCGCCGGTGACCCTGCGCCTGCTGCCCGCCCCGGCCGGTTCGGGCATCGTCTTCCGTCGCACCGATCTTGACAACTTTGAGATTGCCGCCAACGGGCGCAACGTGGCCAAGGTGAGCTACGCCACCAGCCTGATGCGTCAGGGCGTGCTGATTCAGACCACCGAGCATCTGCTTTCGGCGCTGGTCGGCATGGGCGTGGACAACGTGATTGCCGAGCTGGACAACCTGGAGCTGCCCATTTTGGATGGCAGCGCCCTGCCTTACGTCGAGGCTTTTCTGAGCGTGGGCATCCGCACCCAGAGGCGCCGCCGCGAGACCATCCGCGTCCTGCACCCGGTCGAGGTGAGCGAGGGAAACAAATTCATCGGGGTCTATCCCGGCTCCGGCTACCGCATCCGCTACTCGATCGAGTTCCCTGCCCCGATTGGCCAGCAATCCGCCTGCATCGATCTGGCGGCCGAGACCTACGGGCAGGCCATCGCCGCGGCGCGCACCTTCGGCTATCAGGCCGACGAGAAACGGCTGCGCGACATGGGCCTGATCCGCGGCGCGGGGCCGGAAAACGCCATCATCCTCGACTCCAAAGGCCCGGTCAACGGCCCGCTTCGCTTTGCCGACGAATACGTGCGCCACAAGGTGCTGGACCTGATCGGCGATCTGGCCCTGGCCGGCAGTCGCATCGAGGGGCATGTGGTGGCAGAGCGCGCCGGCCACGCCATGCACACCGCGCTGGTTTCGCGCCTGCTCAAGGACCGCTCGGCTTGGGAGCTGGCTCATGTGCCGGTGGACGATGCGGCCATGAGGCCCGCCCCGGCCCAGGCAAGCGGCGAACTCCGCAGCCCGGCCCTGGTAGGCGCTTGAAGCACAGGGAATAGGAATTCAGAGTGTTTCTTTAGGAACTCCTCTCATCAATGGGTTTTGAAAGGGCACGACTTCAGCCGTGCTGCCAAAAGCCGCAAAATTCAAGGGGCTTTAGCCCCTGAGGGAGGCATGATTCAGTCCCCACATAACTTATAAGATGGCTTCTAGAGTTCCCAGCTCAGAGTGGTCTATTGGGCGCGACATCCTCGGTCAGGGTCTGTCCCGACATCAGTCTTTGCTTTCGTCCCGCGCGAACTCCCAACCCTTCTCGAAGTAAATCCAACAAAGCCATTGCGCCTCCAAGAGGCTTAAACAGCCCGTGGTGAAAGTCAGGTTTTGAAAGGACACGACTTTAGTCGTGCCGCAAATACCTGATTACAAACGACGGGCTTTAGCCCCTGAGGGACGGTTTTCGGCATATTCGACTTTCACCACAGGCTGTTAATGGTATATTTCGTAAGCCCCGGCAGCAAGCCAGCGCGCGAAGGGCCGAAGGCCTTTAGCCCTGCCGAAGGCAGTTGGCCCCGCAGGCAGCTGGCCCCACCGCAGGTGGTGCGTCCAGTCACAGGACATTCATACTCCGCGTGTGATAGCATCCGCTTTCTTAGTAAAAGACGCTTCGCGGATGCATTCTGGCTTCTTCCGCGCGGCGTCAGCCCGAGACCCTCCAGGTCCAAACCTTTATGGACGAGGCAGACGGCAGACCGGGACACGTGGCCCTCCAATCCGGCCACCTGAACGCCCTCCCGGACGTTCCCGAGGTTGCCCTGTCCCATTCGCATCCCGCGTCCAAAATCGCTTTCATCCCGAGCCCGGCGGAGACGAAGAACCTGCGTTTCCGCTCCATTCCATTCACCAGACTTCCGCGCTCCTTTCCGGCGCGGCCCAGACAAGAATCCGCCTGCCCCATGGCCAGCGGCAAGGAGAACCCCAATGAAAACCTACCAGGGAAGTGAGATCCGCAACGTAGCTGTAGTGGGGCATGCGCACAGTGGCAAGACCACCTTGATCGCCGCTCTGCTGCATGCCGCCAAGATGACCCCAACCCAGGGCCGCGTAGCGGACGGCACAGCCGTAACCGCTTACGACGAAGAAGAAATAGCCCGCGGCGCCACCATGCAGAACGCGGTCGCCTTCGTTGAGTGGCAGGGCGTCAAAATCAATCTCGTTGACACTCCGGGCTTTCACATGTTCACTCACGAGGCGCGTGCGGCGCTGCTGCCGGTCGAGGCGGCCGTGGTGGTGGTGAACGCCCAGAATGGCATCGAGCCCGTCACCGAGCGCGTATGGAGGTATGCCGGCGAGGCCAGCATTCCGCGCATCGTCGTCGTCAACCAGATGGACCACCCCAAGGCCGGCGGCGGCGGCGGACTGAGCGCCCTGATGGACGATCTCGTCGAGCGCTGGGGCCGCAACTGCGTGCCCGTCCAGCTTCCCATCACCGGAGCCGAGGGCTTTCATGGCGTGGTCGATCTGGTCACCATGGAGGCCTACTATTACACCCCCGGCGGAGACGGCCGCGGCAAGGTCACTGCGGAGATTCCCGCCAATCTGGCCGTTGACGCCAAGGCCCGCCATGAGGCGCTGGTCGAGCTGGTGGCCGAGGGCAAGGACGAGCTAATGGAGGAGTACTTCGAAAAGGGCACCATCCCCGAAGAGCACCTCATCGCCGCGCTCCACGAGGCCATCCGCGAGGACCGCATCTTCCCCGTGCTCTTTTCGAGCGGCCTGAGCAACATGGCCCTCGATCACCTGCTCGACTTCATCAAGGTCTACGCTCCCTCGCCCGTCGAGAGAATGCCCATTCCAGTCCGCGAGCCCACTGCCGTCCGCACCCCCGCCATCGAAGCCGCGCCAGACAGTGAAGACTCGCCTGCCGATGCCGGCCAATCCACCCGCAAGATCGCCGACACCGAGCCGGCCGCGCTGCTGGTCTTCAAGACCATGACCGACCCCTTCGCCGGCCGCATCAGCTTCTTCAAGGTCGTCAGCGGCGTCGTCAAAAACGATGTCACGGTGGAAAACTACACCCGCCGCGGCCAGGAGCGGCTGAGCCATCTCAGCATCATGCAGGGCCGCAAGGCCGTCGAAGTGCAGGAGCTGCACGCCGGCGATCTGGGCGCTGTGGCCAAGCTGCGCGAGACCCTCACCGGCGACACCCTCGGCGTCAAAGGCGCGGAGATTCAGATCGATCTCTTTCCGCTGCCCGAGCCCGCCATGACCTATGCCATCGAGCCCAAGACCCGCGCCGACGAGGACAAGCTCGCCCCCGCCATTCACAAGCTGATGGAAGAGGATCTTCTCATCCGCTTCTTCCGCGACCCCATGACGAATGAGTTTTTGATTGCCGGCGCAGGCCAGCCACACATCGAGGCCATCGTCAGCCGCCTCAAAAAGCGCTACCACGCCGAGGTCCACCTCAAGGCCCCCAAGGTGCCCTACCGCGAGACCATCCGCGCCAAGGTCGAGGCGCCGGGACGCCACAAAAAGCAGACCGGCGGCCACGGCCAGTTCGGCGACTGCAAGATTCGCATGGAGCCACAGCCCCGCGGCTCGGGCTTCGAGTTCGCCAGCGAGGTCTTCGGCGGCGCCATCCCGCGGAACTTCATCCCCGCCATCGAGAAAGGCATCGTCGAGTCCGCCGCCCGCGGCTATCTCGCCGGCTACCCGGTCGTCGACTTCAAGGCCGTCGTTTACGACGGTTCCTATCACGACGTGGACTCGAATGAAATGAGCTTCAAGATGGCCGGCCGCCTGGCCTTCCGCAAGGCCATGGAAACGGCGAAGCCGTGTCTGCTCGAACCTATCATGAAGGTCGAGATCGAAGCCCCCGACGAGTTCGCCGGAACCCTGATGGGCGATCTCAGCAGCCGCCGCGGCCGCGTCCAAGGCACAGACTCCAAGGGCCGCACAACATTAATCAACGCCCAGGTCCCCATGGCCGAAATGCTGACGTATGGAACGCTGCTAACTTCCATGACTCAAGGCAAGGGAAGTTACCGCATGGAAATGGACCACTACGACATAGTCCCCCAGTTAGTAGCCGAAAAAATCCTGGCCAACGCCAAACGCCCCGTGGAAGAAGAGGAAGAGTAACCTTTCCGGCCAGAACGGAGGGAGCAGGGGCCTTCAGGCCCCTGAATTCCTCAGCCTAATACGAAGGCCTTTAGGCCCGGGCATTGTTCCCATGCCGGGTGCCCCATCCTCTGGTAGTGGTCAAGTTTGAAAAGCAGAGGTCTACTTTGAATCTTTGCGTAGAATCACGCCGAATATCAGCGATACCACTCCGATAACAATTTCGATCTGATTATTCTGAGACCACCCGAACAAACCAGAATATCCACCCTCTAATCCCTGTAATATAGGGCTCGATAGGGAAAAACTCCCCCCAAAGCCGGAAATCCCGAAAGCCGCTAATCCGCCGCCAAATAAGATGAGGAAAACCGCCAGCTTTTTCATGGAATCGATGATACCAGTTCTTTCATGATAAACTTGCAGAAAGGACAAACCCCCGATGCTAGTCGGGAGCGGTCTGCCGCACACTCAGATCATAGTATGAGGTGTGCAATGGCTAATTCGCTGGAGAATGTCGTGGAGCCCATTTACAAAGCTCTTCTTGTACTTCGTCCGGAGACATTGAAACAAGCCTATCAAACAATGAGTCCAGTGCAGTTAACTTCTTTTCAGACTCTTCTCGAACAACTTCGTTCTCTAGGAACGCATCCAGCAGTGGCACAACATTCAGATGCGGCTCCTGCTCTACTAGAGCATGAAGAAAACACCGGTATGCGTTAAGTTCTTGATAGGTTTGCTTCAAGAACATGGCGTATAGATTGATTTTCGCTTTCAGATGCGCTTCGTCATCGGTTGTCATGATGGCGCAATTATATTCCCGAAAGACCGTCTAAAATCGACTTTTGGTTAAGTAAATTAACCAATTCTTCGATAGACCAGACGCGGGTGGCCCTGGTCTGGGTTTTCAGGCCGGGTGCCCCATCCTTATCCGCTTTTTTCTGCGGAAAGGGTGGCGGGTGGCCCACATCTCGAACTTGAGAT
>Ga0224526_1000640_pt1 | contig 15126 bp, 14 predicted proteins | sample CBST25metaG_FD_179878 | JGI IMG/M metagenome (GOLD analysis project Ga0224526, IMG submission 179878) | Peat soil microbial communities from Stordalen Mire, Sweden - C.B.S.T-25 | ecosystem: Environmental > Terrestrial > Soil > Wetlands > Peat | place: Sweden: Norrbotten County, Stordalen Mire...
AGCCCTTGGCCGCGGCAACAAAAGCCAGCGCAATGCCGGTATTGCCGCTGGTCGGCTCAATCAGCACCGTTTTGCCGGGGCTGATCTTGCCGGCCTTCTCGGCGGCCTCAATCAGCGCCAGGCCGATGCGGTCCTTCACGCTGGAAACCGGGTTCTGGCTTTCGAGCTTGGCTACGACGGTTGCGGGCAAGCCGGCCGCCACTTTGTTCAGCCGGACTAAAGGGGTTTTACCAATGAGTTCTGTGACATTTGCAGCGATGTGCGCCATGATGATCTCCTCTTTCCGGGATGCGATCCCAGACGGTTGCGATTCAATTTTCAGGGGTGAAAGGGTCGAGCTGTCAGATGGGGAATTCCGCGCGCGAATAAGGCGCACACCCGCATCGTGTCTGGCACCAGGGCGGTGTTAGCGACATCGACGCATAAGAACAGCATAGTACCAGGATGCCGTTCATGGCAAGAGGGACTATATAAATTTGCGAATCAGGTGAGCGTTTCTTATAGCGGTTCTCCAATTGCTGTACCCCGAAACCACGCCGCAGAGTGGCTTTTTCCTCAAGAAAAAGCCACCTTCAATAGAATCGGTAAGGACATATTTATTGGAGAACCGCTCTACCCCTCCAGCAGCATCATCAGCTCTTCCCACTCATCGGTGAACGCGGCTAACTGCGCGCGCAACTCCCCGGCCAGCGCAATCAGCCGCTCGGTCTCGGCGGCGCTGACATAAACCCCCAACTGCTCCTCGGTGTGCGCAATCGAAGCCTCAATGCGCGGAACTTCCTCTTCCAGAAACGCGCAGCGCTCCTCCATCTGCTTCTGCTTGATGGGATTCAGCCGGCGTGGGCGCTCCTTCGCCGCGTCGGCCTCAGCTCCAGTCCCATTGCCGTTCTTCGCGGCAGGCTCTTGCGGCTTTTCTATTGCCGTGCTTTCAACCGAAAGGCTACCGTCTGCAAGACTCTTCCAGCGCAAATAATCTTCATAGTTGCCCTCGTGGCTGGTCACCGCGCCGCCTTCCACTTCCAGCACCCGCGTAGCCAGCCGGTCGATGAAATAGCGGTCATGCGAGACGAAGACCACCGTGCCGCTAAAGGCCGCCAGAGCGTCGAGCAGCACGTCCTTGGCGCGCATGTCGAGGTGGTTGGTCGGCTCGTCGAGCAGCAGAAAATTCGACGGCGAAACCAGAATCCGCGCCAGCGCATAGCGGTTGCGCTCGCCGCCCGAGAGCACGCCCAGCGGCTTGAAAACATCGTCGCCGCTGAAGAGAAAGCAGCCCAGCAGCGAGCGCAATGCGGACTCCGGCACCTTGACCGCGGCGCGGCTGAGGTCGTCCAGCATGCGCGCGTCGCCGTCCAGCACCTTGTACTGGTCCTGCGCAAAGTACTCGCTCACCACGTTGTGCCCCAGCTTGACCACGCCGCCGGTGGGCGCTTCGTCGCCTGTGAGCAAACGAATCAGCGTGGACTTGCCCGCGCCGTTCACGCCCACCAGCGCCACGCGGTCGCCGCGCTCGACGGAGAAGCGTACATTATTAAGAACTAACTTTGAGCCATAACTCTTGGTAAGTCCATCGGCCTCCGCCACCATGCGCCCCGAGGGCGGCGGCTGGGGAAACTTGAAGTTAATCGTCGATTCCTCCTCGGGAATCTCGATGCGCTCGATTTTTTCTAACTCCTTGATGCGCGACTGTACCTGCTTGGCTTTGGTGGCCTGCGCGCGGAAGCGGTTGATGAAGGCCTCCAGGTGCTCGATCTGCTGGCGCTGGTTGCAGTAGGCTGCTTGTAACTGCGTACGCCGCTCATCTTTCTGGCTGAGGTATTTTGTGTAATTTCCCTGGTAGATATTCAGCCGTTTATTCCATATCTCCACGGTTCTATCGATGGTTACATCCAGAAAATAACGATCATGGGAGATCAAAATATAGCCGAAGGGATAACTCTTCAGATAGTCTTCGAGCCAGTTACGCGTCTCCAGATCCAAATGGTTGGTCGGCTCGTCCAGCAGCAGCAAGTTAGGCTTGGCCAGCAGCAGCTTGGCCAGCGCGATGCGCATCTGCCAGCCGCCGCTGAACTCGTTGGTCTGCCGCGTCCAATCTTCCTTGCCGAAGCCCAGGCCGGTCAGCACGCCGCCCACCTGCGCGTCCAGCGCGTAGCCGTCCAGCGCATGAAAGCGCTCTTGCAGCATGGAGTAGCGCTCCGCCACGGCCTCGTACTCCGCGCCTTCATGATCGAGCACGGCCAGTTGCCCGCCCAGCCGTTCCACCTCGCGGGCCATCTCGCGCAGTTCGTCGAAGACGGTCAGGCACTCCTCGAAGACCGTCCGGCCGGCCAGCGCCAGCCCCTCCTGCGGCAGGTAGCCGATGCTCATGCCGCGCGTCTGCTGCAAGCCGCCGTAGTCCAGCGTCTCCATGCCGGCCAGCACCTTCATGATGGTGGATTTGCCAGTCCCGTTGGCCCCCACGAGCGCAGTTCTTTCCTTGCTTCGGATCAGCCAGTTGGCTTCCAGAAACAGGACCCGCGGCCCAAACCGCTTGCCGGCATTTTGCAGGGAGAGCATCTACTCCATTTTCGCAGAGTCGCTGGCGTGGGCCGGATGCTAAGCCTGTCTATGGCCGAATCTCGACCGGCGTGCCCACCGGAACCAGCTTGAGTGAAACACCACTAATTGAAAAAGCGCTCCGCCTTGAGGGAAGCGACGATCCGCGCGGCGGGATCGAGGGCAGGCGATGCTCCGGAAGAGCCGTTGACCGGAGGCCGGAACTCAACCTTCAAGACCATGCGCTTGTTTGCCAGGAACTCGGCGCTGACGATATTCGAGGCCTTCTGCACGCCGCCGCCGCGGACCGTGACGCGGAATTCATGCACCCCCGGCGGAACAAGCAGGTTTTCATACTCCGCCTTATTGCCCGCAGAGCCTTTGAAATAGGTCTTGCCATTCATGGCGATGGTGAAGGCCATGCCAGCCGGAAAGTGATCCAACTCCAGCTTCAAACGGGTGTTCTGCCGGGGATCAAGCGTCTTTGGATCGAAGGCCACGGAGGGGGTCTGGGCGAGGGGAGCGGGCAATGCGACCGGCGGTACGGGCAATGCGGCCGGCGGAGCGGGATGCCCTCCGGCAGGTTTTTTTGCCACCATTGGAGCCGTCTCCGGTTCGGATGTGGATGCCGGCAGCGGCGTCATCGCCGGCTGCGCTGCAGCCGTTGCCACCGAGTTCGCCAGTTGCGCCGCAGGCTGCTTGTGATGCGCCAGCATATACCCGCCGCCCGCGGCCATTGCAACCAGAAGAGCAACCGCCGCGACCAGCAGCGCGCCATGCTTTTTTGCCGGCTGAGGCGGTATGTCCAATGCCGTGATCTCGGTCACCGGAAGAGGTTTTGACGGTTGGCCGGGATTCAGATCGAAGGTCTCCTCGGATGCTTTTCCCGTTCCAGTGGCCAGCGGCGCAGTCGACTGCAAGCTCAAAGCCTCGGAATCGGCGCATAGCAGCGCCAGGTTCTGAGCAAGCTCCTCGCCGGTTTGATAGCGGTTCGCGGGGCTTTTGGCCAGGCACTTGAGAATCACGCTCTCCAGCTTGGGAGGAATGGCGGGATTCAGTTTTGCGGGCGGAACCGGTTCCGTGTGGACAATCTTGTAGGAGACCGCGGTCATTGTCTCGCCGGGGAAGGGCTGCTCTCCGGTCGCCATCCAATAGAGGATGACGCCCAGCGAAAACAGGTCGGCGCGGCCGTCGATGAGCGCGCCGGTAAACTGCTCCGGCGGCATGAACGCTGGGGTCCCAAGTAGCTGGCCGGTGGTGGTGATCCCTCCGCCGATGAGCTTGGCGACGCCAAAATCCGTGATCTTCGGCCGTTCGCTCCCATAAGCATCGGCCGAGGTGAGCAGAATATTCGCCGGCTTGATGTCGCGATGAATCACGCCATTACGGTGAGCGTATCCCAGGGCTTCGGCGATCTGCTCCCCAATCTCGCAAACCCGCTCCAGCGAGAACCGCTCGCCCTTCTTCATGGCAAAGTCAAGGGTCTCCCCCTTGACAAACTCCATCACCAGGAACGGCACGCCCTCATGCTCGCCGACGTCGAAGACGGGCACAATTCCGGGATGAGCCAGAGCACCCGCTGCGCGCGCCTCGCGGTAGAAGCGCTGGCGGTACTCGTCGCCCTGCTCGCTGGCCAGCGCAACAGACAGGATGGTCTTCAGCGCGACGACGCGGCCCATGGCAGGATCGAGCGCGCGGAAGACGCTGCCCATGGCGCCGTGGCCCAGCTCATCGAGAATCTCGTACCGCCCAATGGTCTTCGCTGTACTCATAGCTCAATGCGTACCACTCTAGCACAGCTTTGACAGCGGTGTCTGACTTAGAGACTGCGGCGTTCAGGCTGTCGCGGATTTTTCATGAGCAGCAGCCCGACTCGCCGCCAAGAGTTAAGGCTGGATCGCGCAGGATTCAGGGCTTGGCGCTGGGTGGAATCAACAGCGTGATAGCATCGGGCACAATCTCGATGCGGACCGGCAAATGCCCCAGAATCTCTCCATCGGCCTCCGCGAAGATGCGCGCCGAGGATCCGTTGCGGGGACGGCACTCGACCGAGACGGCATCGATCATTTCAATCTCAGGCGTTGACCGGGTGCGGCCAAGGAGGGAGGCGATCAGGAAACCAAAGTAGCGCAGGCGGCTGCGCGTCTTGAAGGCTACCAGGCGCAGGCGCTGGTTGTGCAGGGTTGCGCCGGGGATGAAGTTGTTGATGGCGCCGCCGAAGTTGCGAATGCGCACCACCAGAACCTCGGAGATTTCTTCCACGCGCGGCTGGGCGCTCGCGCCTTCGATGAAGGTCGCTTCAAAGAGGGGGAAGGTGTGGGTGGCCCAGACGTGGAAGGCCTCGACGACATAGAGGAAGTAGCCGAAGCGCCGCTTGAGAGCGGGGTCGAGCTGGGAGAAAAAGAAAGCGTCCGTGCCCACGCCGGCGGCTACGGTGAAGAATCGCGAGCGGGTTTCGCCGGCCGCGTCCTGATAAAAAATTTTGCCCACGGGGAGGCGCACCGGGAGCGCGGTGAGCAGCTTGCGAACCGCCTTGGCGGGAGAGGTTTGCAGGCCCAGGTTCGCGGCCAGCGCATTGGCGGTGCCCAGCGGCACCACGCCCAACGCCACCTGACTTCCGGCCAGGCTCTGCAAGACTTCATGGACAGTGCCGTCGCCGCCGCAGGCAATGACTGTGTCGCAGCCGCGGCGCACTGCCTCCTCGGCCAATACACCGGCGCTGCCCGGCGCGATGGTTTCCAGCGCTTCGGCTTCCACGCCCGCTTCGCTGAGGACGGCGAGCGCTTTGTCGATGGCCGCGCGGTGGCCGCGCGAGTGCTGCCCGGAAGCCGGATTGTAAATCAGCGCGACACGACGCATGGCGTTTCCCCTGGTGTTCGCGCCGCGCGCGAGAGTGGGAGCGGGAGTTCTGTTCTTATCATCGCATCCGGGGGCAGGCCGGGGACACGGCTTTCGCAGCGGACCGTTCTTCATCGCGCGCAAAAAACGGCAGCAGCCGGAAAGTTTTCCCGGCTGCTGCCGTCTGTCGCGGATTCGATGGATTCCGCGCTACGCCTTGGCCAGAACCAGCGCCTTCAGCCGCGCATTCAGGCGGCTCTTGTAGCGGGAGACGGTGTTGTCGTGCAAAATGCCCTTCTGCACGCTCTTGTCGAGGGTGGAGACGGTGGTGCGATACTGCGCTTGGGCGGCTGGCACGTCGCCCTTGACGAGCGCTTCGCGCAGATCGCGCAGACTGGTGCGCACACGGCTGCGGTTGGCGCGGTTCACCGCGGTGCGGGTTACGGTCTGGCGGGCGCGCTTCAGCGACGATACATGGTTTGCCATTGATGATCCTTAAATCTCAGGGATAATGCGGTCACAGAATGCAACTCAAGCCGCATCCCTCGCAATTACTTAGTCTACGGGAAATCGGGCGGCGGGTCAATGTGCCTGCCGCGTACCGCGCACTGCCCGATGCGGATGCAGCTGGGAGGTTCACGCCCCTCCAGTACCCTTCAAGGCACACTTTTCATAAAAATACCTTGCTGTACGCATTGACTCGCCCTTCCACTCGCGCTACTCTCAAGCCCAGATAACGAAAACTGAAACCGGATTTGATAACCATATCCAACCCGCGGTTTCGTTCCACAGCCCAGAGCTTCGGCTCGGTCCTGCGCCACGATTCGCGCTTTCCCTCCCAATTCACGTATGCCCGGCACGCTTGCGGCCTTGCGCTTGTCTTCGCCGCGCCTGCTGCCGATATTCTTTCTGTAGCCGCGACGGGAGCGCCTGCCCGCCGCCGCTGCACTTCAACCGCACATCCTTTTGGAGGCCATCGAACCCATTGAAGATCGCTTTGGAGATCACGCCCAACCTGGAGCCCCTCTTCGGGACTCGCGATGAAAACCTCAGGCTCATGGAAGACTCGCTCGGCGTGCGCATTGATCTGCGCTCCGACGCCGTGCATGTGGAGGGACCGGAAACGGGCGTGGCCCGCGTCCGCCAGATTTTTCAAGATTTTGACGCGCTGCGAAAGCAGGGCGTCAACCCCCACAATGGCGAACTGAACGGCCTGTTGCGCCTGGTGGTCGCCGACCCCGCAACCACTCTGAAGTCGCTGGCCGACAGCGGCAAGCAGCGCTCGGCCGGCGTCAAGCGCACCGTCCAGCCGCGCTCCATCAATCAGAGAAAATACGTCGAGGCCATCGAGCAGAACGACATGGTCTTCGGCGTCGGCCCGGCTGGCACCGGCAAAACCTACCTGGCCGTCGCCATGGCCGTGGCCGCCATGAACGCCAAAAAAGTCAGCCGCATCGTGCTCGTCCGCCCCGCGGTCGAGGCCGGCGAGCGCCTCGGCTTCCTGCCCGGCACGCTCCAGGAAAAGGTAGACCCCTACCTGCGCCCGCTCTATGACGCCCTCTACGACCTGCTCGACCCGGAAAAGGTCGACAAGATGCTGGAGAAGAATGTCATCGAGGTCGCCCCACTGGCCTTCATGCGCGGCCGCACCCTCAACGACGCCTTCATCATCATGGACGAGGCGCAGAACACCACCATCGAGCAGATGAAGATGTTCCTCACCCGCATGGGCAACAACTCCAAGGCGGTCATCACCGGCGACATAACTCAAATTGACCTGCCCAACCCGCGCAAGTCGGGCCTGCTGGACGCGATCAACATTCTCGACGGCGTCGAGGGCATCCACTTCTGCCACTTCGAGGATTGCGACGTGGTGCGCCACATGCTGGTGCAGCGCATCGTGCGAGCCTACGAGTCGTACAAATCGCAGCAGCAGGAGCTGCCGCTGACGCTCGGCGAAGCGATAGAAGTCGGCGCTCCAGCTCGCGAAAACCGGACGCAAGCGCAGCCGTTGCATCCAGCCAAGCCGCAATGAAACGGTTGGGTGCCCCATTCTTCGCGCTTTTTGCGAAGGGTGGGAATTGAGCTTGTAGTACCGCACATTATAAGGTACAGTTGTACTAAATAAGGTGCAGAATGACGATGAGCAAAAAGCAAATGGGTTCGAGCATCGACGATTTTCTCAAGGCGGAGGGAATCTTCGAGGAGGCGCAGGCCGAGGCGATCAAGGAAGTCGTCGCATGGCAGTTGGCCGAGGCGATGAAGCAACAGAAGATTTCCAAAAACAAGATGGCCGCGCTGCTCAAGACCAGCCGCACGCAGGTGGACCGCCTTCTCGATCCGAAGAATGACATTACGCTAGGGAGCTTGCAGCGCGCGGCGGCAATGGTTGGGCGGCGGGTTTCGATTGAACTGGTATAGGGATTGCTCGTATGGGTATTTAGGGGATTCACCGGCTCCCAGGTCTCAGAAGCGAGACCTGGGGCACCCGGCGTCAAACTTCTCTCTGTTGACTAAAACGTCTCCGGATTCTTCTTTTTTGCCATTTCAGCATTCCATCCTGCCTCAAATTACGTTAGCTTTCTAAGTAGGAGAATCCACCCATGAAAGTCAATCCGTTTCACTCCGCGAATGAAATCAAGAAACTCACACAAAACAGGGTATTTCATGACAACAACAAATGCGGCCCCGGGAGCGAAATACCACCAAAACTCAGACTACCGGGTAGAAGCAATTACCATCTTTGCGATGATTGCGCTCGATTACGCAAGTAAATCTCGCTCAAAGTACAGCCCTCACCAAGCGCGGCCTGCGGGCGGGTGACCTGATCTGACCAATAAAGTTGGGTGGCCCATATCTGGCGCAGTCTCATCGCGCCAGATATGGGATACCGCGAACCCCATGCGGCGGGAGGCCGGTGCTACAGGTACGGATTTTCGGACTTGAGAGAGTATGAACCTCAATCATCTCAAACTATGCTTTACAACTCCGCAGAAACTGAATTTTAGAATGAGGCGGAATCATAGGTCTCAAATGCGAGACCTGGACATCCGGCTATTCCTTGTACTTGAATTCAAAGAGGGAGGTGCCGAGTCGAATGTCAACGCTAAATGGCGCCTTTTTCTGTTTGAATTGTTCGAATGTACAAACAACTGTCCGGGTCTCTCCAGGCTTCACAACAATACCCTGAGCGGTCTGTCCAAATGTGTGCAAGAATTCTGTTAGGTGCATTGCAGCATGCTGAGCTTTGTAGAACTGGTGCGCTGCGATTGCATTTCCAATTGCGTTCCCAAAGTTGGCACCAGCTTGGCCTGAATTGTCTGTACTCGTTGTTGCTGATCCGTTGATGTACGTTTGATTACCATATGTCGAAGCTGTTCCTGAATACGTGGTTGTTGTTTGACCCGGTTGAACGACAGGTGGCGGAGTTGGGACGAAGGCTATTCCCGCCTGTTGCGACAGCTGCGCTGCGGCCTGCTGCGGATCGACCTGCACAACTGTGTAACCAGTTTTTTCGAACGTTATAGCACCCACCGGGACAACAATATCCTCACTGGTATCGTTCTTGATTACGACTTCAACGTAATAGAACATCGTTCCCCTGAATACTAGAGAGGAGACTGAAAGACCTTCCTTTGTCAGAGACGGGTATTCAACTTCGTCGTTCCGTACGAACGTGTAAGCCTGAGGGTCCGACACCTTGACAACTGGCCGCTCGAATCTCTTTTGCGCAAGTGACGCTGAGGCTAAGACTGCAAGACCAAGGAAAGTGCATAAGCCACTCAGGAACTTCATTAATTTCCTCCAATTCAATGCCTGCGCTTTCAATGCCAAAAAAGAGGCAATGAGAAGCTGCATGCTGTTCTAATAACATACCCGTCGAGTCCATGATGATGGACTCGCGCCGGGTGCCATGATATAAGTGCTACGGCTTATGCTTCCCATATTGGTCTTGCCCTGTCACAGGACTGCGGTAGTGCCCATTCTTGTGGTGTTCATTTGTAGAACCAGGGAACTGCCCTCCGTGGGATTCTGTGTGCTTCCCACCACCATAGTATGGGCGCGACGAGTGCGAGCTATTTGTCCTCGTCGAATGCGAACTATGTGTGCTCCTGGAAACGTAGGCACCCTTAGTGTAGCCGTTCAGCGGCACCAGAAAAACGAGTAAGCCGAGGAGGACAAATCTCATGAATTTCATCAATGCGCCCCTCCCTAAGCAACCTTGATTCCAGTATCGCGCAAAAATCTCAAAAAACAGAGGTATTTTTGTTCCGCCTTAATCGTCCGCATGGAGATCAGCCATCAGCTCTTCGACATTGTTGAACTTCACAACCTCGCCCCGGTCGCCTGCCTTCATTGCAGCGACGGTTTCGGCGTTTGGAACGCGAAGCTCAAAGGGAAAGGCCTGGTCGGTCGCCACTCTCGTCAAAAAAACGCGCACCGCCTCGGAGAGACTGAGCCCCATCGCACCAAAGGTCTTCGTTGCCTTCGACTTCAGCTTCGGATCGATCCGAACATGAATCATCTCAGTAGCGCTCTGCATAAATCCATCCTTAAGATTATTGTATACGAATTGAGATACACGCGCAAACTCGAGGGTTATTCCATCAACCTCTGTGGCCGGTGCCCTGATCGGAAAAAGCTGAGGCCTGGGCCACTCCAAACTACTTTTTCGCCCGCTTGTAGAACGGCGCCGGAACCTGCTTCGCCCGCACCTGATTGGCGCGAACCTGGACCATCACGTCTTCGCCGCTGGCGGCTACGGATGCGGGCACCAGCGCGAAGGCGATGTTGGTCTTGAGAAACGGCGCGGGCGAGCCGGAAGTGACGACGCCGATCTCATGGCCTTCAAGGTCGAGGACCGGATACCCGTCGCGGGCGATGCCGCGCTCCAACATTTCCAGAGCCACGAGCTTGCGCTTGGGCCCGCCAGCGGCTTGCACGGCCAGCAGCGCCTCGCGGCCAATGAACTCGCCCTTGTCGAGCTTGAGCCAGTGTTCGTGGCCGGACTCAAATGGATTGATGGTGTCTGAGATTTCGTGGCCGTAGAGCGGCATTCCCGCCTCCAGCCGCAGTGTGTTACGCGCACCCAGGCCGCAGGGGCGGATGCCGAACTCCGCGCCCGCCTCCAGCAACGCATTCCAAACCTTTTCCGTCGTCGGTACCTCCGAGGGCAGGTAAAGCTCGAAGCCGTCCTCGCCGGAGTAGCCGGTGCGCGCGATCAGCACATTGGGCACATCACAAACCTCGCCGAAGGTAAACCAATAGTTCCTGATCGCAGCCAGATCGACTTTGGTCAGCTTTTGCAGGGTTTCCAGCGCCCGCGGCCCCTGCACGGCCAGTTGCGAGTAGTTGTCGGAGTCGTCGCTGATTTGAAACGGAGATTTGGACGGCCTCTCGCCCACCTGCCCACGAATCCAGGCGTAGTCTTTGTTCTTGGTGCCGGCGTTGACCACCAGCAGATAGTCGTCCTGGCTGAGCCGGTGGACCAGAATGTCGTCCACGAACGTGCCTTCCGGGGTGAGCAGCGCGGAGTAGTGGGCCTGGCCGTCCTGGAGGCGGCTGGCGTCGTTCATCGTGATGTGCTGAATGGCGGACAGCGCGCCGGGACCGCGAAAGCGGATCTCGCCCATGTGGCTCACATCGAAGAGGCCGACTGAGTTACGGACAGCCAGGTGCTCGGCCACCAGCCCGCCGGGGTACTCGACCGGCATATCCCAGCCGCCAAAATCCACCATTTTGGCCTTCAGCGCGCGGTGGGCGGCGTTGAGGGCGGTCTTCTTCGGCGTGGCGGCAATGGGCGAAGCTGGGAGGGTCATGGAGAATCCTTTCGTGCGACTTGCTGTACTCTCTTCACGATAGGGAGTGGGCGCGGCGAGGTCAAACCCCGCGTCCCGGCTCAGGATCAGATCGCAGGCAACCCGTGAGGCAACGCCGGACTCTTACCTATGCAGTGGGTAAGCATTGAGGCCGGCCCGCGGAGGAAGAGATGGAGATTGGATTGTGCAATGCGCTGGCGCTGATGCGCTGGCATGGTTTCAGGTCTTTGAACAGCAGTGTCACGAGCGAAGACCTTGCCTGGCTGCTGATCGGGGTGGTTCTTACGGTCATAGTGTTTTGGGTGATCAGGCGGCGCAGGCGATTGTTTTAGGACAGTATTGCCTCGCTTTCCACCGAGTAGCGCCGCCGCCTCACCGCTTCCGCGCGCGCCAGAATGAACTTACGCCCAGGTAAAGAAAGACGGCTATCACTCCAGCGGTGAGCAGAAACGTCCGGTGATTGGGGCCGTGAGCCCAGCTTGCCCTTGTGCTCCACAGCTTGGGAGCAAAGACCAGCACGGGGAGCAGGAAAAAGACGCCCGTCACCTCCAGCCACAGGATGCCGCCGATTCTACGGAAGGGGCGCAGGAATCCGCCCACGCCGCGCGCGACGCCCGCCGTAGCCCGTCCGGCTGCCTGCCCGTCTGCTCGTCCGCGCACTCCGGCGCCGACAACCGTATGCGCCGTGGTGGCGGAGCGTGCCGGGGCATTCTGCCCGCCGCCGGCGAGGCGCTGGCCGATGATCCGCCCGGCAACCCGCAGCCCGATGCCCAGTGCGCGCCCGATGTTCTCTGGTCTCATCTTCGATATGATGGTAGCAGCGGCGGTCGCCGTACCGTATTTCGGCGGATTCCGTATGATTCGCACTTGCCAGCGAACGGTAACGGAAGTACTGTAGAGGAATCCTGCACTGCCTGGCGCTTTTTACGCGCGCCGGCCGCAGCCCCTGGAGGTGCCTATGACAACCCGTCTGCGCGAACTCATTCAGCAATTGGGAGAGGCCATCCACGAGTCGGTCATCGAGAGCGAGCAGATCGCCGGCGTGGTCCAGGATATCCGCCAGCATGGCTTTGACGTACTGCTGATGCTGGAGGCCACCATCGGCCTCAATGATGTCGCCGCGAGAGAGGCCAAGGAGGCCGAGGCAGGAACAGGCGAGAGCGGCGCCGAGCCGCCCTTTACCCAGAACGATCTCAGCTTTCTTCGCTCCCTGCGCATCGCCGTTGCCGGCGAGGAGGGCAACGCCGTCGAGCCGGACGCCCGGTAACCTGCCCCGCCAACTTGCTCGTCCTGCATCCCTGCTCAGCGGGGCCAGAGTCAGCGCGTCATCCTCCGTGGACAACCGGGACCACCTCAGCAGGAGCTGAAACTCGTTCCATTATTTCAGCAAAACGTCAGATAAAGCGGCGTACCCATGGTTTTTCAGGGCGTTCGGCGTTGCCGGACGCCCTTTTTGCGGCCATGTGCAGACGATATCGCCTCAATCCGCGCGCAGATTTCTTCCACTTCCGGTACGATATTGAAGGTACCTATTACAAAATGAGCCTGAAAGCCAAGCTGGAAGCTGTCATCTACGCCGCGGAAGAGCCGGTCACACTGGCCCAACTCGCCGCCCTCTTTGCCGCCGACGCCCTCGAATGGAAGGCGGAGGAGGAAGCCGCGTCTGCCGGACTGGCCGCCCTGCAACCGTACCTGGGCGAGGAGTTCGCCATCCTGGATGCGCCGGCAATGCTTTATCCGGAACTGGATTCAGCCCTTCCCGACAACCTTGATCTGGAGATCGATTCCGCGGGGAGTCCCGCTGAGACTGTACTGAATTCGGACATTCCTGCCAGTTCCCCGGCAGACGCGGAAGCGAGTCTGGAAACGCCCTCGGAGAGCCTCCTCGACGCGCCCGAAGGTGCAGAGGCCTTGCCGGAAGGCGCGGCCGCCCCGGTAGCCGAGTCCGCCTCGGAAGCCGAGCTGACCGCCGAAGCCGAGTTGGAACTGCGGCGCATCGCCCGCCTGCGCGACCGCGAGATCCGCGGCCTCCTTCGCCAACTGCTCAACGAACTCATCGCATCCTACGCCGCTGACGGCCGCGGCGTCGAGATTCGCGAGATTGCCGGCGGCTTCCGCATGGCCACCAAGCCTGAGTGCCACGACGCCGTCAGCCTCTTCGTCAAAAGCCTCAAGCCAGCGCTCAAGCTCTCGTTGCCGGCTCTGGAAACCCTGGCCATCATCGCCTACAAGCAGCCCGTCACCGCCCCCGAGATCAACGAGATTCGCGGCGTGGATTCGTCTGGCGTCTTCGGTTCGCTGCTGGCTCGCAAGCTGATCACCTCCGCCGGACGCAAGCCGGTCATCGGCCGGCCCATCCTCTACAAAACCACGCGCGAGTTCCTACTCCGCTTCGGCCTCAAGGACGTCGCCGAATTGCCCTCGATGGAGGAGTTCGAGAAGCTGGCCGCGATCGAACTGGACGAGCCGGAGCCTGAAGCCGGCGAAGACTCCGGGCAAAAAGTTAATCCAGCCCTGGGCCCAGAGTTTGACGAAGCCGCCAGCGAGGCGCTGGAAGACTCGCCCTCCGAAGGCCTGGAACCGCTTGCAGAATCCCCTGAACGCACCGCGACCGCCGAGACGGCGGCCAGCAACGAACCCTCCACCCTTGCAGAGGCCGCCCCTGCCGCGCCTCCCCCAACAGAGCAGGCAGAAACTGAGACGTACCCCCATGACGAAGAAAAAGATTAAGCCCGAAGCGACAGCAACTGAAGCCACTGAACCCAAGTTAGAAGCCACTCCGGAAGCAGCAATCGAAGCCAAAGTTGAAACCGCTGCCGAAGCTGTCTTTGCATCTGAAGTAGAAGCCGCGGCGGAAGAAGAGCTCGTAGCCGAAGAGGCTGAAGCGCAGGCCGAAGACGAAACCGAAACGGAAGCCGAAGACGGCCCTGAGCCCGAAGACGAAGACAGCGCTGGCTCCGAAGGCGACGCAGTGTTCATTCCCCAGCCGCGTCCCCCCGCCAAGCTGGAACGGCTGCAAAAGATTCTCGCCGCCGCCGGCGTCGCCAGCCGCCGCCGTGCCGAAGAGCTGATCGAGCAGGGCCGTGTGCAGGTCAACGGCAAGATCGTTACCTTGCTGGGCACCAAAGCCGACGCCGCCCGCGACCACATCCGCGTGGACGGCAAGCTCCTCCAGGGCCCCGAGCGCCTGCGCTACTTCGTCCTCAACAAACCTCGTGGCTTCGTCACCACCGTCAAGGACCCCGAGGGGCGGCCCACGGTGATGCAGTTCTTCGACAAGATGAAGGAGCGCCTCTACCCCGTTGGCCGCCTCGACTACCTGAGCGAAGGGCTGCTGGTGGTCACCAACGACGGCGAGCTGGCCAACCGCCTCACCAAGGCCTCCTCCGGCGTGGAAAAGACCTACCTCGTCAAAGTTGCCGGCCAGCCTACCGAAGCCGAGCTCGACATTCTTCGCGGCGGCGTCTCCATCGCGCTGGGCGCTCCCGGCTCGCGCCAGATCCGCACCTCTCCGGCCCGCATCCGCCAAGTCCGCCAAGGCGACAATCCCTGGTACGAAGTCGTTCTCATCGAGGGCCGCAACCGCGAACTGCGCAAAATGTTCGAGGAAATCGGCCACTTCGTCGAAAAAATCCGCCGCACCGGTTACGGCCCTCTGGTCCTCGATCAGGAGCCGGGCAACCTGCGCGAGTTGCAGCCGGAGGAGCTGGCCGCGCTGCGGCTGACTGCCGAAGGTAAGCTGCGCACCCCCAAATCCAAGGAACTCCGCCGCCGCAACCTGCTCGACGCCGGCCTTCTGCCAACGGTCCTTCCCAAGCCCAGCAGCCGTCCGCGCACGGCCACACCGTTGGCCCAGCCGCCCGACCTCGCAGCCCGGCCAAGCGGCTTCCGCCCCAAAAAATTCGGCGCCGACCGTCCCGCCCGCTCAGCGGACTCC
>Ga0224526_1000645_pt1 | contig 14972 bp, 10 predicted proteins | sample CBST25metaG_FD_179878 | JGI IMG/M metagenome (GOLD analysis project Ga0224526, IMG submission 179878) | Peat soil microbial communities from Stordalen Mire, Sweden - C.B.S.T-25 | ecosystem: Environmental > Terrestrial > Soil > Wetlands > Peat | place: Sweden: Norrbotten County, Stordalen Mire...
TCGCAGGGCATTGCGCCCAAAATCGATCTCTCTCACATCTCCAAGCCCGGCGATGTGCTGAAGGCTATTCAGGCCAAGAAGGCGGAACAGGAAACAGAGGCGCGCTACAGTCGTCCTGCGGCACCGGCAGCGCCCGTGGTGCAGTCGCCGGCTCGGCCTGCCGCTCCGGCGGCCCCAGCCGCGCCACCCGCTCGCCCGGAGCCGCGCAGAATTTTTCCGCAGCCCCGCTCCGCGCCGCCCATCATCGCCACTCCACCGGTTCAGCCGGCCATTGCCAGCCGTCCGCCGGCCAACCCGGTGGTCGCCAAGGCTCCTGCGGGATCTGTCGTCGTCGCGCCGCGGCCGGCAGTTGCTGTCGCTCAGCCCGCGGTGGTCAAGCTGCCCGCGGCTCCGGTGATTCGCGAAGTCCTTCCGCGTACGGAAGAAGAGCCAACCGTGGTTCAATCACCTGTCGTCGCGCCCCCGGCTGCAACTCCTGCCGCCGCTGTTGCGCTGGGCGAGGCAACGGTGGCAGCTGCGGCTCCCCTGGCGCCTGCCGCGGCAGTTCAGGTAGTCGAAGGCGTGGAGCTGGCTGTCGTTGCTCCCCCGCCCGCTGGCGAAGCGGTCAGCGCCGCGCCCCCAGCCGGACCTCAAAAGGAAACGGCAATTCCCGCTCCCTCCCTTGCGCCCACGGCTACGGTTGCCGCTGCGCCCGAGCATCAGCCCATATACCGTGCGAAGGGGCATACGCATATTGCATCGCCCACTCCCGCACTGCCCGCTCGCCGCGTGGTGATGCCGCAGACCGGGCCCCGTCCGGTTTACAAGGCGCCTCCCGTGGTTGCTCCGCCTCCTCCGGCGCCGAATACCGGCAACGCCGCCGGTATCCGGCGCGGCCAGCCGATCTTCGACCGCGGACGCACGGGCGGCCCTGGCAGTTATGCTCAGCGCACGCCCGGCGCCGCCCCCGGCCAATTCCCCGGCGGCCCGCGCCCCAAGCACCCAACGCGCACCACGCCGGGCGGTTATGCCGGCACTGGAGCGCCGGGAGCGCGTCCCGGCTTCGGCGCTCCGCGTCCCAGCCCCGGTGGCGCGACTGCCCCGACCGGCGCGGCGCCGCGCCCGCAGCGTGCACCTGCCAGAGGCCGCGGCGGTCGTGCGCAGTACCCCAAGACGAAGGAAGGCCCGATGAAGGGCTTTGTGCCGCCCCCGCGTTACGGGGGGGTGCGGTACGGCGGTGAGCCCCTCCCCATCACCCGCGAAATCACAGTGACCGAGGGCATCAGCGTCAAGAGCCTGGCCGAAAAGCTGGAAGTGCGCGCCAAGGATCTGATCGCCACCCTGTTGATGAGCGGCGTCTTCGTGACCGTCAACCAGTCCCTGGACGCCGAGATGGTGAAGGACGTGGCGGCCAAGTTCGGCGCTGCGGCCACCGTCATCAGCTATGAGGAAGAACTCGCCAATGAGGCGATCGAAGAAGTGCTCGAAGCCGACAACACGGGCGAGCTCGAAGTTCCCCGTTCGCCCGTGGTGACCGTCATGGGCCACGTCGATCACGGCAAGACCTCGCTGCTGGACGCCATCCGGGAAACCGACGTGGCGGCTGGCGAGGCGGGCGGCATCACTCAGCACATCGGCGCCTACAAGGTAAAGTTCTCCAAGGAAGGCTCTCCGGCATCGGGCCGCGAGATTGTCTTCCTCGACACTCCTGGCCACGAGGCCTTCACCCGCATGAGAGCCCGTGGAGCCAAGGTCACCGACATTGTGGTGATCGTCGTCGCCGCCGACGACGGCGTCATGCCGCAGACCCTTGAAGCCATCGACCACGCCAAGGCCGCCGATGTTCCGATCATCGTGGCCGTCAACAAGATAGACAAGCCCGAGGCCAACCCCGAGCGGGTCAAGAAGCAGCTTGCCGACCGCGGCCTGATCCCCGAGGAGTGGGCGGCGGCCGGCGAAGGCACCGTCTTCGTCGAGGTTTCCGCCAAGAAGCGCATTCACCTCGACCTGCTGCTGGAGATGATCTGCCTGGTTTCGGACATCAAGGCGCCCAAGGCCACGCCCGGACGCAAGGCCGTGGGCTCGGTGCTCGAAGCCAAGCTCGACCGCGGCCGCGGCGCCGTGGCCACCGTCCTGGTGCAGGATGGAACGCTCCGCCTCAACGACAGCTACATCGTCGGCAACACATTTGGCAAGGTCCGGGCCATGTTTGACGATCGCGGGCGCGCTATCGAAGAGGCTGGCCCCTCCACCCCGGTTGAAGTGCTGGGTCTGGAATCCATGCCCGACTCCGGCGACACATTCCTGGTCGTGGCCGACCGCGACAAGGCCAAGGGGATTGCACAGTATCGCAAGATGAAGGAGAGAGACGCTCAGTTGGCCAAGAACTCCCGCGTTTCGCTGGAAGGTCTTGCCGAACAGATCCGCATGGCCGGCGTGAAGGATCTGGCTCTCATCATCAAGGGCGATGTGACCGGCTCGGTCGAAGTACTGGCCGATTCGCTGGTGCGCATGTCCACAGAGAAGGTGCGCGTCAAGGCCATCCACAGCGGCGTCGGCTCCATTACGGAGAGCGACGTCCTTCTGGCCGCGGCCTCGAACGCCATCATCATCGGATTCAACGTCCGCCCGGAACGCAAAGCGGCCGAGCTGGCGCAGCAGGAAAACGTGGAAATCCGCCTGCATTCCATCATCTACGAGTTGCAGGACGAGATGCGCCTGGCCATGCTGGGGCTGCTCGACCCCACATTCAAGGAGAACTACCTGGGGCGCGCCGAAGTCCTCAATGTCTTCCGCATTCCGAAGATCGGCGTCATCGCCGGTTGCCGGGTGCAGGACGGGACGATCCGCCGCGATGCGGAAATCAAGGTGATGCGCGGCACCGAGCAGGTCTTCAAGGGCAAGGTCAACTCCCTCAAGCGCTTCAAGGACGACGCCAGGGAAGTGACCAACGGCATGGAATGCGGCATTGGCCTCTCCGGGTTCAATGACATCAAGGAAGGCGATCTGATCGAAGCCTTCTCCACCGAAAAACTGGCCGCCGATCTGGGGGCATTGACCACAGCCAAGGCGTAACTCGAATGGGCTGTTCCAAAAACTGAAAAAGACCGGGCCGCGCCTTCCTCCGAAGCGCGACCCGGTCATTTTCGATCATCAACCGGCGGGGAAATACGCAACCAGCGCAGGAGTAGTATGAATCTATTATTCGTGCTACTCTGAACCTTCGTCTATCGAGCGGATCGTTGTTGTGGGGGTGTACATGGGCGTTCTGAGCAGGATCGGCATTGCTCTCGATTCGGACCTTCTCAAGCGGTTTGACCGTTCGATCGAACGGCGGGGCTATACCAACCGTTCGGAGGCCTTTCGCGATCTGATTCGCGACCGGTTGGTGAGCGAGCGGACGGCCGCGCCAGCCGCGCCAGTGGTGGGTACAGTCACGCTCATTTACGACCACCGCGCCAGCGGCATCAGCGAAAAATTGACTGAGTTGCAGCACGCGAACCACGAGTTGGTGGTTTCGACCAGCCACGCCCACCTGGATCACGACTCCTGCCTGGAAGTGCTGATCGTGCATGGGAAATCGGCACAGGTGGAGCAGTTTGCCGACCTGCTGATCGGCCTGAAGGGCGTCGATCACGGGCGTCTGGTGATGACCGTTCCGGCCAATGTCCTCGAACACCCTCACGGGCACAAGCACAACCACAAGCATTGATTTTCAAAAAAAACGGCAAGCAAAGGAATTTCCACGCCAAATGGTAGCACTATATTAAGATTCGTAGCACTTTTTGCGGAACTTTTTCTGGTTTATACGTTTGGAGTGGAGGCGCAGACCGGCGCGGCCCGCGTTGGGCACCGGGTAAGGCGCACATCTGGCCCTGCGAGCAATAGTCAGGGACAGTGAGGACGGCGAGCGGTATGAGGGAAGTTGTGATTCTCTGCGGTTACGGCCTGACGATGGAAGGCTTGTCCGAGGCGTCCGGCGAAGGCGCAACAACCGGCGAAGGCGTCGCGGCTTTCAACAGGCTCAGATCGGCCAAAAGCACTAGCTGGCGGGCCCGGTCTTTTCCGCTTACTTCTGGCGGCGAAGGGACTGCATAAAACTCAAGAATGTTATCGCGCAGTTGGGCCGAGGTCTTATCGAAGTGATGCGCGGCCAGCCGGGCCAGAAGGCTTGCGTAGGTTGCGTCCGCAAGCGAGTATTCACCTTGTTCGGTTCTGCTACCGTCATCGAGATCGCGGTCGGTCAGTGTCAGCGTGCCGGCGCGCACCTCTTCCAGCAGGACGCGGTAGTCATCGGTGGTTTGATTGACGCTCTTGATATACAAATCTTCCGTGTGCGGGGTCGGGTTATTGAACCCCAATCCTTTGAACGGACCTATCTTTGGCACAATGCGCAGAAGCGTGGATAAGATTCGCGTGCCTATTCCCGGCTTGGTATAAGTCTTTCCCCACTCCCTCTCATAATCGACGCGGGAAAGGCGATACAGGAACTTACGCTTGGCAAAGTCCGGCTTCTCGCGCATCAGATCCTTCTTGTGCATCTGGAGCGCCACCTGGGTCATCTGTGGAATCATCCGGCTGGCAAAGAAACGATAGGATCCAACCGTCAGGTCTTCGTGAGGCAGCACGTCCTTCAACTCCAGCCCGTAAACCACCAGGAAGACCCGTTCCAGCAGTGGTTTCGAGACCTGGAAACCTATGAAGTCGTGGTACTGCTGCGGCGCATAGCGATTCTTTGCGACCTGCAAGGTGTCGAATCCGAACTCCGTCTTCAAATGCGCCGAGGTGTCCTGAGCATAGCGAACGGACTTACCGTATCTCGCTCGCAGCTTTGGGTAATGGATGGCGACCGCCTCGTTGACCGCTGGGTGGCCATCAACGTCCGCGATATAGTGCGAGAGCGCGCCCAGCGCAAAGGCATATTCGTCGGGATCCTGGCTTTCAATCAGCAACTCCTGAACAAAGTCCCCGGTGCGGACGTAATGAGCCAGGTTGCTGAAGTCCTTGTTGCCGAATGGGTAGTAGCCCAGATCCTGAATGACCGAGCCTCCGTAGGCGTAGGCGTGGGCTTCCTTGATCTGATCTTCGCTGATGCCGGGAAAGCGTTCGATCAGCAGAGGCCGAATCTCGGATGTCCACGCCAGGTCGATGATTTCCTCGTGCGTCAGAACGGAGTAGGCAAACGCGCGACCGCTGGACAGAAGCAGCACGCACGCAAATGCCGCCACGCACACCAGCCTCAGATAGCGGCTTCCAATCATCGAGCTCGCCCTGTTGCTCAAATCAGGCCTAAAAGAAGCAGGATGAGAAGGAGCACGATGATAAGTCCAATTCCACCGGTCGGATAGTATCCCCAGTTTCTGCTGTGCGGCCAGGTCGGAAGCGCACCGATAAGTAAAAGGATCAAAACCACGATCAAAATGATTCCCAGCATATATTTCTCCCGTCGTTCCCATGCGCCGCTCATTCCACTCAGATTGTTCCAGATGGCGGCAACGATCCGAGTCTTGCACGTCGCGAGAAGAGAGTCTGCTCAATTGGGTACAAGAACCGGCCCGCAGTTCGGACGAGGTTTCGCCGCGGTGGTTTGCGCGCCTGAATTTCAGGGCTGGGCGCTGGGCGGAATCAACAGGGTGACGGCGTCGGGCACAATCTCGATGCGCACTGGCAGATGGCCCAGCAGCTCTCCATCGGCCTCGGCGAAGACGCGCGGCGCGGCTCCATTCGCCGGACGACACTCTACCGAAACGGCGTCGAGCAGTTCAATCTCGCGCGAGAAGGTCTGGCGGCCGAGGATCACCGCAATCAAAAAGCGGAAGTAGCTCAGGCGGCTGCGGGTTTTGAAGGCCACCAGTCGCAGGCCGTTCTTGTGCAGCGTGGCGCCGGGGGCCAGGTTGTGGAGCACGCCGCCGAAGTCGCGAATGCGTACGGCAAGAAGCTGCGAAATCTGCTCCACGCGCGGTTTGGAGCTGGCGCGCTCCACAAAGGCCGCTTGAAACAACGGAAAGGAGTGCGTTGCCCAGACGCGGAAGCCTTCGATCAGGTAAAGAATATAGCCGAATCGCCGTTTGAGGCTGGGGTCGAGCCGGGAGAGAAACAGGGCGTCAGCTCCGACCCCGGCGGCCACGGTGAAATAGCGGGAACAGGTTGCGCCGGCAGCGTCCCGATAAGAGATTTGCCCTACGGAGACGCGGACCGGATCGGCGGTCAGCAGTTTGCGGATTACCTTTGCGGGAGAAGCGTTCAGGCCCAGATTCGCGGCCAGCGCGTTGGCCGTGCCCAGCGGCACGACGCCCAAGGCCACATCGGTGCCGACCAGACTCTGCAGCACTTCATGGACGGTGCCATCTCCGCCGCAAGCGAGAACCGCGTCGCAGCCCCGGCGCACGGCCTCCTCGGCCAGCACGCTGGCGCTGCCCGGAGCGAGAGTCTCCAGCGCCTCGGCTTCAACGCCCGCGCCGCGGAGCACGGCGAGCGCCTGGTCGATGGCGGCGCGACGGCTGGTGGAATACTGGCCGGAAGCCGGATTGTAGATGAGCGCGACACTGCGCATCGGGAATTTCTCCTGGAGAGTGCGCGCCCGGAGCGAATGTGCAGGCGGGAGCCTTGTTGTTATCTTCGCATTCCGCTGCCGGTCAGGCTGTGGGCGAAGAGTGTTCGTGCAGGCGGACCGGCAACGGAGGCCCGATGACGCCGTTTTAGAGCAAAACCAGAGTAAACGTGCCCTCGCGGAACGTGTGCGAGGTGGCTTTTTCTCGAGGAAAAAGCCACTTTGAGCTATAGCCTCTGGGTATAGCTACTCTGGTTTTGCTATAGTCGCCGGATTTTCCGGAAAAAAGCGGCAGATTGCGCGAAAAACCGCGCATTACGCTACTTGAAGGGCAATGCCGCAATTGCGCCTCCTTGAAGCCGCAGATTGTTTTCGCCGCGTGGCAGTTGCAGGGGCGATCCGCTGCCCAGATCGCGCTCGTAGATTTCGCCGTAGTCTCCCGTGGCCGCAATCACGCGGGATGCCCAATCGTTCTCAAGTCCCAGAGCGGGGCCGATCTGGCGCGAGTCGCCGAAGAGAAAACGCAGCTCCGGATCGCCACCCTGAGCCACTGCGGCGCGCCTGCGCATCGATTGCACATTGGCTTGCGTTACGCCGCTCTCCTCGGCCTGAATCAGCGCCTCCATCACCCAGTTCACAATCGCCGCCCATTGGGGATCGTCCCCGCGCACCGCGGCCGCCAGCGGGTCTTTCGAAATGCTCTCCGGCAGCAGCCGCGTCTGGTGTCCATGGTGGGCCAAAGCGGCGCGCGTCTGAGCCAGGCGCGTCCGGTCGCCGGCCAGGGCGGTGCAGTTGCCGGTGGCGAAGGCCGCCTCCATCTCGCCTTCTTCCTGAAAAGGAAAGGGCACAAAGTTCAGATGCTCGCGGGCAAACCAGGCGCGCACACTCTCTTCCACGGCGGTTTCGGCCAGAAAACAGATTTTCTTTCCGCTCAACTGCCGCGCCCGCGTGACCGTGCTCGACGCCGGCACGAGAAATCCCACGCCGTCCCAGAGCACCGGCCGCGTGAAGGCGAGATGCGTCCCCGCTGCGTGCGTGAAGTCGTCGGTGAGCGAGGCCACCATCTCCACCCGGCCCTCGCCGAGGCCGCTCATGCTGGTGCGGTCGTCAGGATAGCGCGTCCCATCAACGCGCGCGTTTTTTCCCAGCACCGCAACCGCGACCGCGCGGCAGAGGTCGGCGTCAAAGGCTTCGCGATCGCCATGATCGTCGGAGGTGGAATACTCGGCCTCCTCGATGTCGATGCCGCAGCGGAGCACGCCCGCCGCGCGGACACGGGCCAGGGTTAAAGAAGAATCGGCGGCTTGGGCGAAACCGCAAACGGGAAATGCCAGCGCCAGCGCTGTCAGCGCCGTGCAGAATTGCTGGCAGTGGCGCTTGAAAAAGTTCTTGCGGTATTGCAAATCTTCCCTCGGGGGCTGAAGCCCGTCCTCTCTTGCTGACTCGATGTACGGGCTAAAGCCCGTACCCTTCCCATGGACGCCCGCGCTTTTTCAGCGGAAATCTATATCCCTCACACAAAAACTCTTGCCCTTCCAGCGGACGCCCGGTTTCGAAAGCCTCGCCGGAGGCGCAATTTCTCACGGCGTCCAGTCGCCGGCCGTGGGAATGCCTGGCGTCGTATCGGGCCGGGGATTGAAGTCTGCTGGCACGGGGTTGGGAAGTTTGCTGTCGGTGGGCGTGATTTCCAGTACCCGGCAGCCCTGGCCGCCGTCCTGCGGGAAGCGGGTAATCTCCGCCGGAGAAATCGTCGCGTAGGCGGCGCTCAGCGGCGGGCGCTTTCCTTGCAAGCGCAGCACATCGAAGGCCGAGCTCATATCGCCCACATCCGGCACCAGATCGTCGGCCGGGCCCAGATTCGGCTGGCCGAATTGATCCGCGCCAATCTGCCGCGCGCGCAGCTCATCGGGCAGGTCGGCGAGCGGAATCAGGTCGAACAGATTGTCTACGAATTTGATGATCGAACTGTGCTCGGTTGGCGCGTGCGAAACGCCGTGCGCCACGGCGTAAGGCGAGATCAGGATCGCCGGAATGCGCGGCCCCTGCTCGAGCGGAAGCCCGTTCGCGTCGTGCGAGCGGATGCGCGGCTGGGCGTGGTCGTACTCCCCGTCCGACTCGTCGTAGGCGATGAGGATGGCGCTCTGGTTCCAGTAAGGGCTCTCGGCGATGGCGTTGATCTCCTCGGCCAGCAGCCCTTCGCTGATCTCCGTGTCGGAGTAGCCGGGGTGATCGTCGTTGCCGGCGAAAACCTCCATCAGTTTGGGGTTGGGGTCCTCGGGCTTCCAGTTGTGCAGATTGCCGTAGCCACCGCGCACATAGAAGACGCCGGAGGAAGGAAGCTGCCGCTTTGCAATTGCGTCGAAGAACTCGCTCAGCCCATGCAGATGGGTGCTGGCCTGCGGGTTGTTGGCCACGTAGCCGAAGTACTGCGGCGCGTTGTGGTGCGCAATGTAGCCTTCATGCGAGGCCTTCCAGGAGGGATCGTTGATCTCGTGGTCGTAGCCCTGCTGATACCAGGCCCAGTGGATGGCCTTCACTCCGTGGCCCGCAATCTTCTCGATGTCCTGCTGCACGTCGGGCAGATCGAAGGCCGGATCGTAGTCGGCCGCCGTGGTTTGCTGGATCGCGCTGCCCATGAAGGAGAGCGGCAGGCTGGCGAAGGTCAGGTTCTTCGAGACGCCCCCGAAGGGCTTCACGGCTTGCGGCTGGTTCACCCGGTTGGCGGTGTCCAGCGGCGAACCCCAATAAGGCTGCGGGTCGGAGACCACGGGCACCACCGCTCCCTTGCCCTGGCCGCCGGAGGCCGCCTCGCCCGGATGCAGCATCCACTGCGTCTCGCCGCCCTGGCCGGCGATCATGGCGATGGCGTTGGGCGTGGACGGCCCGATGATGGTGTCCATGAAGTGATCGAAGAGCGTAAAGCGGTCCGCGTAGCGCCACAGGATCGGCGCGGTGTCGCAGTCCACGTGGCTCATCACCAGCTCGCCAAATTGCTTGCGCTCGAGCGTCGGAGCCATCGAAGGCACGCCGTCCACCAGCTTCACGCCCTCTTCGGTCAGCGCGTAGCCGGAGTTCTGCGCCACCCCGTTTGCGTCCAGCGCGATCTTGCGCGCAATGCCCGCATGGGAATGATCGACCGAGGCGATGTCGGCCGGATAGAGCGGCACGGTTTTGCCATCGGCATCCTTCACCGTGGCGGGAATCCGGAAGGGAGTGACCGTTCCGAGGCTTCCGTCGGTGTTCACGATCAGTTGCGTGAATCCCGGCACCTGACCATTCTTGTACGGCCCGTCCGGTCCGGCGTAGATTCCGTCCGCTCCGGGATAGGTGCCGAAGTAAAAGTCGAAGGAGCGGTTCTCCTGAAAGAGCACAAAGACGTACTTGATCCTCTGGCGGATGAGCTGCCATTTCTCCGCCTGCGACAGGGCTGGCTCCTGGGCCGGGTCAATGATCTCGGCGCTCACCGCGGCGCTCGACCGGGGCGCGATGGTCACCTCCGGCGGCGCGGGTTCCTGCTGCGCGGCGCAGCTTCCCCACCCCACGGCGCAGACAGCGATCAGGGCAGCGAAAGCTCTGCTGCAATTCATCTTGTGCATGTCACAAAGTTATTCCGTTTCGCAGCGCGCTGGCAATACAATCCGTTCGCGCCGGCAGCGGAAGTTGAAAAATTCATCGAGTCAGGCCGTTGTCCTGGCCGGATGTTACAAGCCTGTAAAATTGCGGCTCCTCCACCCCAGAATGGACGCTGTTCGAGTCCTGGCTGGCGCGCATCTGCGACATGGACGTGCGCCGGGACGGCGGCTGCAAAAGCTATGACCGTGCGCCAGAAGAAACAAGGCCATGTTAGAGTGGAATCCCACGGGGGGTAAGACGCGATGGCGGTTGAAACTCCGCTTTCCGGCAATGGCGAAACGATCGATTTGCAGCAGCAGGTGGCGCGCTTGCAGGCGCTGCTGGAGGCCTCGCGGCAGGTTCACTCGACGACCCGCGAGGACGAGGTGCTGGAGCAGGTGATGCGCATCGTGGTGCGCGAGCTGGAGATGGCCGGGGCGGCCTTTCCATCGGCCGGGATGGCTTACGGCGACGCGCCAGTTCCTGGCGAGAACGGCAGTGCGGGCGCATTGACTTATCCACTGGAAGACCGCGCCGGCCGGTGCATGACGGAGCTGGTGGTGGCGCCTCCCGAGGGGCGCGATCTGACGCTCTACGAGGTCGATTTTATCGAGGGGCTGGCGTTGCAGGCGGCCGTGGCTCTCGAAAACGCCCGCAACCAGAAGCGCAACCTGGAGTTTGCCCGCGTTCAGCAGGATATGGATGCGGCCCGGGCCATTCAGCGCTCGCTGCTGCCGCAAAAGCTGCCCGTCATTCCCGGCTACTCGGTGGGATTCCGCTCCGTTACATGTTATGAGGTGGGCGGCGACTATCTCGATATTGTTGCCCAGCCGGACGGCAGCTTGCTGATGGCGGTGGCCGACGTGGCCGGCAAGGGATTGGCCTCGGCCATCATGTCCACCAGTTTCCGCTCGGCCTTCCGGGCAATGGCCGCCGACGGGCCGCCGCTGGATGAGCTGGCTACGCGCATGAATCAGCACCACTGGGCCGAGGGCGAAGAGGCGCAGCGGCGCTATGTGACGGCCATTTTCCTGAAGCTTCATCCGGAGGCGGGCGAGATCGAGGTGGTCAACGCGGGACACAATCCGGGGTTTCTGCTCCAGCCAGGAGCGTCTCCGCGGCTTTTCGAGGCTGCGGGCACGCCGCTGGGTCTATTGCCGGGGATGCGCTACTTTAGCGAGCGAAGCGGGTTTACACCGGGGACACGGCTTTTGTTTTACACCGACGGCCTGACAGAGGTCTTCAAGGGAGATGAGGAGTTTGGTCCCGAGCGGCTTCTGAAAGAATTTTCTCAGTGCCCGGCCACGAAAGCCGATGCTATTCTCGATGCATTGTGGGCAGCGCTTGAGGATTTCTCCGCAGGCGGCCCGCAAGCGGACGACATGACCGCCCTGGCGCTATGCCGGGGAGCAGGCCCGACGGAGATGCCCGCATGAGTGAGTTAATGTCCACCAAGGCCGCTACGGTGGCCCGGTCCACGACGGTCGATGTCCGGCTGCCCTCGCGGATGGGGTATGAGAAAGTAGCCATGAGCACCGCGGCCGCGGTGGCCCGGCTGATGGGCTTCAGCCCAGACCGCGTTGAAGACCTGAAGACGGCCGTGGCCGAGGCCTGCATCAACGCTATCGAGCATGGCAATCGTTTGAACGAAAAACTGAGCGTGGGCGTGGTGCTGTCGGCAGACGAGGACTCGCTGGAAGTAAAGGTCATCGATGACGGTTCTGGTATGCAGAAACAGCCGCAAAAGCCGGACATCGATCGCAAGATGCATGGCGAGGAGGGCCCGCGCGGGATGGGGATGTTCCTGATCCAGGCGCTGGTGGACGAAGTGGAGTGGATAGCCGGCACGGAGGGCAAGAGCAGTTATGTCCGTCTGGTCATCCGTCTCAATAAAGAAGAGCAATAACCCGAGAGAAGGCGGAGAGGAATGAATCGTGCAGAGTGAAACCAAGGCGCGCGTTGAACAGCTAACTTCCCCGGCCGGGCACCCGGTCTCTGTTTTGCGCTTCGAGGGCGACATAGCCAGCACCTCGAAGGATGCTGTTCTGGGCACTTACCAGGCGCTGCCCAAGGAGACGGTCAAGCTGGTGCTGCTGGATTTCAGCAAGGTGGATTACATCAACTCCAGCGGCATCGCGCTGGTGATTCAGATGCTGATCGAGGCTTCGAACAGCGGCCAGAAGGTATTCGCATTCGGGCTTTCGCCGCACTTTACCAAGGTCTTCACCATGGTGGGCATCACCAAGTACGCCGGGCTGTTTGCCGGCCAGGCAGAGGCGCTGGCGGCGCTCTAGAACCTGTAAATGGCGGGGCTCGAGGCGAACGGCGTGGGGTTTAGTCCGCGCATAAGTTCGGCAAGCGCCACACCTTTTTGCCGAAAACTGCGGGCATTACTCCTTGTCTTCGATAGCCAGGCATACGGGTTTCCTTCAAAGTGCGCCTTTTCACCTTATGGGACATTTCTTCCGCCGTGACCGGGCACACAGACGGGGGAAGATAGCTTCACTAAAGTGAAACTGGATTGTTAACTTTAGCTTTTGGGAAGGTTTGCTGCATGTCGACTGTTGTTTCTTCAACCACTTCGCGTGTCTTGAATCCCTATCTGGCGCAGAAGATCATGAGCGCCGATGAAGCCGCGGCCCTGATCAAGCACGGAGACCAGGTCGGGGTCAGTGGATTCACCGGATCCGGTTACCCCAAGGCCGTTCCAACCGAGCTTGCCCGCCGCATGAACGAAGCCCATGCGCGCGGAGAGAAGTTCCAGATCGGCGTCTTTACCGGTGCCTCCACCGGTCCTGAACTGGATGGAGCGCTGGCCAAGGCCGGAGGCATGAGCCTGCGCCTTCCCTATCAGTCCGATGCGGACGTCCGCAAGCGGATCAATGCCGGCGAAACCGAGTACCTGGACATTCACCTCAGCCACGTCGCCCAGCTGGTGCAATACGGCTTTCTCGGCAAGCTCGACATCGCGGTGGTGGAAGTGACGGCGATTCTGGAGGATGGACGCCTGGTGCCGAGCACCTCGGTGGGCAACAACCAGACCTGGCTCGACCAGGCCGACCGCGTGATTCTCGAGGTCAACTCCTGGCAATCGCTTCACCTGGAGGGGATGCACGACATTTACGGTGGCCTGAAAACGCCCCCGAATCGCGAACCGATTCCCCTCGAGCAGCCTGGCCAGCGCATCGGCTCGCCCTACCTTTGCGTCGATCCGAAGAAAGTCGCGGCCGTCGTCATCACCGATGCTCCGGATCGCAACAGCGCCTTCAAGGATCCCGACGAAGCTTCCCGCCGCATTGCCGGCAACATCCTGGAATTCCTCGGCTGGGAGGTGAAGAAGGGCCGTTTGCCCGCCAATCTGCTCCCCCTGCAATCGGGCGTGGGAAACATTGCCAACGCGGTCCTGTTCGGGCTGGAGGAAGGTAAATTCGAAGGGCTGACTTCCTACACGGAAGTGATTCAGGACGGCATGATTCGCCTGCTGAAATCGGGCAAGCTGACTGTGGCCTCGGCCACGGCCTTTTCGCTCAGTCCCGACATGATGGACGAAATCAATGCCCATATGGCCGACTACCGCAAGAGCATCGTCCTGCGCGCGCAGGAGATCTCCAACCACCCGGGCATCATTCGCCGCCTGGGCGTCATCGCCATGAACGGCATGATCGAAGCCGACATCTATGGCAACGTCAACTCGACGCATATCATGGGATCGCGCATGCAGAACGGAATCGGCGGCTCCGGCGACTTTGCCCGCAACGGCTATCTGTCGATCTTCATGGCGCCGTCGTCGGCCAAAAAGGGAGACATCTCGACCATCGTTCCCATGGTGTCGCACGTGGACCACACCGAGCACGATGTGCAGGTCATTGTCACCGAAAACGGGCTGGCCGATCTGCGCGGACTTTCGCCCCGCCGGCGTGCGCGCCTGATCATCGAAAACTGCGCCAATGCCGACTACAAGTCCCTGCTCCTCGATTATTTTAATCGGGCCGAGCAGACTTCGCCCGGCAAGCATACGCCTCACATCCTGCCCGAGTCGCTGAGCTGGCACAACCGCTTTGTGCAGACGGGAAAAATGCTTCCGTAGGAAGAGAACCGAACAACGATTACGGGGATGAGGCGGCGAAGGCGGGTTTGCTGGTTCTGCCGAAACCGCTATCCAGGCACTCCGGTACTTTCAAAAGGGCGCGGCTTCGGCTGAGCCTTTTTGCGTGCGGTGAGTCTGTCTTTCAGCGGCCCGGATGGCCTGTGCTTTCTGTCCGGCTGCGAATGCGAAGTGCCCTGCTCCTCTCCTGCGGCCGACCCCTGCGCGTTATCATGGCCGGTATGAACCTCGAAGCGATTCAACTGGCTCTCCGCGAGGCCGGGTTTGACGGCTGGCTGTTTTACGACCATCACCACCGCGACCCCATCGCCGCACACTTGCTGGGCTTGGACGAAAAGGCCCATATCACGCGGCGCTGGTATTACTTTGTGCCGGCCGAAGGCGAGCCGCGCAAGCTGGTGCATCGCATCGAGCAGGGCCGGCTGGACGCGCTCGCCGGCTCGAAGGCGCAGTATTCGAGCTGGCAGGAGTTGGCCCTGGGGCTGGAATTGATGCTGGCCGGGGCGCGCACCGTGGCCATGCAGTACTCGCCCAACAACGCCATCATGTACGTGTCGATGGTGGACGCCGGGACGGTCGAGTTCCTGCGCGGGTTGGGCAAGCAGATTGTCAGCTCCGCCGATCTGGTCGCCCAGTTTGAAGCGGTGCTCAGCGAAGAGCAGATGGCAACGCACGCCGTCGCGCAGCGGGCCATCGACGCGATTCTCGCCGAGGGCTGGAAAGAGA
>Ga0224526_1000669_pt1 | contig 14664 bp, 15 predicted proteins | sample CBST25metaG_FD_179878 | JGI IMG/M metagenome (GOLD analysis project Ga0224526, IMG submission 179878) | Peat soil microbial communities from Stordalen Mire, Sweden - C.B.S.T-25 | ecosystem: Environmental > Terrestrial > Soil > Wetlands > Peat | place: Sweden: Norrbotten County, Stordalen Mire...
TCGCTGATGCGCATCGGCATTCCCCGCGTTCTGAGCATGTACGCGTATGCGCCGCTCTTCAGCGCCTATCTGGAAAGTCTCGGCGTGCGCGCGGAAAACATCGTATATTCGGACGTTACGACCGCCGAGATGTACCGCGCCGGCTCCAGCCGAGGATCGATCGATCCCTGCTTCCCATCGAAGATTACGATTGCCCATTTTCACAACCTGCTGTTCAAGCAGCATGAGCGCCAGCCGCTGGACACAATCTTCTTTCCCATGTTCGATGTGCTGGCCACGCCACTGGTCAACACCAAGGCCAACAACGCCTGCCCAACGGCCTCGATAACACCGGAGACCGTCGAAGCGGCCTTTACCAAAGAGACCGACCTGATTGCAGAGCGTGGCATTCAGTACATCCATCCGTTGGTCAACCTGTCGCATCGCAAACTCTTCGCGCGCCAGATGTGGCAGGCGTGGGAGCCGGTACTGGGCCTCAATAAAGAAGAAAATGATCGCGCAGTCACGATTGGTTTCTGCGAACAAGAGCGTTTTGAATCCGAACTTCGCCGCCAGGGCCGCGCAATCCTCGACCAACTGGAAGAGGAAAACCGATTGGGAATCGTGATGCTGGGGCGTCCCTATCATCACGACCCCGGTATCAACCACGAAATCATGGCGCAATTCCAAAAACTGGGCTATCCCATCCTTTCGCAAAGCACCCTGCCCATAGACGAAGACCTGCTGGAACGGCTCTTCGGCGAGGAAATCCGCGCCGGTGTGATCAATCATGCTCTGGAAATATCCGATGTGTGGAAGACCGCCTTTTCGGCCAGTTCCAATCACAAATTGTGGGCCGCCAAGTTCACGGCTCGCCATCCCAATCTGGTTGCGGTTGAGTTCTCGAGTTTCAAGTGCGGCCACGATGCGCCTATCTACAGCGTCATCGAGCAAATCGTCGAGCGTTCCGGGACGCCATTCTTTTCCTTCAAAGACATGGATGAAAACTGTCCTGCCCATTCCATTCGGATGCGCGTGGAGACCATCGACTACTTTTTGAAGCGATATCAGGAAGACCGTTTGCACGGCAAACGACATGGCTAATAATCTCCCGGCAAGTAGCGCTTCACTGTCGATGCTGTATTGGGTTTTGCACACCTAATCCGAGACAACAGGAACGGTGGACAACCATTACACCTCGCTCATAGGTCTGTACCCAATTTCCCTCAGTGCCGATACCACCCACAACTCTCAGTTTCGAAGGGGGTAGAGAAGTTCTTCAAGAGAGATGCGACGCAGCTTCTCTCCGAATACGACGCATCCCGCGCAGAGGACCCCTCCGCACAATGAACATTCCAGCACTCAAAGCCTTTGCACCCACACGTCGTCAAATCATTGAAGCGGTTACGCTGAAGCTGAATCACGCACTCACAGCTCGGACCCCGGATTACTTGGATACGTATGCGCGTCAAGTTGCTGCACTGCGAACGCTGGAGCAGGAAGATCGGACTGGTCTGATCGAACGGGTTGCATCAGTCGAGATCTTGACCGAGATCTTGACCGTTGGACAGCAAAGTCGCAAGATCATGAATCAACGCACGGTATTTCTCAGGCTGCTTGGCTTGCAACAATTCAATGTTTATCAGCTTCCAGCGAATTGCCGGAAGGTTGCTGATATCTGGTGTCGCGAGGAGCGACCAGTCAGGCTTCAGTTCGTGGAACGAAAGCAGGAACTGCTTGGAGCGTTCGTCCAGATGGGAGCGGATTTCCGAAACGAGTTGCTCTCGCGCTGAAATCAGAGCATCAAGGGAAGTCTCGCCGGCGGTCATGCCAACGAATTCTTGTTCGAATGCCTGCCTTATATCCTTCAATCGCGGTTGCAAAACTTCGTGTGCAGGACGATTGTGGCTGAGGATGTATACGAGAAAAGTTTGAAAGAGGACATCGTAGATGCCTTCATTTGCAAGCAGGTGTTGAACGTCAAACAAGTCCCGCGGGTGTTGACGGTCGAGGGCTGCAACCATCTTCCCGGCGTACAGATCGGCGAACGAGACTACTTGTATTTCGGCAAAGCCAAATCGCTCTTCGGCTGCTGGCCGTACCGTCCTCAGTTCAACCGGATGAACAGTACCGCGAAGTACCGGAGTGACCTCAATTTTGATCTGTGCCGACCGATGGCGCACCACGATTCTGGTTCCGTCAGAAGTTGCATTTTCAGTGGCCGCGCTACCAGGGATCGCTTTGCGGATGCCTTGAGCGATGCGGCCAAGTGCAGATCGTATTCCAAGAAGAGAGGCCTCTCGATTCGCAATTGGCAGGTAAACCAGATCGATGTCCACCGAGAGGCGAGGCAGATCGCGAATAAAAAAATTGATTGCCGTGCCACCCTTCAGGGCAAAGCAGGTCTCAGCCGCCACATAGGGAAGCGCACGCACCAGAAGCGCCGCCTGTGCTTCAAAAACTTCAAAGGGCATCGTGATCGCCTCCTCGCGCGAACAATTCTGTTGGGAGTGTGATCTGGTAGCGCGAGTCGAAGCGGCCAGCGGGAACCAGTTGACGCTTTCCAAGACCGAGATCGATGGAAGATTGGTCAAGATGCTTCAACCACGAGTGCCCGTGCCGTTCCGCATACCAAAGGAAGAGACGTTTCACCTTCACGCTTCTGCATTCTTGCAGGAGTTTTCCCAGCAACTGGGGACGGAGGTTGGCCATGCCTTCCATGACCACATCGACTTGATGAAAGCTCTCGTGATGGGGAAGCTCATCCATCATTTCCAGGATCGCTCGCTCGGGAACGGACATCGTCAATGACCATTCCCAGGGACTTCTAACTTCGGCTTCCTTCGTCTGGGCAGACGTTTCACCTGAACGTAGATCGAAGCGCCGCATCTCTACTCCAGTTCCACCGGTCGCAAAAAGATGATCTGAACGAAGTTCAAATCGGACCGTCGATGGAAGTTTGGCCAGCCAGGTTGGTGCACCCTGCCCATACAAGTACACGGTGGAGGCATCTTCGGCTTCGAGGTAGTGGGCATATCCAGCAAGTTCTACGGCCGTCCGACCACCCACATGAAGTGTCTTGTGCATGACCTGCTGGAGCGATAGGACAACAACATCCCAGCGGAGGTGGTCATTGGCAACTTGTCGGGGGCGCCGATAGACTCTGGGACCTACTCTTTCGAGCCAACCTCGATCCACATAGTCTCGTATCGACGAACGCGAGAGGCCTTGTGCCTGAAGCCAGACACTGTCTGCCAGGAATCCCTCTGGCAGAGCAAGGAGCAGTCGGTTTAGCCGCGAATATCTTTGTGCATCCATAACGCACATAATCGCCCATTCTGAAACCAAAGTCAAGTTCACATATTTCTACAATAGTGCGGCTTAAACGCACATATTAGATTATTTTCAAACTCACATCCGGCACAAATTCGGCTTGGAAGCAACTCTTAGACCCAAAAGCAGCCAACCTAAGAAGAGCAACTGGGCTGATCCCACACGATCAGCCCATCGGCCCGCTGCCGTTTGCCGTTGTAGAAAAGTTTGTCGCAAATTTGTCGCAAATAGTGCCGATTGTGCCGTTTTTGCCGACTCAGCCGGTTCGTAAGTGATGTGCCGTCTATAATTTGCGGATTGATTTACTCCATGGCATGGAAGAGGTCATCGGAATTGCCCAGACGCTGCCTGGGCAATTTGCGGCGTAAGCGCGAGACATGAGAAGGCCTGCGTTGCCGAGTTGCCAAAGCCTGTTGAATGACCTTTCCGTACCATGGGAATGGCGCTATGGACAGGGCTTTTCTATCACGAACCTGCGTTGCTATCGCCTTTCTATCAGTTATATAGCGACCGCGAGCCTCCAATTCATCACTCGGTGTGTGATGAATTGGAGGCTTGCATGCTTTATCTGCCGACAGAGGAAGAATTACGAAAAGAGCTTGCGCCACGACATGAACGACGCGAAGTGGCACCAAATGCCCGCTCGGCGAGAATCAAACCTCAGACACTCCGCCAGTCCCATCGCGATTTGCAGGACACAGCGTGTTTTGGTCACACTCGATTTGACATAATCTCAGCCATAGTCGAATAATTATTAGACTATGGCTGAGATTCAGAACGCCTACCTGCATTGCCGAGATGTACTGCTCGAACGGCTCGGTGAAGCCGCGCCCGGCCGCATCCAGCTTCTCACCGGTCCACGGCAGGTGGGTAAGACCACGCTGCTTTTGGACATCGCCGCGAAGTTCGGCGACCAAGCCATCTACGCCGCCGGCGACGATCCTGACGCTGCTCTGCCTGGTTTTTGGGAGCGCCGCTGGGCCGAGGCTGAAACGCGCGCCAAGCAGGGGACGGCGGTTCTATTGTTGGACGAGGTGCACAATCTATCCGATTGGGCAGGACGGCTCAAAGGGCACTGGGACCGCGCTCGCCGTCGCCACCTTCCTATTCATGTAGTAGCTACCGGGTCTTCAGCCCTTCGCGTCGCCCAAGCCTCACGGGAGAGCCTGGCTGGACGCTTCGAGCGTTTGACGCTGAGTCACTGGCCCGCCGCTTCGCTGGCTACTGCTTTTCATCTCTCTCCGCATGAAGCCGCCATCAATCTCGTTCTCTTCGGATCCTATCCTGGCGCAGTGGAATTTCAAAAATCTCCCGAACGATGGCGCGCTTATGTGCGCGATGCCATCATCGAGCCAGCGATCGGTCGCGATGTGCTGGCACAAGGCGCGGTACGGCGTCCCGCTCTGCTCCGCCAAGTCTTCGCTGTTGCCGCAGGCTCACCCGCGCAAATTGTCTCCTTGCAAAAGCTGCAAGGGCAACTTCAGGACAGCGGAGCCATCGAAACAGTTGCCAATTATCTGGCCCTGCTCGGAGACGCATATTTGATCGCGCCGCTGGAGAAGTATTCGACGCAGGTTCTCAGACGCCGTGCATCTCCGCCGAAACTCGTAACGCTCAACAACGCTCTCTTGTCGGCCATGCATCCCGATGGTGCTCCTGATCAGGGTCGTGAGCCGGGACGCTTCGGCTTCTGGGTAGAAAACGCCTGCTTGGCCTTTGCGATCAACCAGGGCCAGCAGGTAACGTACTGGCGCGAAGAACCGCTGGAGATCGATGCCGTCATGGATGGAAGTTGGGGGAAGTGGGCCATGGAGGTCAAGACTGGGAGATTCGATGTCCTGGCGCTTCGCGGCGTACTTGAGTTTTGCCGTCGCAATCCGGCATTTACGCCTCTGGTCATCTGCGCACCCGGCGATGAAGAGATTGCCCGGCGCCACAGCGTCGCAAGCGTCAGTTGGGAAGACTTCCTGATCTCCGGTCCGCCGCAAGGTTGATTTGTAGTCTCTGTTCCCGCTTGTTCACAGTTCCTTGACCGCCATGCAGGAGTACTGGCAAACAAGCATTCTCGACACCTGCATCGAGGTGAAAAAACTGCCACTGCGGCACATCCAGAACTCCGGATCAGGATGGCAGGCAGACATATACAATTCAACTCTTGGCCTGCATCGGCTGATGTATAATTGTTGTAAGAGCGCTTCAGAATCCTCCTCTTTCGCCATGAAGGGAAGTCCGAAGATTGGCGTTCTGGGAATTTCAGGAAAAGTTTGTACAGCGTTTGTACAGTAGATTTGGAAATCATTGCATTTCCTGCAAAGCTGACATTCCCAGAATCAGTAAGTTGAGTGTTTTCAACACTGATGTCGGGTTCGACTCCCGCCGCCTCCACCATAAATAAGTACGTTTATAATCAATAACTTACTAAAAGGCGCTAGTCAATTGTGCTAAATCTGTGCTACGATGCCCCCGTTGAATGAAAGTGAGGGCGTTATGAGCACGGCCCCGGTAATCACGATTTTTGTTAGGCATTCGGCAGACTGCAAATATGCCGGTGATGAGTTTTCCAAGCGGTGCCAATGTCGCAAGCACCTTCGCTGGACACAGGCCGGGACCCAATACCGCAAGCAAGCCGGGACCCGCTCATGGGCTGAGGCGGAGACTGTCAAGCGGAACCTTGAGGACCAACTCGGGGGCCGCACACCCACCCCGGTCAATTCCGCAAAGGGCATCGCGGAAGCCGTGGGACTTTTCATTGCAGACAAGAAAGTCCAAGGTCTAACTTCAGACCTCATCAAGAAGTACGCTCTTTGGCTTGGGCGGCTCCAGACGTATTGCGAAGGAAGCGGAGTCTATACCGTCCAAGGCATCACGCGGGAGATCGTGACCGGCTTTTGCGCGGACTGGCCTGAGCTGTACCCAAGCACCTATACGCGGGCCAAACTCCGAGAGCGGTACAAGAGTTTTCTCCGCTATTGCTTCGAGGCCCAATGGCTAGAGCGTGTTCCCGTATGGCCTAAATTCAAGATTGAAGAGCCTCCCACCATGCCGCTGACTGCTGAAGAATATGAAAAACTCTTGGATGCGGTTTACGTGGCTGTGAGGGACCGAAACTATGACTTTTGGGTGGCCCGCGTACGGGGACTTTTCCAGCTCATGCGCTGGAGCGGCCTTGCCATCATGGACGCCTTAACGCTGAGGCGGGATGAACTAATCCACGACAAAGCGAACGGCATCTATCGGGTCATGACACAGCGCACCAAGACCGGAACTAATGTCACCGTCCCGTTGCCCCCCGAGATTGCCGGTGAGCTGCTAGCAGTTCCCAACACCAACCCGGCGTACTTCTTTTGGTCCGGGGAGGGGTCCAAGAAGAGCGTTACCGGGAATTGGGGCAAGCGGTTTATCGTTCCGGCTTTCCAGGCGGCCAAAATTGAGAGTGACGGGCACATGCGGAGTCACCGGCTCCGTGACACTTTTGCCGTGGACCTCTTGGAAAAGGGCGTCCCGCTGGAGGAAGTCTCCAAGCTACTCGGGCATGAGTCCATCAGGACCACGGAGAAGCACTACGCAAAGTGGGTCAAGGGGAGACAGGACCGGCTAGACTTGCTTGTCACCGCAACGTGGGCCACGCCCGGCAAAACGCGGAAGGCCAAGAAGAAGAGACAGACGCGGGCCGCTTAGTGAGCGGGAGCGGGCTAGGCAAAGAGCGATTGTTGCCGCTCCACCCTTATCCCGCCGTCAATAGCGTTGAGTATGGGCTGTGCGGGAATCTGTGCTAGTTCCTTTGGCTCAACCTTGTGCAATCCGCCTCCATACACGCGGCCCTCAGACAAGAGCTGTCCGGGGGTGATGCCTTGCAATGCCTCAAAGACGCGCCCGGCAAGCGCCGGGTTCGCTGTGAGCGCGTGAAGTAGTGGACCCTTGGGATAGAGCATCAGGTAGACGTTATGCGCCGTAGCTTGGGAGCGATTCCAGATGAAGCGAAATGGGGGCTTGCCGTTCCGGGAGCGGCCCATGTAAGTGCAAAGGAACGGCGCGGGCGGTCGTTGCTCTTGCGAATACCACCGGGCGCGGTGCGTGGCTAGATACGCGGTGTGCACCTTCTCCGCTCTCCCGTGTTGCAAATACTCATAGAGCCGGGGCCACTTGACCTTGATGTCTTCCTCCGAATCGTGGCAGTCAAGCAAGTAGAGGCGCGGGGACACATCGGGAGATCCACTCGGAAGCGCCTCCACAACATCCCCGGTCAAGTGACGCGGGCCGGGGAGTATCGGCCTCAGACACTCTTGCGGAATCTCCCACTCTCTAAGCCGGTCCTCATCCATGATGAAGAAGCCATTGTCCCCCGTAGCAAGGCCCCGCTTGATTGCAAAGAGGTCCCCGAGATTGAGCACGTCCCGGTCCCTAACGGCGGTAGTGGCCGGGAACTGTGTCCACTTCTTTGAATCCCGCACCACGCCCAAGGGGACCAAGGCTTCATGCTCGGGTCTATCAATGGGTCCAGCGAAAGAGAATTTGACGGCGTGCCCTCCAGGCGGTGCGGCCTTACGGAAGATGACCACGGCGGAGGACACAAGCGCGTCCGTGAATTGCACGTCCGTTGGGCAAAAGCGGTGGATCTGTAGCAGCGTCACCCGCTCACTCAGATAGTCCCGGAGAGTGGCACCATAGTTCACGTCCATGAACTCGGAAGGGATGAGCCACACGCCAAGGCCGCCGTCTTCCATCCAATCGTGAGCGTGCAAGAGAAAGTAGCAATACAGCCCGGCCAAGCCGCTGATGGACATTTGCAGCGATTGAGCAAGCTGAGCCTTCAAGCGGTTCTTGTCTTCCCCGCTGAGGTGGTGATGTCGGACATACGGGGGATTGGTGAGGACAAGGTTAAACCGTTCGGCGGGCGGCTCCAGGTGCGTAAAATCCCCGTGCACGATGTTGAGGCCGTGCCCTTCCCAAAGAGCGCGTCCCGCGTGTACAAAAAGCGGGTCCAGCTCCACCCCGGACGCCGCCTCAACTTCCTCCGCATTGCAGACATCAAGGAGAGCGGAGAAGAATGACCCGGTGCCAATGGCCGGGTCCAGGAAGCGCACCCGCGTAGTCCCCATGAGGGCGCGGGCGTGGCGGGCAAGACTGACGGCAAGCGGTGAAGGCGTGGCAAATTGACCCCACTTGTTCCGCTCCGCCGCGCTCTTGAGGCCGTCAAGCCGGACTTGCTCAACCAAGCGCCTTTCTTCGACGATGTGTGCGGCGGCTGTCATCCTAAAAACCCAGTTGGTTGAGGTCTTCCATGCGGTGCTCCCATATCCAGTCAATCCCTTCGGCGGCCTCATACCCTAGATACGCCGCATCGAAATAGCCGCATAGAAACAGGACAAAGACCACATGCTCACCATAAGCGCCCTTGAGCTGACTTAGCTTCGATGAGGACGGGCAAGTGGGGGAGTGTGGCCGTTATCGGCTGGATTACAGCGTCAACGGGGATGTTGACGGCCTTGTCATCCGTCTGCGAGTTTCTGACCTTGACGTTTAGCCGGAATGTGAATGTCCCCGGCTCCATCTGGTCAAGCGGTTGGCCCGGCGGATGCGCCTTGTGTTTATAGTTCCGCTCCGTGAGGTACTTCTCAATTAGGGCAAGTTGGCGCTTCTCTTGTGCGTTTCTGACAATGGGGTCAGCCACGGCCCCGCGCCCCGCACAGCCGGTCAGCCACGATAGTGGAGGATCTGTACCGCTCTTCCTCAGTTGGACGGCGCTTTTCACCGATCCAAGGAAAGATGTCCACGTCCAGCATCCGGGAGATGATGCCCACGATTCGGCCCAAGTGCTCAGTGAGTAGTTCCATGGAGAGTAGGGGCGGTAGCTTGCCCGCCTCCAGACAGCCCACTAGATTCTTGCTCGAATCGGCAAGGCCAATGAGCCGGTCACGTGCAAGCGGCGGGCACGTGGACATCCGAAGTGTGGGCAGGATGGCCGGGGACTCTCGGATAATGTCCGGGGTAATCCGGGTGAGGTCATCCGTTGCAAGCAAGCCGCGCTCTACGTGCTCAACCGTTTTGCCCCGTGTGTCCCGGTATGCCTTGGGAGCATAGGCAATAAACCACTCGTTGAACTGGTCCACGGACGCTCGGGTATCGGCTTTCCAGAGGTGTGGCTTATCGGCGTTGATGGGCATGTGTTCCGCTTCCTGTAATTCTGAGCGTTGAACACGATTCTAAACGGCTGAGGCGTCCGCATGTGCCCCCGCGCCGGGCCGTTAGCACTGTTCCGGGCACCTCCGGCACTTCCGCCCCACGGGGCACGCCTCTTGCATGAAGACCCCAACGCCCGCCCGCTCTTCCGGGGTGACGGTGTGACCTTTGGTTGGGGTGATGGCACAGTGAGCGCGGCCCACGGTGACCTCAGCTATTTTAGACGTGCCCGTGACGGCCCATTGGCCCTTTCCGAGCGGTGCGAATTGCATATAAAGCATGAAGCTCCTTCCCAACGAACGCGGAAGGGGAGTGAAGTTTGACGACACAAGCTCTAACGGCTCTGAATTTTCCGTTATTGTGAGCTGTATCGACCAGAATGTCAACTCGTTCATTTTCAATAACATAAAGTCAATTTAGCAAGTCCATTTAGCGAGTACACCTAGCACGTCCCGAGCGCCAGAAGCGGATTACTACTAAATCCGCTTGACACCGAAAGCGGATTAGCCTATAAATTGCTTATGGCGTTCACGAATGCAGACAGACAAGCCGGACGAAAAGCGATGGAGAAGGTCATGGAAGACTCCCCGATGAAGCGGGCGCTACGGAAATTCAACGCGGGCCGCCCGTCAAACCAGCCCGTTGACACGCCGCTAGGCGCGGTGGTGCTGGCCGTAGAGCAACGGGACCGGCTTGCACGGTTGCTCAAAGATGAGGGCGTGGAGGCGCATATCTCTACCGAGATAATCACCCGGCTCAAGTTGCCGGGCGCTAGCGTGGCTTTCCCGGAAGACACCGTACTGAATGAAGGCTCCGCACATACCGCCCTAGCAGAGCTGGAGTTTCACGTACAGAACGGGGGGCATTTCACCGTCTCGGGTTTGGTGTTCGGCATAGAGACGGCGGAGGGCGCGGACGTTATCACGTACACACTCGAACGGACACCGGAGGGATGCGCGGCGTTACTTACCAAGAAAGATGAAATTCGGGTGCGTAATGGCTCCCAGAAAGAGAGCGGCAATGGACAAGTTTGAGCAACTCTCGGAAGCGGCAAGCTACGCCGTTGCGGTATTCGGAGATCCGGCGCGGGGAGACTTCGCTCTCTTCGATCTAACGAAGGGGACACCGTTCCCGGCTGAGAATAACCAACGCGAAATAGCGGAGCGCTCACTGATGTTTTGTGGCGTGATGGGCATTGTCCAGGGCATCCCATGCAGCACATTTTCGGAGCCGTTGAGCGGGTACGCAATCCGGGCATTGTCCCACGCATTCAATGAGCGCATAGAGGGCGCATCGAAGGCGGCCTTAGCCACTCCGGCGGATGACTCAATCGGGTGGTGTGAGCGCCTCTACTGGCTACCTGATACGCGGGACTAGCCCGCACAGTTTCGCTGTCCGGCTGAAAGGGGCCGGGTCAACGCCGATAGCGCCCACAGTACGTGTGGTGGAGACGGCGCGGCAAGGCTCCAAGGCGGAGCTGAAGGCCGTGAAAGTTGTACAACCACTCCCGGCTAAAAAGGGCCGTGGGCTGATGCGGGGACAGTTCCCACTCCGAGAGCTGGGGTCCGCTTGCACGTTGCGGGGAGGCGGCGTGCCCAACCGAAAGAAACGGAGAATTCACCATGAAACTTTTCGACATGAAGGCAGAGCGTGCATCGGCGCTAATGGAAGCGGAGAATCTCACAGTCCACGCGGCGGTGGCCCATCGGGATCTCACTCAAGGGGAGCAAGCCCAAGTGGAAGTCCTACAGGAGAAGGTGAAGGCGTTGAACGGAGCCATTGCCAAGTCTGAGGGCAACAATTCTCTTGCAACGATGTTCCGCAACAATCCAGGGGCGTCCGTTGTTGGCGGCGGCTCCAGAGCGGCACACACACAGACGCCAATGTCTGCGGAATACACGGGCGCGTTTCTCGCGTTTCTCCGTTCGGGTGGAAAGCAAGCTAGCAGCGAGTTGAGCGAAGGCTTTGACCCGTTGTTTGGTGGCTACGCTCTTCCGTCCTTGCCGGGAGTGTCCGCTACCCTTTATGAAGGCACCGGCGCTAATGGCGGCTTCACTGCCACCGTTCCCACGGACCCCAACATCATCCCGTTGGCCGTGCCGGATCTTGGCGTCCGTTCGTTGGCAAGGGCAATTCCAACCGAGCACGATATTAAATTGCCGTCTCAGTCCACGTTCGGGACAGCCGGAATCAAGGCCGAAAGCGGAGCATCAACCAACCTGTTTACAGAGAGTGACCCAACACTGTCACAGATTACGCTCTCAGCGTGGATGATGGGCTTGACGCATACCGTCTCTTGGGAACTGTTGCAGGATGTCCAGCTCTTCCAGGAATTTGGTATTCGTGACCTCTTGAACGCCGTTTCCATCGCTGAGGACGGCTACTTTGTCACCGGCACCGGCACCGCTCAGCCACAGGGCTTGATTGGCAACACCGGCACCGGAACGGCGGCCCCGTATCTTTACGAGTCCACCGGCGCTTATTTGCTCAATGCCACGGACGATATTCTTGGCACGCTCAAAGGGTCGTACTTCCCCAATGCGGCGTGGCTGATGAGCCGTGCAACCGCCGTAGCAATTCGGAAGGCACAGCGTCAAGCCAATCTTTTTGCGGCCTCTTGGACGCGGGAAAACGGACGCGACATGCTTCACGGATTCCCGGTGAGCTATAGCGCGGCCATGCCAGCAATTCCCACGGCCACAAGCGCGGGCGTTGTGCCTATCTTGTTCGGTTCGTTCCAAGACGGCTATGTCATCGGTGACCGTGGTGGTGCGGGTACGTTCGTCAAGATCCTTGACCAGCCACTTGCCACGGCGGGCCAAACCATTCTGCTCGGATACAAGCGCGTGGATGGTCGTGTCCGGCGCTCGGAGGCCATCCAGGCCATCACCATCTCACACACCTAACCAAGATTGTGGGCAGGTCAAAAGACCGTGGTCAGCGGTTCGTTCAAGGTGGCCCACAGAGGCCGTCCAAGCCTTGCTTAAAGCCTTGAGCCTATCTGACAACTCGGTGCCGGACTCGTGGGAGTGCGGGTCCGGCAATCGAGATTGAAATTGAAGGGAGAGAGTATGCCAAAAGTATCCATCAACTTGTCCACGGAGTTGTTCCGTGAACTGCAATCGGCGGCGGCGTCCATGCAAGAGCCGGGCTACTCCGCCGTCAATTTCATAACCGATGTTCTGACAAGCGATCTAGCTTCCAGGCGGCTACCACGCATGGCGCTAGGGCGGCTAGGCGGGCGCGTCACCGTGACCAAAGACAACGCTGAGCCGGTGAGTCCCAGATTGTGCTTACCCCAATTGGTGAGCTGATAAACGCGCTCAGAAAGTTGAATCGCTAGGACGTGCCGGGGCACCTTCACAAGTTGACCGTTTAGCTTCTTTCTCTACTAAGAAAGAGGAAGAAGAAGAAGGTGATTACTCTCATCGCTGTGTGTAGTAGCTTCGCTTACTACATACAACAAAGAGCGTTTTGAGCCAAACAAAGAAAGGGCAACATGGAAACGACGGAACGTATGCAGCCGGTGATTAGGGTGGTGGACATACCGGATGAGGTGACCGCAAAAGAAGCGGAGCGCCTTATGAACGCGCCATGTGAAGAAGCCAACTACCTCTTGGTCAATGTGCTTTACATGGAGCCGTTGAGATCCACGCGGGCCGTCTATCGGCTATCAGCGCGGGAACAAGCGGGCACCGTTACGGGCAACCGCCCGGACTCAGACGGCAAGGATGACGCCGCTCGGAAGATTATCGCGGCCAACTCCGCCTTGACTGTTCCGGCGCTTATTGCCAAGTTGGCTGGATTGGGGATTGACCGCAAGAAGACTTGGGTGGCCTATGCGCGGTTGGACGCCCGTGGCGCGGGGACCAAATTGACGGGATGACCGTCGCCTATAGAGAACGTGATGACGACGACGGAGTGACCGTCACGCTATAGGAATGAGGATAATGACGGTCAGTCACTCCGTTAGTTCATCCACACCACCGTGGATATAAACAAGTTTATTTATATCCCCGTCCGGTTTGGATTGGGGACGGCTGATTAGCAGTCAAAGCGACGCCCGGCGGTCATTGCGACGGACGGCCCAAGCGACGCCGCCGTATAGGTATGAGCATGACGGCGGTCACTCCGTTAGCTTCTCCACACCACCGTGTATGAATGAATTCATTCTTCATTCCTTCATACCCGGAGCGGTTTGGATTGTGGCCGCCGTTGACGGTCAAGGGCTGTGCCGTCGCCGTCACTGTCACGCGATAAAGACGGACAAGACAGGCGGGATGACCGTCGCCGGATGCTCATTGCACTCACAGCCCGAGTGTGAAGGGTGGGGGTACCTTCAATCTTAAAGGGGGTGCCAAGGAGAGCACACCAGTAGTCTTTTCTAGCCACAAACAAAGATAAATCCGAAATAGTGTGGTCAAAATGCAACACTTTGAAGCTAGATTGGGACATTGGGCGGCGTGTTCTGAATCGTCCCGCCGGTCATGCCACCATCGAATAGCCGCCTCCAGGATGGGCCGCCATCGTGCCCACAGCCCCGTGGACGCATCGGTGGAAGGTTTGGGTGAGACAATTCGCCACCTTTCCAAATGCTCGGATCTTGGCCCACTACGTCACGACATCAAGCAAAATTTCGTCAAGCTGGTCTTCCGATATAGTCCCGTCCTCAAGGAGCGTTTTGAAGAGGAAGGCAATGGCTTTGCTATTGCGGTGCGCTTGCAACGTCTCCTTGCTCACTTTGCTGTCCGCCAAGAGCGTGTAGAAAACGCGCTTCTCCACTTCCAATCCGTCTTCCTTGTACGTTTGCTTGGCAAGCATCTCTTCTCTAGTTGGCAGCCCTCCGCCCCCCAATGATACGGGCTTACCCCGGTGCCCCGTTGACAACGGTGGCCATCACAGCAAGGCGGGGTCCGATTCTTGTACCATGCTCGGGCAAGGACCAAACGCCATGCTCTCAGTTGCGATCACGGGCACACTGTCTGTGCCTAGAAAAGAAGCCGCCGCGCTCATTGACTCCACGTCCAACGCCCGCTTCCACCCGGACGTGAGCTATCAAACCAACTACCTATAGACTCGGCCCATAAATACTGAGACTTTTGGCGATTTTGATTCGTCTCTGCATGTATGGGACATGAGGATGCACGGAAGTTAAGTCCAGCGGCTCAGCAT
>Ga0224526_1000677_pt1 | contig 14535 bp, 13 predicted proteins | sample CBST25metaG_FD_179878 | JGI IMG/M metagenome (GOLD analysis project Ga0224526, IMG submission 179878) | Peat soil microbial communities from Stordalen Mire, Sweden - C.B.S.T-25 | ecosystem: Environmental > Terrestrial > Soil > Wetlands > Peat | place: Sweden: Norrbotten County, Stordalen Mire...
TCTCGGTTGCAGAGATAGCTGCCCGCTTTGGCATCGCCCGTTCCACCCTCTACCGAACCATCCTCAAGCCTGCCGCCTGAGTCGATTTTACTTTCGCGGGGGATGGGCAATAATAGCCATCAACGCGACGATGCTTGCCGAGTCCTTGTCTTTGGGATCGACCTTGATGGCATCGATGTACTTGCGACGCGCGTGCGCGAGGCAACAAGCATGCACCATCGTTGGCCCACCGATACCGTTTTCGTAGGCGGCGTAGCCATCGGTTTGCAGGATGCCGTTGAACTGGCCGAGAAATTGTTTTGGCCCTTCGCGCTCGCGACCCATACGGAAGTCGAAGACAACACTCTTACCCGGCGATCCATATTGCCACAGATAGGCTTGATGATTCTTGCCGCTGCGATCGTGCATCTGCACGCCGACCGGGGTTTCGTCTGCCTGGATGTAATTACCATTTAATAACTCACTGCGCATCACGCGCGCCACTGGAGTTAGTAACTCGCCCACTTGCATCACCCAACCATCCATCGTGGAGCGGCTGATATCGAGGCCCGTATCGCGCTTCAGAATCGCGCTCTGTCGATAGAGCGGAAGGCTGTTGCAATATTTGGCGACGACCGTGTCAATGATGATTTGATCGGAGACCAGCGACTTCAAGATGATCGACTCAGACACCGAAGCAACTGCGACGCCTTGCTCTTCGCACTGCTTGCAGGCGCGCTTTTCGCGCTTCGTGACGCGCACGAAATACTCGGCGGGCTTCACGTCGAGCACTTCGCTTTCTTCATAGCCGATGACCGTAGTCTCTTTGCCGCAGCCACCACAGATGCACTGATCGGGCGTGCAGGCGATGATTTTTTCGACGCGAGTCAGATGCGCGGGCAGCGTCTGCCGGCCAGGATGCTTTCTCTTGTCTCGCTGTTGCTGAGACGCACTTTTGATATCGACTGCCGGCGATGATTCCACGAGAGGATCACGCTCACTCTCGGCAATAACTTCTTCGCGGCTGACTCCGGGCTCAGCTTCGAGTAACTCCAACTGCAAGTCACTCAGCTTCTCGCTGGCCTTGCCGTACTTGGCGATGCGCATTTGCCGCAGCCGCTCTTCGAGCAGTTGTATCTTCAACTGCGCATACTGAAGCTCCTTGCTCTTCGACTCAAGCTGCTGTTCAAGCTGCGCAAAAACTTCCGCCAAAAAGGCATCCGAGTTAGGCGGAAGAGCAGGTTGGAGAGGCTCGCTCATGATGCTTCTTTTGTAACATATAACGCTGTTGATAAGTAGAGAAAACGACAGTGATTATGAGGTCATTCGTAACATATTCGATTCATCGCCAACAGGCTTTCGATACCACTTGCGCTTGCTTGTTTGCCCGAGATCGATGCCGCCCACGAGCAGTGCAAATTCTTCGCGGCTCAACACCACCTTGCCTTGCTCAGCATCACCAGAAGGCCAGTGAAGGCGGCCTCGCTCGATTCGTTTCGCGCAAACCCACAGTCCCGTGCCATCGAAAAACAATATCTTCAGCCGATTCTTTTGTGCGTTGGAAAACAAAAACACATGGCCGCTCATCGGGTCGCATAGTAACTGATCGCGCACCAGGCCATAGAGGCCATTGAAGCTTTTGCGCATATCGGTTGCGCCAGGCGCAAGATAGATGCGTGTCGCCGCGCCCAAGCCGAACACGCGCTACGCCCGATCCAACAGGATCACCAAACGCTCCAGCGTGGGTGCATCAAACCCGCGCCCCACTGCGATCCGTCGCCCGTTGGTGAACTCCAACCATAAATGGCTGCACGCCTCCCCGCTTGCCATAACTACCGAGTTATCGGGCAATAACTCCACCGCAAGCAAACGCTTTGCAGCTTGCGCTGTCGGTTGGCGATAAAGCCGCCGATACTTGTCCAGCGCCGCTACCGACACTCCGCGCCGCAGGCAAAACGCCTTCCGCGTCAAACCGCTGGCTTCATACTCGGCAGCCAGTTGCTCGGCTTCCACACTGCTCCGACGACGACGCTTGATACTCTCCACTCCCGCTTCGCTCATAAAGAAAGTTCATCATAGAATCATACCGATGAACAGATGCGGTTGCTCTGACGGATACTATTGATCTCTATGAGGTGGATCGCTCTCTCGTGTGGCTAAACGCCGCTGCGAAGGCTCTCTCGTACCTAGCAAGGAGCCGCGCCAAGCTCGCTGATGTCCCGCCGGACCATTGGGCGCTTATTGCAACGGTGAAATTACTGCCCTACTATGCGCAAAGCGCGTCTCCGGCCTCACGGGAAGAACTCATTCAGCACGCCAGTCAGATTTGCCAATCGCTGATGAAGGGTCAGTTGAGGGACCCCGTCAATCAAGCACTCGACGGCTCCTTCGATCCCACGGGACGAACCGCGCCCACTGCTACCCGCATGGAGGGCCTGTTGGCAGCCCTCGAATTCCTGCCCAACGAGAACCTGCGTACTAAAGTCAAAGACACCGTGGATCACGGCATTGCGTTCCTGCTCCATGCTCAGATCCGCGATGGCCTCTACGCGGGCGGTATGCCGGGAGCCGCTATTCCAACAGGGCCTGGAACCGCCGACATCCGTATTGATTTTGTCCAACACTCTCTCTGCGCCTGGTTGCGCTATGAACAGCTACTTAGTCCTTAACCCTATCTTCCGTTTCGCTGGTCCTCAAACATCACTTATCCTGAGCTATAGGTTTCTTGTTGTACAGGAAGACGAGACGAACTTCAAGAAATGGACCTTTGAATTCTTCTGGTAGCGGAGGGTAATTCGTATTTACAATTGCTCCCCACGCCGCTCGATCCAACGCAGCATGGCCGGATCGTCCCTCCAAAACCATGCTTCCATTCATCACTCTTCCATTGGGAAGAATTTTGAAGCGAATCATAACTTCCCCGGAGGCCATTCTAGGAGGATTCACCTCTTCGGGTATGAGGGGCTGCCAGCTTTTCTCCGTTTTACGATGGAGTCTTTGCATATACGGCTTGAAGTCCACGCCCATCGTATCGGAAAGGATTTCTACCCCGCCAGCAGATATTGAGGACTTCACAGCCTCGGTCTTGCCCGCTGGAGAAATTAACTGCGGAGGCTCAGTTGTTGTGGCCTGAGCTTCTGCCTGCAATCCAACCAGCAGGGAAGCTAACACGCAAACAGTCAGAAGTTTGCTCATATCGAGCACCCTAAAACAATCTATCGATTGGAGCAACAATCTGTGCATGATTCTCTTCGCCCTCTCAGTCCACCGAAGCAACCTTGATTCTATATCTTAGATGCCTCTGCAATATCCAACAGTCTCCACGGTCCAGAGGTCCATCCACCACTGCTATCTTTTGGCAGACAGATATTGACAATGCACGGCCACTCGGAAATTGTAGGGGTCAGGGTAGATCCCTCATAGCGAGGTGCAAGGACTACAACATCTAAGTCCTTATCCGAATCGTATACCCACATTGGAATAGCTTGGACGAGATCGACCAAAAGTTTGTTCCCATCGACAACTTCGCGGACCACGCACTCATGCTTTACGTGGTAGGTCCTATGCTCGATAGATTTGATGAAAAAGTTCGCCATATCAGAACTCTGGGTTAACTCCGGAGACATTTGTGATCTGAACTTGACTACTGGCATTTGGAATGACAACTTCATCTAATCCTCCCGGGTTACCATCAAGTGGAAAAGCAGAACGTGTTGTAATTCCTGTTGTGTCTGTTATAGTTCCCTCGACCACAAATCTACCCGTGTTGATATCCGGAAGACCTGCAGCCGAACGGTAATTTGCCACGCTACTTGGATCTACTCTTGTCCACGATTGTCCAAGTGGGTTGTTATTCTCTCCAAACACCCGATAGACTGTGGTGCCCTCGGAAACACCTTCTTCCGCTGCTGTGGTAGCTTCCGCAGCTTCGACTGCCGTCTCACTAATCTTTGCTGCCGCGTTAAGTGCCTCAACCCCTTCGGCAATTTCGCTTCCGCCAACTCCCCCAAAGGTCGAATATAAGGCCGCGCCGCCAAACAGTGCGGCTTGCCCATACTGGCCCTTGGCCAAGTAGTATCCTGCCAATGCTGCATTTGCAAAGGTTCCGACTTCTGGAACATTGCCGAGAAGCATCAAACCGCCTAGCAATATATCCCCTGCAACCGAATCGCTTCCTGTGCCAGATGCGACGGAAGTTGATCCACCATCCGAGGGCGCAGCGTCCGCACTTGAATCACCTGTCGATATTGCTGAATTCCCGCCTGTGTTAAATACGAGTGCGCCACCACAACCATCGCCGCCGCAGTCCGGCGTTCCAGTATTAGGAAGAATCGGCACATTGGACGTATCCGTTGGAAACGGGTTGCCCGCAGCTTGACTTCCATCTGAACCTCCGCCGCCATCACCACCACCTCCTCCTCCGCCTCCGCCTCCATCATCGTCATCGTCGTCACCGGCGTCCTCCTCGTCAAGACCCAGCCTGTCCACCCTATTCATCGGGCGGTTCGTCAAGTACGAGTAGCGATTGAGCGACTGCGGATCGGCCAGAGAATAGCTTCCATTCGATGGATCGGGCGCAATCCAACGCCCCTGCCCTGGGGAGTAATGCCGGAAGAGAGTATGATCAGTGCCGTTCTCTGCATCCCGCTCATGGCCGGTAAAGGGGAACTCGTCACCGCTGTTGTCGGCAACCAGTTGTCCATATGGAGATACATTGGTCGAACTCGTGACGTTGCCGTTATTGTCAGTCTGATAGGAAAGCGAATCGAGATGGTCTCCAACGCGCCAAGTTGGCGTTGCAGAGGAAGTTCCCACAACGGATGCAATGAATCGTCCGGCTCCATAAATATGATCTGTCCAGGCCCCAGTGGAGGGATTACGCATCCCAAGCAACCCTCCGCCAAAGTAGAAATACTCCTGCGAAGTGTTCCCATTGTCCTTCCGTACCCGCTGCCCAAAGCTGTCGTAGGTGTAGGCTGCTCCATTGCTCCCGGTCAGCAGCCCATCCGCTCCATACGAGTAGCTGTTGCTGATAGGGCTGGGTTCAGAGAGCAGGTTTCCTGCTGCGTCGTAACTATATCCGCCCGTGCTGATCTGATTGTTTGCTCCAAACGCCTGCACGAAGGAGAAGTTTCCACTCTGTTGCAGGTTCCCCCATGCGTCGAAAGAATACGACTCGCTCAGCGGATTGCTTCCTCCCGAATCGCTGACCGACTGGAGACGGTCAAGCTGATCGTAGGTAAATGTGCGGGTGACGCCAGGAACCTCATCTGTAATGCTTTGCAGATTGGCTGCATTCGATTGCCAGCTATATGCTTTGCAGGAAACGACAGCCTCCGATTTGGCGTATCCGAGAGTCTTGAGGTTTTGGTTGGCATCATACGTCGCCTTGAGCGAAACGCCATTTCCGTAGGTAGCAGTGGCAACCTCTCCCGGCGGATAGTATGTCACGCCGTACAGGTAGGCAACGCTCTCCGGAGTCCCATTCCAGGACGACCACGATTCGCTCGTCAGTTGATTCAGGTTGTTATATGTCATTGACAATGCACGTCCATCGGGATACGTCAGAGACGTGACATTTCCTAGATAGTCCCTTCCATCCGTCGCCACATAAGCATTGGCGCAGTTCGATGGCAAACAAAAGGTTTCCGATGTGAGATAGCCAAACGGATTATGAGTGAAGTTCGCTTGCACGGGATCTGTGCTCGATCCGTTGGTAATGTGCGTGAGCATCCCCATCCCATACTGATCGCCCGATGAATCCTGCGCGTCATAGGAATAGGTATGCGTGGCTCCATTCTGAATGGTCTTGCTGATAACGCGATTCAGAGCATCATAGGTGTAAGATGTCGCGAGCCCGCGCGCATCCGTTGAGCTTTTGAGATTTCCGTCGTTGTCGTAGATAAAGCTGGTTGTACCTGCTTCAGGCGTTGTCTGCGAAGTAAGATATCCAAAACCATTGTGATTGAAGGTTCTGGTTCTCCACTGCGCTGAGTTTGTTGTTCCCCCTTTCTGATTGACGCTGGATAATTGGCCAAGCCCGTTGTACTGATATGTGGTTATCCAGCTCAGCGTGTTACTGTTATTTGGCTCAATAACGGACGTAAGATCGCCAAACGAATCGACCACCAATTCCCGCTGATGCCCGATGGGGTCTGTCACCGTGCGCGTATTTCCTGTATACGAATTGCTGATCGATTGCCCTAACGGGTTGGTCGCGGTCAGAATCCTGCCAAGCTCATCGTAAGTGAAGTACGACGTTCCATCGGTGGATGAGGTCGTTCCCACGATATGTGGATTCGTTTTGCTGTACAGACGGCCGTGGGAGTCGTACGTCCACTCTGTTGATACTCCACTTTGAACCGCCCGACTTTGCCTACCCCACTCATCAGTAAACTTCGAAATCGATATGGTAGACGTGGGAGACTGTTGAACAGTGATGTCGGTCTCATTGGCGGACGGATGCTGAATGGTGGAAAGCGTGACCGGCGAACCGGCATTGGAGAAGGTTACTGACTGGAGCCTTCCGATGCTGTCATAGTTGTACGTGCTTGTTTGACTATTCTGGTCTGTATACGATGTGACCTGACCGGTATTCGTGTCGAAGGCCTTGCTCGTGCAATGAGCGACAGACCCGGTCGAAGGGGCGCAGGTTTTGGTAGGAAAGGTGTCGGTGCTATCGTATGTAAAGCTCGTCACGTTCAGATTTGGGTCTTTGACTGACTGAATCTGTCCGGCAGTATCGTAGTAAAACGAAGAGACGTGAGAAACACCCAGAATAGGATCGGTCGCTGTCAGTGTAGTAAGATTCCCTCGATTTCCACTGACGCTTTGAAGGTTTGGAGTTGTGCTTGGAGCAGCCGTCAGGCTATTCCCATCATAGGCATAGGCGACCTGCGAGATTGCTGTTCCCGCTGAGTTTTTATAGGTTGTCGATGTCGGGAAAAGCGCCCCATTGACGTTATAGCCCAACACCTGATCGACTTCTCTTGTAGGCAATCCTGACGGCGAGTCAGGTAGACTTGATGGCTTCGCCGAGTAGAAATCCCACTGCTTAACCGTTGTTGGGACTCCTGTACCCGGCGTGGCGTACGAATACTGTATATCCGCCGTGAGGCTAGAATCCAGGAGAACTTGCGTCATGCCGGTCACATTAACCCATTGATAGAGCTGAGTGCCGCCATAACTGAAGCAACCTATATTCGCACACTTATGCGTATAGTCATAGCTTCTTAGAGTTTTAGAAATCAGTGTTGAACTTGTATTGCTTTGATAGTAGTCGTCTTCGTAATCATATGTCCCTTCTCCGCAGCTCTGAAAATTGTATTTTGTTTGAGACGGGGCGTTTATCACAGTGTCCGATGTAAGTTCGCATGAATTACCTGTTACCGAGTTGGTTGTAGTCCCGGAATACGCCATTGCAAACGAAGTAGCCCCATTCGACCCCGTGTGAGAACTGAGCCAGCGCGCCGGGAGGGTTGTTCCAGAACTCGAATTGCTTGTATAGGATAGATCGACCACTCCACCATGTGGCAGGGTTATTCCTGTCAATTCTCCGTAAGTGCCATTCTCATAGCTGAACGAGTATGATGTTCCATCCGGCAGCCCGATGCTTGCAATTGTAGTAACGCTTCCAGAGAACTCACTTATCCCATTGATTCCAAAATCAGTCTTGAGGGTGATCGGCTCATAAGTAATCGTGTACTGTGCTTTTGCGCCGGCAGTAGTTATCACATTCAGATATTCGACAGTTTCTCCGTTGGAGTTCACCCCGCCGGAAGTCACACTGATGGGATTGCGACCAAGTGTATCTGCTGCCATGACACACGTTGACGGCTCCGGGTTAACGCATGAAAGATAATTGCCGTTCCGATCCACCTGAATGTATTGCGAAGACAACTGATTCACTACTTGCGTACCATCGGGAGCCCAGATAGCCACGTCTGAGTAGTTCGTCACCGTGGCATAATATCCGCTTCCATCCGTAGCATACGCAGACCCTGAAGGGGTATCCTTATACGGTATCGAGTTTGTGCATCCGTAGTAACTTATGTCCACCGTTTGAATGACAAATGTATGAGCTGTGCTTGAGCGGTCATACCAGGTAAACCCTTCATATGGAAATATATATACCGTTGACCCGTTTGATTCCGTGCACGCGAAACTCGGCCCACTCTGATATGAGTATGCATTGTCAGGAACATAATTAAATCGCCATCCAGAATAACTGGTATTAATATATTCATCATAATAACTAATATTATCCGGGACATTAGTTGGAGACCAACTTCCGGTACCAGACGTTGAATTGACATTGGCCGCCCAAATGGAGCTGTCGTAGACGAAGGCTGCGGGAGTTTGAACATTGCCCCGCTGCTTATAACCCTCAATCGGGATCTCCAGATGAACATTACCGTTGCTCAGGTCAACAAAACCGTGCTCAATAGGAAACACTGCTGCCCCGGTTGGCTTGCCAATCGACGTTGGCGTCGATTGCCCCAACAGATACTTGGTTGGCAGCACAATTGACAGGAGAAACAGTGCAATGTAAAGAACACGCCTGGTCTTCATCGTTTTTGTCCTTAGAACCGAAAGTAGGATTGCTCGTGCCGATTGCCGATGGATGCCTCAGTTGCCGTTAGGTTCCATATCAGTTGTCCATTCAGTGTTTCTCTGTACTCGAAGGGGACCATCGCCGCACCATTCACTTGGTGGTAATCTCCATATGTGATCACCCGGAGGCTCCTCGTCGGCAGTTGCTCAGATAGGCGAATGGTCTCCACGCTTTTAGTTAGCAAGTGCGTGTGAGGGTCCAGATATAGGTCTGTTGTCAAACGCAGTTTTTGCAGATCAGGAGCACATCCCCCGGCATGTAGGCATAAGGGACGATGCAGCGTGATTCTGAGAAGACTGCTTCCATCGACCGAAACGACTCCCCTATTTACGACGGATAAGCGCCCGTCTTTTAGCAGCGCCTCAATCGTCCACGGCGAGATGATTGCCCCAGACATTGCGGTCTCCGCCGGCATCCTGTATACACCCTGTTCATCGCGCTGGATGCTTCCGGTCAGTCCTTCGATCCGTGTGCTCACGTTGCCCGCCGAAGTATGAATGTCAAATCTGAAACGATTCGAGCCTTCAACGGTCAACGTCGCCGTCCCTTGTTGTCGCTGACTGTCGGGGCTGATGACGATATCCCCCTGCAACGAGACGCTTCCGGAACGCCCCATACCTGTCGCTGACACGTACTCTTCTAATGCCTGAACGGCAGAAGCGTCTTGCTGGCCATCTCTTCCCTCAAATACTGGGAGGCTTATCGAGCTATCATGCAATCCCGTAAGATTGCGTTGCTGGGCTTGCAGGGTTTGCAAGCTTGCAAGCAAAAGAAGTCCTGCCAGCATTTGGTCGATCTTCCTGAAGGAACATAGCATGATGATTCCCCTGTGCCGATTGTAGAAACGGTTGAAATGGCTTGTGGTTGCAAGAGCGCTGTCCGCTCTTTGCGCTAAGTTTTTTCCGGCCCTGTCATATCTTGTCGAGACAAATATGACAAGTGTTCCTCAGTTCACTGCCAGCAGGTGATTGTCGAGGAGCCTGGGTTCACCAACAGGGGCACCGACGCGGTCACCGTAACATAATCCGTAGTGTCAGTAGGCGTGAATGTCGCAGACAGGGTGTCAGTGCCAGCCAGCATGATGGCTCCAGCCGCTGGGCTATAGACGAAGGTGCCTGCTACGTTCGCCGAGGCATTCAACTGGGTTCCACTAAGCGCCGTTCCAAAAGAGATTGCCGCAGGCGTCGCCCAAGTGATAACAGGCGCGACTGGATTAGGAGGTGACGGGCAACTGGTCAAATACATCCCAGGTGTAACCAGGAAGGGCAGCCCATTGCTCGTTGCACCGGCACTGGTCACTTCAATAAGGCCTGACAAGGCACCTTGAGGCACCTTGAATACAAGCGTATTGGAGGACCAGAGAGTGACCGTGGCTACTGCCGCAGTGGCCGATGTATCGACAGTACCATTCTTGTACGGGACAAACCTCACCGTACCGCTACTGCCGAAATTCGTTCCAGTGAGCACGAGCGGAGTGCCGACCGGGCCGTAGGAGGTAACTCCCGGTCCCCATTGCATCCCAGCGATCTTTACCGAGGACTGTAAATTGGCATAGGCTGCTTTAATGCTGCCTAATACGGGCACGTTCTGCGCGAAAACCTTGCCTGCACACATTACAAGTATTAATCCTGCAAACAACCCGCGCCATGCTTTCATCATGCGTCCTGCCTTCCTGAAGACTACGTTCAAACCTATGCCTTGCCACTGCTCACTTATTGCAGCGTGACGAGCACTTCGATCACGCCGGTTCCGGAATCCAGCGATCCCATCGCTTTTCCTATTACCGCACCAAGCATTCGGTTGCGGTCAGTTCCCTTCATGGCATAGCCTCTCTGGGAAGAGGTCACCAGAAGATCTCCCTTGTGGATGGAGCCATTTTCGGCACTCACTTTGGTGGGAACAACGCCAACCATTGCCATTGGAACATTGTCTTTGGACTTTGCCACGGCATCTCTAAGGCCGACCACACCTGGCTTGGTCGCATAGATACCTGCCACCATGGCCGAATACGGTTCAACAGATTTTGTGACATCGCTGTTGTCGTCGGAGGTCAGAACCAGGACATCTCCCGGTTCGTAAGACTCTTTCTTTTGGTCGGCACGCATGTCTTCCGCGTAGTCGCCGCCGCAGAGAACGCCCGTCCAGGGTGTCGTCTGCGTCCCGCCATTGGCACCGGTGAATGTCATCGAAGGCGCAGTTACAGCGCCCACCGAACTTACCTGAAATTGTGACGACGGACCAACGGACAACATACTGGCTGGATTCGTCGTGCCGATGCCGACGTTACCAGCGGACGCTTGAGTAATCACCGAGTTGGTAAGCGTGGAAGTAAGAGGAGCCGAAGGATTGGTAAACATGGGTATGTTGCCTATGCTGGGCGTCGCCGCTACTTGGACCGTGAAGCTCTGCGAAACGGCTGTGGCTGCAGCGTAGGTCGAGTTGCCGGCCTGTGTTGCCTGAATGGTGCAGTTGCCGGCTGCGATAAAGGTCGCCACAGTGCCGCTCACCGTGCAGATGCTTGTCGTCTGTGAGGCAAAGGAGACCGTCAGGCCAGAGCTGGCCGTCGCCGAAAGCGTCAGCGGTGTGCCTACGGTCTGTGTGCCAGGGTTAGAGAAGGTGATGGTTTGGCTCTGTAGGCTTGCCGCGTTCACCGCGAAGCTCTGCGAAACGGCTGTGGCCGCTGCGTAGGTCGAGTTGCCAGCCTGTGTCGCCTGAATGGTGCAGTTGCCGGCTGCGACAAAGGTAGCCACAGTGCCGCTCACCGTGCAGATGCTTGTCGTCTGTGAGGCAAAGGATACCGTCAGGCCAGAGCTGGCCGTCGCCGAAAGCGTCAGCGATTTGCCTACGGTCTGCGTGGCGGGGGTTGAAAAGGAGATGGTCTGCACAGCGCCATTGACCGCGAAGCTCTGCGAAACGGCAGTGGCCGCTGCGTAGGTCGAGTTGCCAGCCTGTGTTGCCTGAATATTACAGTTGCCGACTGCGACAAATGTCGCCGCAGTGCCGCTCACAGTGCAGATGCTTGTCGTTTGCGAAGCAAAGGAGACCACCAGACCAGAAGTTGCAGTCGCTGAAAGTGTAAGCGGCGTGCCGACAGTCTGTGTGCCAGGGTTGGCGAAGGTGATGGTCTGGCTTTGCATGGACGCATTCACAGTAAAGCTTTGCGAAACCGCCGTAGCTGCGGCATAGGTCGAGTTGCCAGCCTGTGTTGCCTGAATAGTGCAGGTGCCGGCTGCGACAAAAGTCGCCGTCGAGCCGCTTACCGTGCAGATGCTTGTCGTCTGCGAGGCATAGGATACCGCCAGACCTGAACTGGCTGTCGCAGACAGCGTCAGAGGCGTGCCTATGATCTGAGCGCCGGGGTTGGCGAAGGTGATGGTCTGTGCCGTCAACGCAGCATACGTAGCGCTACCTGAGCCACCATTCAGAGGCGTGAATGTGATGACGAACGCCGCGCCTGTCAGGCTAAGAGTGGACGATGGATACGCCCCCTGTGGCACACCCGAAGCGCAAGTGCCATTCCATAGATAATAGTTATCCGAACCAGAAAGCGACGTCACCACTCCGGTTGAACTTGTAAAGGAAAAACTGCTGAAATAGTAATTTGTGTAGGTGGCGGACTGATTGCACGAACTGCTGGAAGAACTTACGTTCCAGTTGAGTGTTCCACCGCCTACACTAAGGCTATTGGCATTTGCCCGCAGTGGAGCCACGGCCCCTACGATGACAAGCAAGAGAGCCAGCCTAATACAGGATGCCGCCATGCTCTTGCAATTAACTTTCACGCCGAGGACAGCTTTACGCAACAAAACGCCGTTCATCATGCCCACTCCTTAATGTTTGCGCTCAAATTCGTGATGAAGACAACACCAACAACCTATGCTATTGTCGTTCCGATCCCGACGTTACCAGTGCTGCTGACGGTGATCGGGGCGCTCGAATTCCCAATACTTGTGCCGCTGCCGGTGAAGACTGGAACTGTCCCTGCTGTACCGCTGCCTGTCACCTGCGCCGCCGCGCTCATTGCCAACAACGCCAGACCCAATCCAATCAAACTCGCTCGCGTACGCATCGTTCAACGTCCTCTCTGTTTCCATTCTTTGGTTTTTTGTGCGGCCCGGTTCTCAAACGAACACGGCTTCGGTGGAATGCCGATGAAGCAAAAATTACGGAACAGAATTCTGTGAATGAGGTTCCCGACGGTAACTCTTGCAGAGGATACCCTCGGAAGTCAAATGAAAGTTCCTTTACAGCAGCCCGGAATGTCTTTCGATTCATCGTAATACTAATAGTATCAATAGTATGCTTGTGTTTTGCATCCCAATGGTTGATACCAGAAAGGATGATCGACGGCGGCAAGCGGACAATCCAGGTGAATGTAAAAATGAGCGAGGAGGACTACAAACTCCTCCAGGCCGCGGCCAGCGCCCTATGGCCGGAGGCCATCCTCAGCAATTCCGGCATCCTGCTGGGACTCGCCCGCATTGCCGCCAAGGATATACTCGGCAAAACTCCCAAAGCCAAGGTCGCGGCGAAGAAAGGCCGCTAATCCGCGCTTTGGGGAAAGCGTGTTACAGGCCAAGCCTCATCGAAGAGGGGGACGCGAGCCGGAGAAACCCCGGCTCGCGCGCATTTCAGAGGTACGATGGGGCATACATCCGGTACTGGAGCTGGGTGTGCTCCGGGCTGGAGTGGACGTAAATCATGGTTGTCTCCACAAAGGCGTGGCCGAGCTGCTCCTTGATTGCCAGCAGATGCGCCCCACGGTGAAGCAGGTTCGTCGCCAAACTGTGCCTCAAGAGATGCGGGTAGACGCGCTTCTTCAGTCCGGCCCGCTTTGCAGCCGTGCGAACCAACTTGCGCAAGTTCTGCTGCGAGTAGGGCTTCCCACTGCGGAAACACACAAAGAGCAGATCGCCGAGTTGACCGCCACGCTCGCGCAGGTACTCGGCCAACAGGCTCACGCAGGTCGAGGAGATGTGTGTGTAGCGATCCTTCTGTGTTTTGGTAGCCTGGACGTGCAGCGTTTGGCCGCCCAGATCGACATCGCGGATTCGCAGTCGGCAAAGCTCTTTGTTGCGCAGACCGGCATAGGCAAGTGTTGCAATCATCGTGCGCTCACGCAGGGTGCGCGCCGCCGCGATCAGCAGGGTAATTTCCGCCTCGGACAAGGTGCCGCGCACCAGGTGATGGGGTTTCTGCGGACGGCCCAGCTTGATGGGCCGTCCGCAAAAGGCGCAATAGGCTTCGAGAGCGATCGATGTATTGACGATGTGGGAGTAGGAGGCACCGGCTTTATGCATCCGCTCGATCTGCTGCTCGACCGCCTTCGGAGTGGGCTCGAAGCCGATCACGGGTGCCAACCGGCGGATCGCGGAGACGTAGTTGTGGACAGTGGCCTCGGCCAGGCCGCGCCGGGCGTGCAGATGGCGGGCAAAGCGGACAAGAGTGGGTTCGATAGAATTACGGGTAGCCATGAAGCCTCCTGTATAGGCTGATTGGTTAGGGGCGTCGGCGGTGTTGGTAGCACCACGGCGCCTCGGTTATTCGATGGAACTCGCCAAGGCGGAGACTATCGTTTCCGTTGGCCCTTTGCCTCCCCTGTGGCGATTATCACCCAACCCCTCGAAACCGTCTAATTGGCCGCTTCTACTGTGCTGGACCTGGCAGGGTTTTGTCCGCGGTGTGGTGCTTCTGCACCACTAAAAATGGGTGGGGTGCCGGGGGCGAAGCGGGCGGCACCGGCAATGACGCATCCTTCGGCGTTGCCGGAAAAGGTGGGGCCGGATCGCTCCGGCCCTTGGGTCGCAGTCAGTTTTCGATGAGCAAGAGCGCGGTGTTGACGTTGGTTCCCTGGCTGGCAAAAGTTCCGGCGGGCAGGTCTTCGTACCATCCTCCTGAGTTCTCGGCCAGAGGCTTCAAGGTGGTTTGCTGCCTGGGGTAGT
>Ga0224526_1000683_pt1 | contig 14488 bp, 12 predicted proteins | sample CBST25metaG_FD_179878 | JGI IMG/M metagenome (GOLD analysis project Ga0224526, IMG submission 179878) | Peat soil microbial communities from Stordalen Mire, Sweden - C.B.S.T-25 | ecosystem: Environmental > Terrestrial > Soil > Wetlands > Peat | place: Sweden: Norrbotten County, Stordalen Mire...
GCGACCATGCTTCTCAAAACTCGCCTGTGATGCCAGTGTCTGCTGAAACCGCGCCATTCGCTTCATACCTATAGTTTATTCAAATATCACGCGGCTTGCAGACTTGTGCAGAGGTTCCCTAGCGCGCCCAGCCTCGATTGGGAATAAGGCCGTGAGCCTCTTGAATGGTGATCAACTGGTCGCATTTCACATTCGGAAACTTCTCCGTCAATCCGCTTGGCCAGTGAACGGTCAGATCCGCCGTGGCCGCTTGTCCAAGGCCGAAATGAAGCCGGGAATCGTTGCACGAATAATAACTCGATTGACTTAATACCTCCTGAGCCTGGACTTTCCCGGAGTAGTGGGCCAGCACACGGGCGCCAATCGCGCTGCGATTCGATTTTGTGCCAACCAGTTTCACCTTCAACCAGTGGTGCGTGCCTTTCAAATCGTTGCGCAGCAGTGATGGAGGCTCATTCATGTTGACGATCAGTATATCCATGTCGCCATCATTATCGAAATCGCCGAAGGCGCACCCGCGGCTCGAGTGCGGCGTCGTGATGCCTGGCCCAGCCTTGGTCAGTTCTTCAAATACGCCATTTCCCAGGTTACGGAAAAGAATGCGCGGCGACTTATCCGGATAGCGGGGAAGAATCTTCTCCACCTCCGGGTACACGCTCCCGGTCACATAGAAGATGTCTGGCCAGCCGTCGTTATCAAGATCGACAATTCCCGCGCCCCAGCTGGTGAAACGGGTTTCGACTCCAAGTCTCGCCTGCAAGGTGCGATCATCAAAGTTGGCCGTGCCATCGTTGTGGCACAGAACGGATGTGTCTTCATTGAAGTGGGTGACAAAGAGATCCAGGTGGCCATCGAGATCGTAATCGCCTACTCCGACGCCCATGCCCGACTGTTCCATTCCGTCATTGCTCAGCGCCACGCCGCGCTCGACGCCTTCTTCTTTGAAGGTTCCGTCGTGCTGATTGATGAAAAGAAGGCTTGGCGTCGAGTCAGAGGCGACAAAGATGTCCGGCCAGCCATCGTCGTTGAAATCCGCCGCCACGGCGGTCAGTCCGTAGTTAGACCATGACTTGCCGATCCCCGCCTCGACGCTGACATCGGTAAAGGTTCCATCGCCGTTGTTGCGGTAAAGTGAGTGCCGGCCGAAAGGAAGCCCGCGGGGACCGCAATTGACCGGAATTCCCTTCCAGTTACAATTCACGTTAGCCCCCGGTTTAGGAACATGCTCAAAATCGAACTGCAGATAATTGGAGACGAAAAGATCCAGATAGCCGTCCCGGTTGTAGTCCAGAAAGGTGCATCCAGCGCCCCAGCGGACTTCGCTAGTTAGCAGGCCCGCTTCCTTGGTGACATCTTTGAAGGTTCCATTGCCGAGGTTGCGGTAAAGCCTGTTCTGGCCGTAGTACGTGCAAAATATATCTTCGTATCCGTCGTTGTTATAGTCGCCGATGCACACGCCATTGGCCCAGCCAACGGCCTCGAGCCCAGCCTGTTTGGTTACATCCGTAAAGGTTCCATCGCGGTTGTTCTTATAAAGCCGATTGGAGGCTTCAGGAGGCGCGCCAGCCAATCGCGTCCCGCTAAGAATGAAGATATCGATCCAGCCGTCGTTGTCGAAGTCCAAGAAGGCGCATCCGCATCCATTTGCTTCGAGGATGTACTCTTTGTGATCTACGCCGCCGTAGATTACCGGCGCAACCAATCCAGCCGATGTGGCGACATCCGTGAAATATGCGTCAAACGGGCGTCCGGATTCGACGGACTTGGTTTGCGGCGTGACGACCCGGCCGCCCATGCCGCCCGATTGCGCGGCACTGTGTCTCTGCGACAGAGCTCCCGCCAAGGCTGCCAAGGAGAGATGAAGAAACTTGCGCCGTCCTGTATGCATTGTTCGGATAAAACCTCGTGAAGTTAGCTCTCTCTATGATATTACCAACGCATCCGCATTTGTGAAATACTTGCATCGTCAGGTGGTTGCCTGTAGAACATATCGCACATCGCGCGGTAAGAGCCGGTCCAGTAGCGATCCTATCCATGAAACTCCTCTTGGGTGATTTGCCGGATTGCGCTGTAGACCCAACCTGTCGCCGTTTTGGTGTCAGCCAGCACCTTGGCGCGCAGCGATTCCGGCAACCATACCCGGATCTTCGCGATGACCTCTGGCGTGATCTGCTCCTGGCCGAGCGACTTGAGCGCCTGAACGATCAGACCGCTCTCCTTCAGCTTAACCCCTGATTCCTTGAGGGCCGTATGCTCGAAAGCCAGAGCCATATTGCCGACTTGGTAAACCCTGTCCGGTCCATCCGATAGATAGACGGCTCGTGCGGGAACTTGAGTGGAAAGCCCCAGAAAATTCAGAGCCGTGGCTCCGCTGGGCTGGATTCGCCAACGGAACTTCCGCGCCAAAGCCCGCGCAACCTGGTCAATATCAGGACTCAGGTGCTGATCGAGGAGTTTGCTGAAGCGCGGATAGTCGTAGATGCCGCGAATGACCTGGCGAATCTCGCCGCGTTTTTCCAGCCGGTGGAGCGCGGAATCAACAGTGGGGCGGCCTCCGAGGTCCAGAAAGTCGCGTGACGAGAATGCCCACCCTCATCCTGTTCCTCGAATTCTGTATTTCTCCTTATTTCCAATAGTCTGGCGCATATAGTATCCACACAGTCTGCAAGAAAAAATACCGCTCTTTTCTTGCAAATGCAAGCGATGATCCGTGCGTCATAGCGAATATGCTCAAGGATTTTGCAATTTAATGGGTGCTAAGCTCTTCTGCGATGGGAGGCAACCCCATAGGCGTTTGCCAACGGCAACTGGAAAGACTCAGGCATCAGATCAGCCTTCGTCGAGATGAATATGGCCAATCCCCGCATCCTCAGACGGCAGTTCACACTGAACCTGGCATTGGGAACCTGGGGCAGCCAGTTCTTTTTTCAAGCCCGTCGGGTGGGCAAAACATGGCGCTCCGGCCTCCTGGAGCGACCTTCAGGGCGGGAACCCCTCGCCTTCTTGATGATATGGGCCGATGCCGGTGCGCGTCTGGAGGGCTTCGCTTTCTCTGCCGACGGCGGCGCATCAGCGTTCGCCTGCTGGAGTATGTCGCGCACGATGACCCGCATCCACTCCGGCAGCGCCGACAGGCCGCTGCGCAAGTCGTCCTGAATGGCCTGTCCATGATCGGGGTCTCAGAGGATGGAGACGAGGCGCTTGCGGAGGCTTCCGTCGTCGGAAGGGAGCATGTCGCGCAGCCAATGGAGCGCCTGCACGAAGCGCATGGCAGGACGGCCCGCCCAGTAGAGGCGGCTGGGCGCGGCGGCTTTGAAGTCGAGGGTGAGGTTGCCGAGGGTAATGGGCCGCAGGCGGCCATCGGTGAGCACGCCGGTACGCGCCGAACGGCGTCGGTGAGTCCGAGGTCGTTGGCGGCGGTGAGGCCATCGACCACCACCCGGACCTTGCCCTTTCGGGCCAGCGCGTCGATCACGTCGTGCGGGTTGGGATAGGTGGGCTTTCCGGTGAGCGGGTTGTCCTGGGGGTGTCGTAGAAGCCGCGCGCGATCCGCCGCAGCTTGCTGGAAGCAACCAGCCGGTGAAGGGCCTGATCGACTGCGGTGCGCGGTCCAAGGTCGGCGAAGTCTTCCGGGGTCCAGACGCGCGGCTGCGCCGGGGCGGAGGTACGGACCCGGATGGCGGCTGGAATGCTGGATGCCGGAGTGGACATGGGTAACCTCATGTCAGATAAATGCAACAAACTTCTGACTACAGTCATTGTCAGCCCCTCCCAGTCGCAGGGTTCCGGGAGTGGTGTCGGCACGATCCCAAATATGAGCGGTGAGACCCGAGGAGCGCTGCATACATTGAGGTTTGAGGCGCAGGATGTATTCTGTGGAGGTTCTGAACAGACGTGTCGCAGGAGTGCAGATGGAATTTGTTCAATTAGATGCCGGGCTATCGATGACCGTCCCTGCAGCAGTTTCTGGGTTGCGGAGCCGTGCCCGCGCAGGTTGGATCTGCATTTTCCTTCTCGTGTTTTGCGTGGCGGCGTGCGCTGCCGATTCCGCCCTGTTCGGCAAGCTGGTGAAGGAGGGGCTTGCCCTCCATGAGCAGGCGGATTACGCGCACTCGATCCCGGTTTTGCAGAGAGCGGTCCGGTTGGAGCCGCGGAACTACATGGCCAACCTGCTGCTGGGCGTGGATCTTCTGCGCAGTGGCAAGGTGGCCGATGCGATGGTTCACCTGGAGATTGCCGTTGCAGCCAACCCGAAAGAGAGCAGTGCCGCGGAGGCCCTGGCGATGGCCGCCACTGAGGCAGGTGACTTTGCCAAGGCTGCGGAGGTCCTTCAGGCCGCAGCGGAGCGCTCGGACAAACGCGGAAAGCCGGTGCAGACGCTGGCAGGCTTCTATCTGGAACGGTTTAGAGTCCTTGGCAATCGGCTGCGGAGCAGCAAGAGCGGTGAGGGCGTAGCGCTTCGTGTGGAAGCTGCCAGCCACGCTGAAGGCGGCGCGGCACGGGCCTCGCTGCTGCAGCAGGCCGCGCAAGCCAATCCGGACCAGAGAGGAATCTGGGGGGAGTTGGGCGTTGCACAACTGGAATTGAGGAACCGCGCCGGGGTAGAAGCGAGTCTGAGCGAGGCACAAAAGAGGGATCCCGACGGAGCGGAGACGCTGCAACTTGAGGCGCTGCTGGCAGCGGTCGAGGGCAAATGGAGCGAGGCGGAAATGCTGCTCCATTCCGTGGGTAGGCGTTCCGCAGCGCAACTGCAAAGGGTGCTGGTCGCTTGGCCGCGTGTCCTGGTGCCGGGAAATGAGGTTCAGGGGGCAGTCTGGGATTGCCTGCGGAATCCAGCAACGGCGTGCAAGCTGACGGCCGCGCCTCCGGAAACAGCCCACGGGCTGGGAGCGGGAGCGCTCTTTGCCCAGGGGCGCTGGGAGCAATTGGAGGCTTTGCCACACGCTGCAAACTGGGGGAAGCCGGAGTGGCTATGGCGGGGCGTGGCCCTGGCGGAAACAGGCAACTGCCCAAGCGCCATTCCTGCGCTGGAGCGTGGGCTTGGAGCTGGAGACGAAAGGTATGGACTCTTCTGGCTGGAGATCTGCTATGCGGGCGAGGCGGAGCATGCGGCGGCGATGCTTAACGATGCCGGCGACAAGGCCGCGTTCCTCCAACTGCGAGGGGATGTCTTTCTGCAACTGAACCGAAATGCGGACCAGGCGGAAGAGCAGTATGCAGAAGCGCTTAAACTGCGCCCGAACGACCCGCAACTTCTGGAGCGGTCGGCCGAAGCCTTGATTGCCCTGTCTCAGATGGACGAAGCACGGAAGCTCGCGCTTGCGGCCTTGGCCATCGACCCGCAACAAGATGATGCACTGCGGACCCTGGCGGAAATCGAAATTAAACAGCGGAACTATAAAGAGGTCATCGCACCGCTCAAGCAATTGTCAGTTCTGCATCCGGGGGATCCGTGGCCGCGTGTGGAACTGGGACGCGCCTATGCCCAACTGGACCAACCAGAGCAAGCCTTGCGCTACTTGGAACCGGCATTGGCGAGCGGGTATCCCGACCAAAAGGGTGGTCTGCACGCGATCCTTTCGAGAGTGTTGCGCCGGGTGGGGCGTGAGGAGGAAGCAAAGCAGGCCGCAAGGGAAGCCGCCAGACTTGCGGATGCCGCCCAGGAAAAGGGGCAGGGAGAAGTGCATGAGCAATAGTAGACGCGATTTTCTTCGGCGCAGCTCTGCATTTTTGTCGGCTGCCATGCTGGCCTCGCGGCAGGGATGGCCAGATGCAGCGGCTGGGCCAATTCGCATGGTCAATGGCGCGGCTGCGGCCGGGCTGGACTTTCGACTCCGCAATGGTGCCATGGGCCGCAAATTCCAGGTGGAGACCATGCCCGGCGGACTGGGCGTGATCGATTTTGACGGCGATGGCTGGCCGGATCTGTTTTGCACCAACGGCGCGGCTTTACCTTCGCTCACCAAGACTGGCCCGGAGTACTGGAACCGGCTCTACAGGAACAATCGCGACGGTACTTTCAGCGACGTGACGGTGAAGGCGGCCCTGCAGGGCGAGGGCTACAACATGGGCGTGGCTGTGGGCGACTACAACAATGACGGCCACGAGGACCTGTTCGTTGTGGGGGTGCACGCCAACCACCTCTACAGAAACAATGGAGACGGCACCTTTACCGACGTGACGCAGGAAGCGGGATTGAAGGGGGCTGGCTCTCTGGGCAGACCGGCGTGGTCCGTGGCGGCCTGTTGGATCGATTACGACAACGACGGGCGGCTGGATCTGTTCATTTCCAACTACTGCGACTGGGAGCCGGGAACGGACCCGATTTGCGGCGGCATGGAAGCGGATATGCGGGCCTATTGCCATCCTGACCACTACCGCGCTCAGCCCATGCAGCTCTATCACAACAACGGAGACGGCACTTTTACCGAGGTCACGCGCAAACAGGGGCTGCCGGATCTGCTGGGCAAGGGAATGGGCCTGTCGATGGCAGACTTTGCCGACGACGGAAGGCCAGGAATCTTTGTGGCCAACGACAATGCGCGCAATCTGCTGCTGCGCAATCGCGGCAAGGGCCTGGAGGAGATCGGGGTGGATGCGGGCGTGGCCTATAACGGCGACGGGCGCACCATTTCCGGCATGGGCGCGGATTTTGGCGACATCGATGGCGATGGCCGGTTCGATATCGTGATGACCGGCTTGAAGAATGAGACCTTTGATGTCTTTCTGAACCGCGGGCATGGAGATTTCGAGGATGGAGGCGCCCAGACCGGGATGCTGCGATTGAGCCGTCCCGTCACTGGTTGGGGGTGCGGACTGGTGGATCTGGATAACGATGGTTGGTTGGACCTATTCGTTGCTGGGGGTGGTTTCGACCTGAAAGAGGAGCAGCCGAACCGGATCTTTCGCAACCTGGGCGGCAAGTTCGCCGATGTATCCGGAGCGGTTGGGGCCGGTTTTGAGGTAGCCCGGCTGCACCGCGGCGTGGTGTTTGCCGATTTTGACCGGGATGGACGGATCGACGCGGCAGTGACAGCATTGAATGGCCCCACGGAACTATGGTGGAACCGAAGCCCTATAAGACACTGGCTCGAATTGCGGCTGGTTGGCAGCCGCAGTAATCGCTCTGCCATCGGAGCGCAGGTGAACTGCAAGACAGAGAGCCTGACGCAGATGCGGTGTGTGAACAGTAGCGTCGGCTATGCCTCAAGCAGCGATTTGACCGTGCATTTTGGGCTGGGAGAAGAGCGAGAGGCCGAGATTGAGATTCACTGGTCTCCGGGGCAGGTGCAAAAGCTGGGGATGACGGCAGCGGACCAGCGGTTGACGGTGCGGGAACCGACATGAGGAGAGAATATGAAAAGAAAACCGGAGAAAAGAAAAAAGTCCTTGACATTGATGAGTGCGATGACATAGAGTTGCGCTGGTCGAAAGATGAAAACGTTTACAGTGTGTTGTAATACCGTGTGTTGTAAAAGGCTTGGCATTGCGCGTAAACGTTTACTTAACTCGGCAGTGCTGTACAGGTAGGATTGCGCCGCGAAGGCTCTTCGACGGCGGGATCCCAAGACGAAGACTTTAATCTGGAGGCTTACATGAGGAATTTGAAATTCGGTATCAGGATGTTCGTTCCAGTCCTGCTCTGCCTTTTCGCCATATGCCCGATGACTTTCGCTCAGGTGACAAACGCTAGCCTGACCGGAGAGATCACGGACTCGAGCGGAGCAGTGCTCCCCGGAGTGCTGATCCAAGTGCAAAACACCGCTACCAACGCTACCCAAACAGCAGAAACCAATACATCTGGCGTCTATCTGGTAGCCCCCCTCAACCCCGGTTCCTACAAAATTTCGGTGGAAAAGAAGGGCTTCAACAAGATTATCCAAACGGGCATTACCTTGACGGTCGGACAGGCTGCTACCCTGAATATCGTCCTGAAAGTGGGCGATATACAGGAAATCGTCACTGTGACTGCCGATGCTGAACTGATCAACACGACCACCGCAGAAATTGGCACGACAGTTGGCGAGGATGCAGTTCGAGAGCTTCCTTTGAACGGAAGAAATCCGTCCAACCTGGTTATGTTGAGTTCGGGCGTTGTCAACGTCATCAATACGGGCGGCGGAACGCTTCAGGGCGAAACAACGATGCCCGATGAATCCGGCGCATCGGCTGGCGGCGGACGCCAGGGCAGCACCTACTATATGCTCGATGGTGCACCCAACATGGATACCTACATGGCGCTGGCTGCTCCTTTTCCGAATCCCGATGCCACGCAGGAATTCCGCGTCATCACCAACAACTTCGATGCGCACTATGGCTTTGCGCCTGGCGCAGTCGTCAGCATTCAAACCAAGTCCGGCGCAAACCAGTTCCATGGCGGCGCCTTTGAATTTATTCGCAACAGTATGCTGAATGCCGCGGACTACTGGGGCAAAACTGTTGATCCGCTGCACAGGAACACCGTGGGCGGCTATGTTGGCGGACCTGTCCTGAGGGACAAGTTCTTCTTCTTCGCCAACTATCAGTACGAGCGCAACAGCGAGCAGGCAACCAACCAGTTCGCCAACTTCCCGACGGAAGCCATGTTGGGGGGCGATTTTACCGCACCAGCAGCCCTGCTGGCGGGCAAAACCATCAATGGACCGGACAATCTTTTTGTCAATAACAAGATTGACCCCACGCTCCTCAATGCCGCGGCGGTCAAGTTCGCAAAAGCGACCATGCCCGTAGGCACGGATAACGCCAGCAATCCTGGCTATACCCAGTACCCCGGCTCGCCGACCCTGTACAACTTCAAGCAGTTCACGACGCGCCTGGATTACACCATCAACGACAAACAACGCATCTTCCAGCGCAGCTTCATCGAGTACTTCGACAACACCGGCTCGGCCATCAAGGGCAACATCATGGCTGTTTCTGCTGGCAAAACGGGCGAGTTCTACAACGAAGTCCTCGGCCATACTTGGATGATCAACGACACCACGGTCAATACCGTCAACGCGTATTGGACCCAGATGGATGTGTTGCAGGTTGGTCAGGAACTGGATACAACCGGATCCCCGATCTGTATGTCTAAATACATCGCAGTGACCGAGAAGGCGGGCCATTGCTACACTGAAGGATTTACCATCAGCGGCGGATTCTCGGGGAGCTGGTACGAGCCTACCGGCGAGAGAAGGACAACCTATGGCTTGTCGGATGCATTGACGAAATCCATTGGAAATCACACGATCTCTGTCGGCGTTGATCTGGTACACCAGTTTGCACAGGAAAACACCGATTATCCGGCTACGCCTATCATCAATTTCGATAGCTCGTGGACGGGTTACGGCCTGGCTGACTTCCTGACCGGCAATGTGCACAGCTATATGCAGGGCGGCGGAGAAATCGCCAGCGTCAAGGGTTGGATGCTCGGAATCTACGGGCAGGATCAGTACCGCGTGAAGCACAACCTCACCTTTACCGCAGGTTTGCGCTGGGATCCGAACACGCCTCCCAACACCACCGGCGGCCGTGGCGCATCCTTCCGTGCAGGACAGCAGAGCACCATGTTCCCCAACGCTCCCGTGGGAGAGATTTTCCCTGGGGACCAAGGGCTGAACAAAGCCTTGATGCCGACTAGCTACGGCTACTGGGAACCGCGCCTTGGTCTGAGCTATCAGCCCAAGTCGATGCCGCATACCTCCTTCCGCGCGGGCTTCGGTCTGTTTACTGGGCCGCTGCCGTACTCCGCCTATAACCACAGCGCGGACATTGCCCCCTTCAGCCCGACTTTCACTCTCTATAGCAACCCAGCTGCTGTCGTTGACAACACGCCGACACCGAGTCAACAGGTCAAGTTCGATGCTCCCTGGAACAGCTTTACTGGCGGCGATCAATTTGCGTCGGGCAACTTTGCTTCATTGAATTACAAGCCTGCGCAGAATTCTCCCATTGTCACGCCAGTTGGCCTTCAGGCAACATTCTCCAAGGACTTCAAGCTGGGCATCACCGAAAGCTGGAACTTCTCCATTGAGCAGCAGTTGACGCACGCTCTTGCGCTGCATCTCGCTTATGTTGGAAGCCAGTCGTATCACCAGGCAGATATTGTCGACGCCAATGCAGCCGGTGCGGGTGCGGGCGAGCCTTCTGGTGTTCGCCCTAACAGCAACTTTGGCACTATTCTTGTCGACTCGAGCATTGGAACTTCGCCGTATCACTCCCTGCAGGTTGGGCTTGAGCAGCGTTCATTCCATGGTCTGTCCTTCCAGTCCAACTTCACTTGGTCCAAGGTTGAGGATCTAGCGTCTTCGGGCAACATTTCCTTCGCCAGCGGCCTTCCCGATCCCTTCAACATCAAATGGAATAAGGGCATCTCAGACCTGAATGTTCCCCTTATCTCGGTAACCAATTTTACTTACCAGACTCCTGCGTTGAACGGCCTGAACCGGATTGCCAAGCATATCTTTGGCACTTGGGAGATCAGCAGCATCTACACCTTGGAGTCCGGCAAGCCGTTCGGTATCAATGGCGGCAACGGAAATAACAATTCGGGATCACTGCAAGGCGGAGATCGTGCCGATGTTGTTGCCAGCCAGCCCGCATGGTCGCATAACGGCAGCAGGTCAACGTGGCTGAAGCAGTATTTCAACACGAAAGCTTTCACAACAAACGCGGTGGGAACCTTCGGTAACTCCGGACGCAATATCTTCCGCGGTCCGGATGTGAACTTTGCCGACTCTGCGTTCAGCAAAAACATCAGCTACCGCGAGCGTTACAAGCTGCAGCTCCGCTTCGAGCTGTTCAACACCTTCAACCACGCGAGCTTCGGAAACCCCGACAATACACCGACGGATGGAACGTTCGGTCAGATCACCTCGGGGGGTAATGAGGCTAGCCGTATTGGCCAGGCTAGCGCCAAGTTCACTTTCTAACCTTCACACTGAACCACTAGCAAAGGGGCGCAGCGGAAACGCTGCGCCCTGAGATTATGAAAAAGAGTGGGGTGGTCGCTGTTGAGAACGGCAGATGCGAAGCCTACGGTGGGTTTGGGGCTGCAAATGTCGAGGCGCGGAGAGTGAGACGTTTTCGAGCCTCGCAACTGGGGGAAACCCAACCTCTCCAGAGTTGCGGTATCTGACGCCTAAACCGGCCGCACTAATGCCGTTTGGCAAAGTGGCCGATTTCCTGGGCGAATTGCTGCCCGCCTCGGCGAAGACGAATGCCGGACAGAGATACCGGGTTGGGCGCCATACAAAGAGACGTCGCTCCCAATTCTACGCATACCCTGGACTGGTTTCACTTGGCCATGCGCTTTCAGTATGTAATTCAGGTGGCGCGGGGATTGAGCCAGCAACAGATTTTCCCCCGGCGAAATTGTGCTAACAAGTAGAATTGATCGAGCGAAGTGGTGCATATGGAACGGCAAGGCGGCGAAAGGTCTTCGCTATTTACAGTCGGTGCAAGTCTGGCTCACACCCAGCCGAACGCGCGAGGCCCCCGCTCTTGCCCGCTTGAGCGGTGCGCTTCGCTACTTGGTGGTGTATCTGAACACCAACCGAGATTCATTGCCGAATTACAGCCAGCGTTTCCGTGCCAATCAGCCGATTGCCACAGGATGGGTCGAACCCATGGTCAACAAAATCATCGCAAAACGAATGGTCAAGAAGCAGCAGATGCGCTGGAACAGGTTCACCGTTCAGCCGTTTCCTACCCTGCGAGTGCATGTACTGAATGCAACCCTGGAACAGGCCTTTTGCATCTGGTACGCAGGCTTCCGGCTGCATATTGCAGCCTGACTAACCCACACTTTTTCATAGTCTCGACCACAACTGCTATTTGAAAGGAACATGACTGATGGACAGACGCGATTTCATAAAAACGACAGGCTCGCTTTTGGCTGTAGCCTCCCTGCCCGCAGCTTCGGCGTTCGCAGAGGCACCGATAGCCGCAGGCCGCTCCGTACTGCCAATCAACCGCGATTGGCGTTTTCATCCGGCCAAGGTGGATGGTGCGCAATCGCCCGACTTCAACGATTCAACCTTCGAGAAGGTTGTCATTCCCCATGCCAATGTTGCGCTGCCTTGGCACAGCTTCGACGAGAACGATTACAGCTTTGTCTCCACCTATCGCCGCCGCTTCAAGTTTCCGCGCGGCGCAGCGGGAAAGCGCGTCTTTGTCGATTTTGAGGGCGTGATGACCGCCTCAACCGTGTGGATCAACGGCATCCGTCTGGGCGAATACAAGGGCGGATTTACTCCCTTTTCGTTTGAGCTCACATCCCACCTGCGTCAGGATGCGGACAATGTTCTTACGGTGCAGGTGGACTCGACCGAACGCGCGGACATCCCTCCTTTTGGCAACGAAATCGACTACCTTACCTTTGGCGGAATTTATCGGGAGGTGGCGCTGCGTGTCGTCCCGACTACCTACGTCGATAACATATTTGCCCACCCCAAAAATGTGTTGAGCGGTTCTCCGGCGCTGGATGTGGATTGTTTCCTGGCTGGCCTGCCCACGGCAGATTCCCGGCTTTCGCTTGAAGTCGAACTTCGCGATGGTGATCAGGTCATTGCCAAAGAGGCGAGTCCGGTCACGCGCATACCGTCCGTTTCGCCTGATGCCTCTGACGCCATCTATCCGGAAACCGCTGGAGCTGTCTATGCTAGCACGGAGACAAGGAACGATCCAGCGCGCCATACCGTTTCGTTCACTCATCTGAGCAACATTCATCTCTGGAACTTGCAGCAGCCAAAGCTCTACACGGTGCATGTCAAGCTGCTTGCCGCTGGCCTGGTAATCGATGAGGATACACGCCGCGTCGGTTTCCGCGAGGCAACTTTCACCGACCATGGCTTCTCTTTGAATGGAACAATCGTCAAGTTGCGCGGACTCGATCGTCATCAGACCTTCCCGTTTGTCGGCCAGGCCATGCCGGCGCGTGTGCAGCGCAAGGATGCCACGATTCTGCGCAACGACCTTCACTGCAATATTGTCCGCACCTCCCACTACCCGCAGTCGCGGCATTTTCTGGATTGCTGCGACGAAATCGGCCTGCTGGTTCTGGAGGAGATCCCGGGCTGGCAGCATATTGGCGACGAGCCATGGAAACTGGTGTCCATCGACAACGTTGGCCGGATGATACGCCGCGACTGGAACCACCCATCCATCATTCTGTGGGGAGTGCGCATCAACGAGTCGAAAGACGATCACGACTTCTATACGCGGACCAATGCACTGGCGCACGCACTCGACGATACCCGGCAGACAGGCGGCATCCGCAACTTCCAGGAGTCCGAGCTTCTTGAAGACGTCTTTACGGTGAACGACTTTGGCTTCCCCTTGAAGAAGCCCAACCATCCGCGCTACCTGAATACCGAGTTTGTTGGTCATACCTTCCCTACCAAGACAACCGACGACAACGAACGGCAGCGGGAGCACACTTTGCGTCATGCGCGGATCCATGATCAACTGGCGTCCGATTCCCAATATGCTGGCGGAATCGGCTGGTGCGCATTCGACTATAACACGCATTCCAACTTCGGCGCTGGCGACCGCATCTGTTATCACGGCGTAACGGACATCTTCCGTGAGCCCAAACCCGCAGCGGGCTTCTACAAGTCGCAGTGTGACCCGTTAGAGGAAATTGTGCTTGAGCCCGCATTCCACTGGGCGGCGAGCGATGAGTCCATCGGTTTCACCAAGGCGGTGATCTGCTCCAACTGCGATCACCTGAAGATCTTCACGCGGGCCGGCAGCGTCGAAGCAAACCCGTGGACGCCATGCATCGAGGTTGATCCGGATCGGACGGAGTTCAGTCATCTGCAATATCCTCCCTTCGTTGTCGACGCGAGCAAGATCACTGCCAAATGGGGCGATTTGCGTATCGATGGATACTTGGACGGCAAGCTGGTTATTTCCAAGTCGATGTCGGGCCGTGGAGTGGATCGAAAGTTCGTTCTGCTGGCCGACGATCATGCGCTCCTCGCAGACGGCAGCGATACAACCCGCGTCGTCCTGCGCGTAACGGACGAGTTCGGCGCACAGCGAACCTATGCCGACGATCCGGTGATTTTCGCGCTGGAAGGTCCAGCAAAACTGATTGGCGACAATCCATTCTCGCTGGTTGGCGGCGCAGGCGCTGTCTGGATTCGGGCCGGCGAACAGGCGGGCAAGGTTCGACTGACTGCCAAGCATCCGCGCCTGGGCGTGTCTTCTGTGGATTTCACTCTGACTGCTGCAACAGCGGAGCCAGCCTAGGAGTCTGTCGAGGATAGCTATTTCAAGCAAGCGATTAAATCCTGCAATCGAGTTTGCGGATATCTGATCGCCAAGAAGCTTTGGGGAAGCCCAACAGGCTTCCCCAACGCGTTTTAGTACTACACAGGCTGCGGAAAAACTCAATTCGGAGGGAGACGGGGGTTTTAACCCCCGTGTAAAGCCATTAGAATCAGTCGTGGCTTTAGCCACGGAGGGACGATTTTCGCACATATTACCCGGAATCAGGGGT
>Ga0224526_1000684_pt1 | contig 14485 bp, 12 predicted proteins | sample CBST25metaG_FD_179878 | JGI IMG/M metagenome (GOLD analysis project Ga0224526, IMG submission 179878) | Peat soil microbial communities from Stordalen Mire, Sweden - C.B.S.T-25 | ecosystem: Environmental > Terrestrial > Soil > Wetlands > Peat | place: Sweden: Norrbotten County, Stordalen Mire...
GAGCAGCGGAGCGAGTGCGGGAGCGACGTCTACTTCTTCGCAGCAGTGAGGTTTCCGGCTGCCCCTTCGGGCGGCCGGAGCCCTGCGGATGCACCGCGCAGAGTTGACTGGCGGGCGAAAGGATCTGCGATAGCCGGATGAATCCGCTCAGATGGATCTTGCCGGGGTTGCCGGGTCGCTCTTCATCACGCTCTGAAGCAGCCCCGGAGGTGTGGTTGCTGGTGGTCAATCGTACGCGCGATACCGTGCTTGCCACCTGCATGGAGGTTGCAGACAGCGCAGCAAAGCGCAACAAGGGCTTGCTGGGGCGCGAAGGTCTCGCTCCCGGAGGGGGCTTGTGGATTTGCCCCTGTGAAGCAGTGCATACCTTCTGGATGCGATTTTCTATTGACCTTGTCTATCTGGACCGCAAGAAGCGAATCAGAAAGCTTTGCTGCGGGGTGCCTCCTTGGCGGCTGTCGGGATGTCTCTTCGCGCATTCCGTGCTTGAACTTCCGCCGGGCACAATCCGAGACACGCAGACGCAACCCGGGGACACGCTGGAATTCTCGAATGTCTCCGCGCAGGTTGGCTGACTGGAAGACTTCGCCGCCAGCGTTTAGATTCCTGCTGCGGAAATCTCTTCGTGCCGTCGTGCAGGCTCATCCTGTTGTGGTTTACGCGGGAAGGCGCCGGCCAGCAGATACCATGCAAGCCACGCGGGCGCCGTCCAAAGATAAAAGGCCGACTGTACTTTGATGTCGCGTGCCAGCTCGATCTGGAGCAGGACACACGCGAAGACAAAAACCACCAGCAGTATCCGGGAGCGGGTCACATAGGCGCCGTACAGCAGGGCCGGGATAGCCAAGGCCTGATCGAAGAGCCAGCAATAGGGCGCAGTGACGATCGAAACCAGCATCAGCAGGCTGCCGTCCTTCATCCAGTCCCACGCGTGGCGGCGGGGCCAGAAATAGCCGAGCGCCCAGGCGCAGCCCAGCAGACTCGGCAGATACTGGAGCCACATGGTCCCGGGACTGAGCCAAAGCCGCAGTGCGATGCCCAGGCAGGGAATAAACTCCTCTTCGATTCCACACGTGCGCATCATCCGCGCATAATCGCCCCAGGCAGTCGGATCGATCAACGCTGTCGCCACGCAACTGGCGGCCAGGGCGACCGCCGCTCCGGCCAGGATCTTGTAGCTCCTGGAGACGAGCACCCATGCCAGGAACACAAGGCCGAAGGGCAGAAAAAGGTGAGGCTTCAGCGCGCAGAGCCAGAGAGATGCTCCGGCGATGAAGGGGCGTGTGGCATGAAAACGCAGGAACAAAACGTATCCCAGCAGCGCAAAGAGAGAGGTCTGCCCCATCGTCACGCAGAGCACGGCTGGGGTGAAAATAACTCCCAGCCAGGGCAGGTAAATCTTGCAGTGCGGAAGCATCAACCAGAGCATACGAACAGAAATAGCAAGGCAAGCGAACAAAACCAGGGACCACAGAAGCGCTCCTAGCCGCATTCCAACCAGCCCGAGCGGCAGAGTGAGCCACAACGCCCATGGCGGATTGCGCACGAAGCCCACCGTGAAACGGGAGGAAAGCCCGGCGGAATGTTCGATCCGGTACATGGTATCGGCGTCATAGGGGTTGGCCCGGTGGATGAGTTGCTGGCCGGTTGCCCAATAGATGACATAATCGCGACCTGAAGCAATCTTGCCCGACAGCGGCACAACGCAAAGGAAGAGAACGGTGTAGGTCAGCATAAGCCCTGTGGCACAGGCGATCAAAACTTCCGCGAAGTCGTTCCTTTGTTTGGCCACAGGTATCTCTGCTGCATTTGCCATGCACGCTATTCTACCTGTACAGGGGAATCCATTGTTTGCGTGAGACGGAAAAATCCGGAGAAATTTTCAGCCGAAGGATTTCAGTCCATGGGCCGTCGTAACGGCAACTTTTTCTCTCTCGAATTGGTCCGAAGTAATGTAAACGAGATCGGCTTGCGGATTGTTTATTGTATACGTTTGTTTACACTCGGGAATGCGTCTCAAAGGACACAATTCCGCAAGTTGTTTATTTAGGCCGATAAACATCCAGGGCGAAGAATGGCATTCGACGTGCTATAGAAATAGCACCCCGGCTTCAGGCTGGGAAAATCAACTTACGGAGAGAACACACATGAACACCATGATTCTCAAGCTGTATGTGAAGTTCCAGGACCTGATGAACCGCGAGGAAGGTCAGGATCTGATTGAATACGCACTGCTGGCCGCCTTGATCGCTCTCGGAGCCACCGTCGCCGTGAAGTCAGTGGGCACCGGCCTCGGATCCGCCTTTACCACTATCAGCACGACTCTTGCGAACTCACTGTAACCCCTCTGGCGGAGCATCGTCAGGACGGCTGAAACCGGGAACCTTCGCGCCTTGGCGGGAGAGCCGCTTGCGCTGGCATGGTGTCAACGCACTCTCCCGGGCATAGGCGGCCTTACCTTATCGCTCACAGCGAGGCAAAGTTATGCGACTCGTCTACTTGAATCTGGTCGTCCAATTGCAGCATCTTTTGAGGCCGGAGGACGGCCAGGATTTGATCGAGTATGCTTTGCTTGCTTTTCTGATCGCGTGCGGCGCCGCGGCCAGCATCGGGAGAGTTGCAGCCGGCATCGTACCTGCGTTCTCCAACATTGCCCTGCAATTTAACAGCGCGATTGCCGGGGTTGGTTCATAGTGGGCTCCAGGGGCGGTTTGGGGCGCTTGTGCAGTTCACAATGCGCAGAGGAGAGCACCGTCCGGCATAACCACGGCAGTTTATCCTCCCCCTCGTTTTTCTCGTGGATTTCTGAATTGCGGACGCTTTTTCCCGGCCATGTCTAGGGCTCTGGGAAATCTATTTTGTCGAGTGTACAGCCGAACATGACAAAGGCGCGGCAGATTGGTCTGTTTTGGGTGCTGTTGTGCTGCGGCCTCTCTGCTTTATGGGGGGTATTTCTGGACCGCGCCTCACGGGACGGAAAGGGAGATTTCAAAGGGGTCTACTACGACGCGCGATGCCTGCTTGAACACCGCGACCCCTACAAGGCAGGCGAGCCGCTGCGTGTTTACCTCGCAGAACGGCAAGACCGTGGTTTTCTCTCGGTCGTGCTCCAACGAACTCTGGCGGTGGATGTGTACTTGCCGACCACATCCATCTTTATCGCTCCCTTCGCGATGCTTTCTTACGGGATTGCACAAAATCTGTGGATGATTCTCACTGCCGGAAGCCTCATTCTTGCCGCTTTCCTGATAGGGAACTCCGCGGCCAGTTATGCGCCAGTCCTCTCAGGTGCTTTGATCTGTTTTGTCCTTATCAACAGCGAGGCTATCTTTGCCAACGGCAATACCGCGGGAATTGTTGTAAGCCTTTGCGTGGTGGCCGTCTGGTGCTTCCTCGAAGAAAAGTTTGTCTGGGCTGGCATACTTTGCCTTTCCGTCAGCCTCGCCATCAAGCCCCACGATGCGGGCACGGTCTGGCTGTATTTTCTGTTGGCGGGCGGGATCTATCGGAAGCGGGCGTTGCAAACCCTAGTCGTCACCACCTGTCTAGGGCTGGCGACTCTTGTTTGGATAACGCCGATCGCGCCCCATTGGATGCAGGAACTGCACTCCAACATTCTGGTAAATCAGTTACCCGGCGAAGTCAACGACCCGGGGCCTGTCACAGCCCATGCCAGCGGCCCAAGTATGGTCATCTCTCTGCAGTCCACCCTCAGTGTTTTTCGGGACGACCCGCGCTTCTACAATTTAGCCAGCTATCTTATCTGCGGATCGCTGCTGCTGGTCTGGACGGTGCGTACTATCAGATCGCGCTTCTCGCCTGCCAACGCTTGGTTTGCGCTGGCTGCGGTGGTGCCTCTCACCCTGCTGGTGACCTATCATCGGCCTTACGACGCTAAGCTCCTGCTGCTGGCTGTACCAGCGTGCGCCATGCTCTGGGTCGAGGGCGGTCCGCTCCGTTGGTTTGCGTTGCTGGTCACTGCCATGGGAATTGTCTCCACTTCGGACATCCCGTTGACAATTCTTATCATTCTTACCGGCGCCTTGCACATCCCCACAGCGGGCCAATCCGCACAGATGGTGAAATTTGTTCTGATGCGGCCCACTCCGCTTATTCTGCTGGCGATGGGGATCTTTTATCTGTGGGTGTATGTGCGATACGATTCAGGCCGGGTCGCCACGCCAGAGCCTGCAGTGTCGGGCCAGACGCCGCTTGCGCCAACTGCCGCTTAATCGGATGCGCGCCTGAAGGATGCGCAGTAGCATGATCCGGAGCTTGCGTGCGGTCTCTGAAAGAAAAATCATCCTTGTGCCAATCTCCGGACTGATCGGTCACTTACTCCAGAAGTTATACTTTCCGATACACCACAAGGCATGAAGGCCGTCTTTCCAGCCAATCTTTTTCCCCTCTGCGTAGGTGCGTCCCGTGTAGGATATGCCAACCTCATAAATCCGCGCCTTCGCCCGGGCGACCTTGGCAGTAATTTCCGGCTCGAAACCGAAGCGGTCTTCCTCGATTCGGATTTTCTGAAGCAGCTCGCGGCGGAAAGTTTTGTAGCAGGTCTCCATGTCCGTGAGGTTCAAATCCGTAGCCATGTTGGAACACATGGTGAGGAAGTGATTGCCAACCGAATGCCAGAAATACAAAACCCTGCAAGCGCCGCCGCCGCCGCGAAAGCGCGAACCGTAGACTACGTCGGCCTTTCCGGAGAGGATCGGCGCGATCAGGCAGTAATATTCGGCCGGATCGTATTCCAGATCCGCATCCTGGATGATGACGATCTCCGAGGTCGCGTGCGCGATGCCGGAGCGCAACGCCGCGCCCTTGCCCTGGTTTACCGGGTGCCGGATGAGATTGACGCGCGGATCGATTTGCGCGAACGGCTGGAGTTGGCTCCAGGTGCCGTCCTCGGAGCAGTCATCCACGATGACCAGTTGCCGAACCGGGCGCTGCGCCAACACCGCCTTGACGACTTCCGCCACACTGGCAGATTCGTTATAGACCGGCATCACGACCGTGAGGCAGGGATATATTTCATCGTTGGAGTTCATGCCAGCCATGCTAACATCTTCGGGGGTCGAAAGCCCGACTCGAACCTCGCTCTGAATCTCCGCCGTCGTTTGGGCTGTCTCATCTGGCATCCTGTCTTCCGGGATTCAGGTTGATTGCCCGGCAATCGGCCCGCGCCACGTTTTTTTGGGTAAACATGGACTCTGATCGACCGCTGGACCCTCAACCCGGGAGAGAAATCAGAGAGAGGATGAAGAGGACAAGGATGCGGCGGAAGGCTCTGGTTTGTATCCTGCTGGCTAGCGGAATTTCCATCTGGTGGGGATTCGCCATGGGGCAGTCGCTGAATGGCTGGGTGGATTTCCGGGCAGTCTACTACGGCACGCGATGCCTGCTGGAGCACCACAATCCATACAGCGTGAGCGAACTGGAGGCTGTTTACCGGGCCGAGGGCGGGGAACGTCCTTCGGAGACCGTCGCTGCTCGCCAGGCGGTGACGCTCTATGTCAACATGCCCACCAGCTTCCTCTTTGTTGCGCCTTTTGCGATGCTGCCGTGGGGGCCGGCGCACCTGCTGTGGCTCAGCCTCACTGCTGGAATTTTCATCCTGGCCGCCTTCCTGATGTGGACCATCGGGGCGCGCTCTGCGCCTCGGGTCTCGCTGCTTCTGATTTGCATTCTGCTGGTCGACTGCGAGGGAATTTTCTGCGCCGGCAATACGGCCGGAATCGTCACCGGTCTTTGTGTGGTGGCTGTCTGGTGTTTTCTTGAGGATCGGTTCGCGTGGGTGGGCATCCTTTGCCTTGCGGTGAGCCTCGCCATCAAGCCCCATGACGCCGGCCTGGTCTGGCTCTATTTCCTGCTGGCGGGCGGGGTTTATCGCAGGCGTGCGCTCGAAACCCTGCTGGTTACCGCCGTCGTGGGTGTGTCGGCCTTCCTGTGGGTTTCGCATGTCGCGCCGCATTGGATGGTGGGCTGGCGCTCCAATCTTGCGGCCATTTCGGTACGCGGCGGCATCAATGAGCCGGATCTGGCTTCTCTTACCGGCCGCAGCGCCAGCATGGTCATCGATCTGCAAGCGGCCATCAGTATCTTTTGGGACGATGCGCGCATTTACAATCCGGTCAGCTATCTGGTATGCGGCGCGCTTCTGCTGGCATGGTCGGCGCGCACTTTAAGATCGCATTTTTCGCGCGCCAACGCCTGGCTTGCGCTCGCCGCGGTCGTGCCTCTCACCATGCTCGTGACCTATCATCGGCCGTGGGATGCGAAGTTGCTGATGCTCGCCGTTCCGGCCTGCGCGTTGCTGTGGGCCGAAGGCGGCCTGACGGGACGGCTTGCGCTGGGGCTGAGTGCCGCGGGGCTGGTGCTGACCGGAGACGTTCCTCTGGCAATTTGCGCCATTCTGGCCAAGAAGCTCAATGTGGGCACGGCCGGGATTGGCGCAAAGGTGCTGACGGTTGTGCTGCTGCGGCCCGCATCGCTCATCCTGCTGACGATGTGCATTTTTTACCTTTGGGTGTATCTGCGGCGCGCCGGTTCGGATGCGCAGGGCGCCGCAGCCCAGGCGATTCCGGCATGGAGCGAGCCGGGGTCGAAGCCAGAGTGAAACGGCGCCGTGGAGCTCCGCGCGCTGCTGTTTGTGGCCGGGGCGGGTGGAAAGTTTACTCTTGCAGGAGTGAACTCGCCTGCCCCGCATGGGGGGCGGAGTCTGGGAGCTTGTCGAAACACTCGCCTGGGCGCGGATTTCACTCTCAGGGGCTAGAGCCCTCGTGGATACTGGAACCGTACGCGACGACTGAGCCGCGTCATGAAGCAAGCCCGGAGTTTTTTCGACAAGTTCATCGAGTGCGGGCAGGTTTGAATCACGAGTGCAGGAGTCCGGCATGAGCGCGAAGCGTTTTTCGCAATGGAATCCGACCCTGGAGGCGCCCTCGGCGGCGCCGCCGGCAACGCGGGACGAGGCGGCGAGCCGCGCGCCTTTCGCCGCGAAAGCTTTTGTCGCCGAGACCCAGGTTCAGGCGGCGGCGCCCACCGCGGTTCTGGTCTTCCACGGAATTGGCCAGGAAGTGCGCTTTGAAACGGTGAGCCGCGCGGCCTCGCTGATTCTGAAAGAGGCCGAAGATCGCGGCGCGACCGGCATCTCGGTGGCGATTCGCCCGGTTCTGAAGGATGCTGCCGCATCCGGGCTCGAGGTTCGCACGGAGTTGAACTGGACCGAGGCCGATGGCACGGCTCGCGAGGTCCATGTCTACGAGGCCTACTGGGCTCCGCTCACGGTGGGCAAGATCTCGTACATGGAGACGATTGGCTTCCTGCTCGATGCGGGATGGAACGGAATTCGCGCGACCGTGCTTTCGGGAAGGTTTGGTTCCTTCGATCGCTGGCTCTTTGGAAGATTCAGGAGCTTGAATGCCAGCGTTGGAACCGCTCCCCTGCTGATCGTGCTGTTGGCGATGATCGGCTTTTTTGCGGCGACGGTCGCCGCGGCCGCATATTCACTGGCGGGCGCGGCAAAGTATGCGGCATCCGGAGGGCGGGAGGGGCTGGTTCTGGCGGCAAACTTTGTCTACCACCACGTGGCCGTTCCCTGGGATCTAATGGTGCGGATCTTCGGCAGGGTTCTGAGTTACTTTGTCTATTTTCCCAACGGCCCGGTCTTCCTCGATCGCGTCAAATTCGATCCGGTTCTGACCCGGGGCAACCTGGTGCAGGGGATTGCCGCTCTCGTTCTCTGGGCCGTGGCGATTTCTTTCGCTCTCTGGATGCGCGCTCTTCTGACCCAATATGCAGGCTCGGTCGCCGCCTATCTTTCGCCATACAAGGACAGCAAGTTCGAGGATCTGCGCAACCGGATTCAGAAGATTGGCCTGGACGCCGCGCAACTGGTCTACGACGGCCACAAGTTTGCCTCCGGATGGATTCCCAAGTACGAAAACGTGGTCATTCTCGGCCACTCGCTGGGATCCGTGATTGCCTACGACTCGCTGAACGCGATGATCAATCTGGAGGCGGCCAGGAACGAATCCGGCGTGCCGAACTCCGTGGTCGGCCGGACGAAAGCACTGATTACCTTCGGTTCACCGCTGGACAAGACCGCCTTTTTGTTTCGCGTCCAGCTCAATCTCCACCGCAACCGTCTGGATAAGGGAGGGGAGCTGCGCGAGACCATGGTCTGCGCGGTGCAGCCGCTGATCGCGAGTTACTCCAACCGGTTCGATCCCGCCCGGCTGCCGCATGGACCGAAGTGGATCAATTTATGGTCGCCCATGGACGTGATCAGCGGGCGCCTGGATTATTATGACGATCCCGCCGGGCGGAAGAATGCTCCCCAGCGCGTCCGGAACCTGATCGACCCGGAAGCGCGCATCCCCATCGTGGCGCATACCCAATACTGGAGCAAAAAACTGCTGCGCAAGACAGTATTCGACGAGTTATTCTGACGGCTTTTCGAGCCCGGCGCGGAGCTATGCGGTTGCCCGCTGCTGCTCGCGGCCGCCCAGGCGTACGCTGACCACCTTGGAGACGCCGGGCTCCTGCATGGTCACGCCGTAGATCATGTCGGCGGCCTGCATCATGCGCTTGGAGTGGGTGACCACCAGGAATTGCGTCTCCTTGCTCAAGGCGTGCATCAGGTCTGAGAACCGGCCCACGTTGGTCTCGTCCAGCGCCGCGTCCACCTCGTCGAGCGCACAGAAGGGGCTGGGCTGGAACTGGAAGATGGCCAGCAAGAGGGCCAGCGCGGTCAGCGACTTCTCGCCGCCTGAGAGCAGCAGTACATTCTGCAGCTTCTTGCCCGGCGGCGAGGCGACGATGTCGAGGCCGCTCTCGGCCTGATTCTCGGCGTCGGTAAGACGAAGAAAAGCCTGCCCGCCCTGGAAGAGCCGCGCGAAGACCTGGGCGAAGTTTTCGTTGATCCGGGCAAAGGCCTCGTCGAACTTGGAGCGCGAGATCAGATCGATCTCCTTGATGGTCTCCTGCGTGTTTTCGATCGATTCCATCAAATCCGTGCGCTGCGCCTCCAGAAAGCCGTGGCGCTCGGCGGTTTCCTTGTACTCGTCGAGGGCCATCATGTTCACCGGGCCCATCTGCTCGACGCGCTGGCGCAGTGTGCGGCAGGTTTCTTCTTCGGCGGTCAGCTCGTCGCCAGCCAGGCGCGCGATCTGCTCATCGGCGCGCAACGCGGAGGCTTCAACATTGACCTCGGCCATGCAGTTCGCTTCCAGGTGCTCCAGGTCGGCGCGCAGCTTGGCCACTTCACTCGAGCGGGTGGCGCGGTTTTCGCGCAACTGATCGAGGGCTGCCCGTCCGCTCTTGAGCAGCGTTTCCAGGGAGGCCAGTTCGTGACGCAGGGACTGCGCCTGGGCTGTCAGTGTCTGCGCCAGGGCCAGCGCTTCGGCGCGCACGGTGGCCAGTTCCTGCCCTCGCTGGGCCAGTTGCGCGCTCTCCCGGACGCGCTGTTCGCATTCCGCCTCGGCCGCGGTTCGCTGCTGCTCGATTGAGAGCACACGGCGCTCCAGGTCGGAATGGAGCCGGTCAATGCGCTGAAAGGCCGCCTCCGCGCCCCGCCGCCGCTCTTCCAGGCCGGCCAGTTCCGCAGTCACCTGCGCCGCTTCCGTTTGCAGGTTCTCGCGGGTTTGCCGTAGCAGGGCCAGTTGGGCCTGCGACTCATCGAGAGCCGCCTCGGCCGCGCGGTGTTCGTTTTCCAGGCGCAGCATCTCAGCGCGCTTCTCGTCAATGCCGCTTTTCTTAGCCTCGCGCGCGTCCCGGTTGCGCATGGCCTGTGCCGTCCACTCATTGAGTCGCCGCTGGACGCGCTCGGTCTCGGTCTCCATCTGCTTCAACGCAGCGCCCTGGTCGGCGGTCTCGCGCTCGGCCAGCCGCCGCTCTCCGCTGCGCGCCTCCAGTTGCGCGGCAAGCTCTTCGATGGTCCGGACCAGAGTGGAGGCCTCGGTTTCCGCCTGGGTCAAATCGGCATCGAGCCTGGCCATGCGGCCTTCAGCCTCGCGCAACTCGCGCTTCAGAGCCAGCGGGCCCTCGCTGGCCGGCTTGCCGCCGGTCACCGTCGCGTTGTGGAAGCACTCGCCCCCCGGCGTCAGGAAGAAGGCGTGGGGGTGAATCGCCGCCAATCGCCGCGCCTCCTCCGGCTCTTCGACCAGGTAGCTGTGCTTGAGCTTGGGCAGGATCGATTCCAGCGAGCGCCCAAAACCATTCAGAACCCGGATCGAATCCTTGAGCGGGGTCAGGCCGGGAGCGCTGATGGTGTCGTCGCTTTCCTCGAAAAGCGCGGCTTGCTCTGCGGGGTGGATCAGAAAAGTGGCCCGGCCATCAACGCCGGATTTGAGCAGCCGGACTCCTTCCTCGGCCGCCACCCAGCTCTTCACCACCACGTAATTCAGCTCCTCGCGCAGGAACTCGTCCACCACTCCTTCGTGCGCGCCGCTCACCTCCAAAAAGTCAGCCAGCGTGCCCACCGGCGCCATGCCCTCGGCCAGCGCGCCCGGTTTCAGCAGCCGGCGCACCGTGTCGGTCGAGTAGCCGTGATTGCGAATCAGAGATTGCAGCGCATCGCGGCGTCCGGTCACCTTGGCCTGTTCGCCGCGCAGTTGGTTGGCGCGCGTACGCAGGGCGGTTTCTTCCCCGCGATGAGCTTGCAGCGCCTCGCGCAGCGCCCCGATCTCGTCCTCCAGCCGCTTCAGAGTCTCGGTGGCGGAGGCAAAGCGCAGCCGCCCCTCGGCGCTCTGCGCGCCCAGGTTTTCCAGTTCGTTTTGCGCCTGGCCCATCTCGCCTTCCAGCCGCTCCGCCTCGCGTTCCAGGGCCGCCAGGCTCTCCTCGCTCTGGGCCACGTGGTTGCGGGCGTTGCCGGCGAGGGTCAGCAGGTGCATGACATGGCGGCGGTTGGCCTCCAGTTCCCGCTCCGAGGCGAAGACCTCTTCGGCCGCGGCGCGCGCCTCTTGCTGGCGCGCCTCCACCTGCTGGCGAAAGGCCTTGGCCTCGCCGGCCGCCGTCTGCATGAAGGAACCCTGTTGCGTGCGTTCCTCGGCAATCGAGCTCAACTGCGCCCGCGTCTGCTCCAGCTCGGCGGCGGCCCCGGCAATGCGCGCTTCGAGCTCGCTGACGCGCTCGGTGTTGGCCCGCTCCCGCGCCGCGGCCCGCTCCAGCTCGACCACCGCCTGATTGGCCCGGTTCTGCGCCTCCTGGCCCTCGCCTTCCAGCTCGTATCCCCGCCCGGTGAGCGCGTGCTGGCTGGCCTCCTGCTGCTCAATCTCGGCCGCAGAAGCGTTGATCTGAGCGGTCAGGCTGGCGATTTCCGCCTCTAGCCCCGCCTGACCGGCGTCCATCTGCGCCATGCGGCTGGACAGCACGACACGCAGGCGGCCGCGCAACTCGTCGCGGACGGCTGCAAAGCGCTCCGCCTTCGAGGCCTGCCGCTTCAGGCTGTTCATCTGCCGCGCGACTTCATCGAAGATGTCGTCCACACGCGCCAGGTTCTGCTTGGCGCTTTCCAGGCGCAGCTCGGCCAGCCGCTTCTTGGTCTTGAAGCGCGTAATCCCCGCCGCTTCCTCGATGATGGCGCGGCGGTCGTGCGGCATGGAGCTGAGCAACTGCCCGATCCGCTCCTGCCCGATGATGGCGTAGCTCTCCGGTCCCAGTCCCGTGCCCATGAAGATGTCTTGGATGTCCCTGAGCCGGCAGAGCTTGCCGTTCAGCAGGTACTCGCTTTCGCCGGTGCGGAACAGGCGCCGGGTAATCACGATCTCGCCCTTCTGCGGCGTGCGCTGGAACTTGCGGCGGCGAATCTTCAGCACCACAGCCTGCGGGCCCTCGCCCGACCCCTGCGGTGGGGCTGACCTTTCCGGGGGGGCCGAGCCTTCCGCCGCATCCACTTCGATCATCTGCTCCGGTTCGAGCAACTGGCCGGGTTGCTCGCTGGCGATAATCTCCTCGGCTTCGCTGGCTCGCTGGCGGCGCAGTTCGTCCTCGTCCCAATCGGACGGGTCGTCCTGCTCCATCGTCACCAGCGGCTCCACGGGCACCGGACCCTCGTAATTCTCCGGATCGACCATGGTCAGCGTCACCTCGGCCATGCCCAGCGCCTTGCGCTCCCGGGTTCCGGCGAAGATCACGTCCTGCATATGCGTGCCGCGCAGGATCTTGGCGCTCTGCTCGCCCAGCACCCAGCTCACCGCGTCCAGAATGTTGGACTTGCCGCACCCGTTCGGCCCCGCCACCACGGCAATGCCTGTTCCCGGCACGGTCAACTCCGTGCGATCACAAAAGCTCTTGAAGCCGAGGATATGGATTTTCTTTAGTTTCAGCATTTTCTCTCCGGAGGTGCGGGGTTGGCCGCGCTAAGCTTGACGCGCAACGCTCGATAGGTGCAGGTAATCGGACGCCGGAACTCCGGCGCGCGGCAAAGTTCGCCCCTGATTACAGACTTTACGGACCCTGGAGGGCAGGGTCAACGGCGCAAGGGGCGGTTTTTGTGGATAAGGGAGTCCGGAATTCCTCTTCTCTGAAAATCTGCCGAATTTCTCGAAAGATCCCCGAAAATGGTGCAAAACAGGCAGCGTTTTTCCAGAACTTTCCCCTTTGAAATCCGGGATGCTGCCCGATCGATCAGGGCGGGAAGGTTGACATCCCCGGCGGGCGAGGGTATAAATTTAAATTCATCTGATGTCCGGGAAGCGCGGTGCGATTCCGCCACTACCCCGTAACTGTAAGCGCAGAGAACTGAGCACGGAGCCCATGCTCCTGCCACTGAGGGAGACCTCGGGAAGGCTGTTCAGCTTCGGTGAAGCGCGAGTCAGGAGACCGGTCAGATGCCAACCCGGGCTTGATCCAGCTTCGATGGGAAAGCTGGAGAGCGTTCCATGGCCGGCTCACTGCGCCCGGCGACGAGAAAGCTGCCTAATTCAGGGATCCCACCGTCCGGAGTGCAGTTGCGCTCCGCGGTTAGAGGAAGAATATGCAGGAGAGGGACCGCAAGACGGTCACGCTCGTCCTTGGCGGAGTTCGCAGCGGCAAGAGCCGCTGGGCGCAGGAGTTGGCCGGGAAGTGGGAGCGCGTGGCCTATGTGGCGACGGCGCAGGCCATGGACGAAGAGATGCGCAGGAAGATTCGCCGCCATCAAGAGGACCGCCCCAAACACTGGCACACCGTGGAAGAACCGTTGGAACTGGCAGGCGTGATCGCCGGCCGGGCGGCGGAGTTTGACCTTCTGCTGGTGGATTGTTTGACGGTTTTTGTGTCGAATCTTCTGTGGGCTGCCGAGTCCGATCCGGCCAGCATGGAGCCGCGCATCGAGGGTCTTCTGGATGCCTTGCGCTCGCCGGCCGTTCCCCTGATTCTGGTTTCGAACGAGGTGGGCAGCGGAGTGGTGCCGGAGTACCCGTCGGGGCGCAAATACCGCGATGCGCTGGGCGAACTGAATCAGCGCGTGGCGGCGATTGCCGACAACGTGGTGCTGATGGTGGCCGGGCTGCCGCTGGTGCTCAAGGGAAGCCTCGGAGGGATGCAGTGATTGCATTCATGGTGGCGGGAACCCAGAGCGGCGCCGGCAAAACGACGGTTGCCCTGGCGCTGATGGCGGCCTTGCGGCAGCAGGGATTCACCGTGCAGCCGTTCAAGTGCGGACCGGACTTTCTGGACACCGGCCACCACGGCGCGCTGTGCGGACGGGCATCGCGCAATCTGGACAGTTGGATGCTGAGCCGGGAGGCGAATCGCGCCGTCTTTTCGAGCGCCAGCCGCGGCGCAGACGCCGCGATTGTCGAAGGCGCGATGGGGCTCTACGACGGCGCGGTTGGCGAGACGGAAGAGGGAAGCCCGGCGGAGATGGCCAAGCTGCTTGACTTGCCGGTGGTGCTGGTGATCGACGCGGCCAAGAGCGCGCGCAGCATTGCCGCGGTGGTCAAGGGCTTCGAGAGCTTCGATCCGGCGGTGCGTTTTGCCGGAATCGTGCTCAACCGCGTGGGAGGCGAGGGGCACTATCGCCTGCTTGAAGCCGCCATTCGCAGGGTGAGCACAACACCGCTGCTGGGTTATCTTCCGAAAAGCGCCGCCATCGCGATTCCCGAGCGGCATCTAGGTCTGCATACCACCGAAGAGACCACCTCGGCCGAGGACCGGCTGGCCGCATTTGCGCAAGCTGGGCGGGAGCACCTGTATCTGCCCCCTTTGCTGGGGCTGTCCTGGTCCGGATCCTGGTCCGGGTCTGGTGCCGAAGCGCCCGGCAGAGCCGCACGGGCAGCCGGCGCGAAGCAGAAGAGGGTGCGTGTAGGCGTAGCGCGCGACAAGGCATTTTCCTTCTATTACGAAGACAACTTCGACCTGCTGCGGGAGCAGGGAGCCGAGATCGTCCCATTCAGCCCGCTGGAGGACGCCGAGCTGCCGCCGAATCTTGACGGCCTGTATCTGGGCGGCGGGTACCCGGAGCTGTACGCCGAGGAGTTGAGCCGCAATGCCCAAATGC
>Ga0224526_1000687_pt1 | contig 14425 bp, 10 predicted proteins | sample CBST25metaG_FD_179878 | JGI IMG/M metagenome (GOLD analysis project Ga0224526, IMG submission 179878) | Peat soil microbial communities from Stordalen Mire, Sweden - C.B.S.T-25 | ecosystem: Environmental > Terrestrial > Soil > Wetlands > Peat | place: Sweden: Norrbotten County, Stordalen Mire...
GTACGTGGCGGAGGCCGCGCCGCTGGCGATGGGCTGGCCTTGGATGTCACGCGGCTGGCCGCGCTGGCTCCGGCCGTTCAGCGGCGGATTCTGCGTTACGCGGCAGAACGGTTGGGCGTGGCAGTCGATTTCCCGTCAACCGAGGCTTTGCGCGCCATGGCGCTGACGGGACACGCCAGCCAGAAACTGGAACTGGCCCAGGGACTCTTGGCCGAGCGAACACAGAGAGAGTTGCGTCTTGCTGTGGCTGGTGGTGGTGCTCGACAAGAGGCTCCCCCCGAATACCGGATCGCAATTCCGGGCGAGGTAATGGCTCCAGCCTTCGGATTGAAGCTGCGGATCGAGGTTTCGGCTCCCGAGGCCGCGGAAGAGGTCCATAGATCCGCTACGGATCGCGCAGCCACGCTGCGCAACTGGAAGCCGGGCGACCGCGTGCTGCTGCGCTACTCGTCCGGGCCGCGCAAGGCGAAGGAAGTGCTTGAACGTCTGCGGGTTACAGGCTCCAGGAGGGCATTGTGGCCGGTTCTCGAACTCGATGGCCGCATTGTCTGGATGAAGGGAGTTGAATTGGAGCCAATGGCAGGAATCCGCATTGTGGCGACCAATCTGGAGGGTGATGGCGCTAGAACTGAGTTGACGGGAATCCGCACAAATCGTTGACCTTCGGGTAGAGTTGCCGAACCAGCGTCTGGAGTGCTATGACTTTCCCTTCCCTGAGAGTAAAATTGAATGGACAGTTCTCCCAGGCAGGAGAATGGACGTGCATGCCCTGAAGATAAGTTGCGCCTTTTCGCGGCTTCGGGGAACGTGCCGCCGTCTAAAAGGAAGATGGAGATGGTGCTGGAGAGCTTTTTAGTGGCTTTTCCAACGCCGGAAGAGAGGAATCCTGGTGAATTCGACCATTAGAACGCTCATGTTCTGGGTTTGTATCATTGCCGGCCTCATGGTTCTGTTGAGCATGTGGTCGAAGAGCGCGAACATGGGCAAGGACAAGGAGATTCCTTACTCCGATCTGTTCAGCGCGGTGAAGGCGCAGCAGGTGGCTGATGCCGAGGTTCAGGGCGGCGATCTGCACGGCCATATGAAGGCCTCGCCCAAGGAACAGTTCCATACCCACGTTGGGGAGCATTACGAGCCGCTTGAGGCTGCATTTCTGACGACCGACGCCCACTTCTCCAAGAAGCCCGAACAGAATAACTACCTGTTGCAGGCGCTGATCAGCATAGGCCCGTTTATTCTGCTGATCGGCATCTGGTTCTTCTTCATGCGGCAGATGCAGGCGGGCGGGAACAAGGCGATGTCGTTCGGCAAGAGCCGGGCGCGCCTGCTCTCGATGCAGCAGAAGAAGATCACCTTCAAGGATGTGGCCGGAGTGGATGAGGCCAAGGAAGAGCTGAAGGAGATCATCGAATACCTGCGCGAGCCGGCGAAGTTTCAGAAGCTGGGCGGGCGCATTCCCAAGGGCGTGCTGCTGGTTGGCCCTCCGGGAACAGGAAAGACTCTGCTGGCGAGAGCCGTGGCCGGCGAGGCGAACGTACCGTTCTTCTCAATCTCCGGCTCGGATTTTGTTGAGATGTTTGTCGGCGTGGGCGCAAGCCGCGTGCGCGACCTGTTTGAGCAGGGCAAAAAGAACGCTCCCTGCATCATCTTCATCGACGAAATTGACGCCGTAGGCCGCCATCGCGGCGCTGGCCTGGGCGGCGGACACGACGAGCGCGAACAGACCCTCAACCAGTTGCTGGTGGAGATGGACGGCTTTGAATCGAACGACGGCGTGATTCTGGTGGCGGCGACCAACCGCCCAGACGTGCTGGACCCGGCGCTGCTGCGCCCCGGCCGATTTGACCGCCGCGTGGTGGTGGGCTTGCCCGATGTGCGCGGGCGCGAGGAAATCCTCGGCGTGCACGTAAAGAAGGTCCCGGTTTCCGATGACACCAATCTCAACGTCCTGGCTCGCGGCACACCGGGCTTCAGCGGCGCCGATCTGGCCAACATGGTCAACGAGGCAGCACTGAGCGCCGCGCGCATGAACCGCAAGCAGGTCACCATGTATGACTTCGAGGTGGCCAAGGACAAGGTGCTGATGGGCGCGGAGCGCAAGTCCATGCTGCTCACCGACGAGGAGAAGCGGGTCACAGCCTATCACGAGGCCGGCCACGCGCTGGTGTCGCTGATGCACGAGCATTCCGATCCCATTCACAAGGTCACCATCATTCCCCGCGGCATGGCTCTGGGCGTCACGATCTTCCTGCCCGGCGACCGGCACAATTACACGCGGGAATATCTGGAAGCCAATCTGGCGATTGCCTACGGCGGACGCGTCTCGGAGGAGATCTTCCTCAACCAGATGTCGACCGGCGCGGGCAGCGATATTGAAAGCGCCACCGACCTGGCGCGGCGCATGGTCTGCGAGTACGGCATGAGCCGCCTTGGCCCGCTCACCTTCGGCAAGAAGGAGGAGCAGATATTCCTGGGCCGCGAGATTGCTCAGCACAGGGACTTCAGCGAGGAGACGGCGCGGCAGATTGATTTGGAAGTGCGCCGCCTGATCGACGAGGCCTACCAATCGGCTCATGGAATCGTGGAAACAAACGCTGATGCCATGCACCGCATTGCAGCGGCGCTGCTGGAGCGCGAGACGATCGACGCCGAAGAGGTGAAGATGCTTATCGAGGGCAAGGAACTGCCGGCGCTGCGCTCGAATCTGGCGACGCCAAGCGATAAGGGCAGCGGCGACGTGCAGCAGGTACTGAAGCCGGAGGCCCGCGGCGGACCGAACTATCCAGAGGGCTCGCCTTCACCGGCGTAACGGCAAGACAGCTTCAGGCAAACAAACGCAAGAAGGGCTGCTCTCAACGAGCAGCCCTTCTTGCGTTTGGTCTGATGGTTTGAGCGGTTTCGGGTTGACTGTTTACAGTCGAGATTGAGACCTGTACTCTCCCACCCATTCCGCGAGGATGCTGCGGAATGGATGGGGCACCCAGCCAAAGATTCAGCGAAGAGAATCACTAAAAGATCTTGTAGCCGATGCCCATGCTGGCGCCATAGGGCGAAATGGTGGAGTTGCCCCACTGCGGCCAGTATTGATACTCGAAGTCGACAGCGCGGAAGCTGACTCGTTTGGTCAGTTTCACGTCCACGCCTCCGCCGAAGGCAAGGTCCGTGAACTTGCCGTGATCGCCGAAGGCGTCGAAGTTCATTTTCGAGTAGCCGAACAGGGCTTTGGCATAGAGCTTCGACCGCCCCAGGCGATAGACGGGATACCTGGGACCGATCAGGTAGTTGTCCTGGGAGATAGCCGCATATTCGTTGAAGCGCTGCCAGCGGCCTTCGGCCTCCAACTGCACCCAGCGGGTCAGCTTGAAATCCACATAGGCGCCAGCGCCAAACAGAGGCTGGCTGCTGGATTGCGCGACAGGGTAGCTGGGCGCTGCATTTGTCCACAGCCCCGCGTAATCAGACTGAAAGACGGAGGCCATCCCGCCAGCGGTGAGCGATAACTGGCGTGCGGTAGCCGTGGGAACCACTTGCGCACGGGCAGAAATGGCCACGACGGCGAACAGAATCGAATAGGAGAAAACACCAAATCGTCTCATAAGCAGTGGACACATTCAATCTGGACGAATACCCGTCGCCCGAAGAGCAAGTTCAGCCGAACAGATTCTGGAATCGCTGGAGTGGAATGCCTCGCGGGACACGTTCCACTCCAGCAATTCCCTATGGACAGGTGCTACTGCTCTGGCGGGTTCGAGGTGCCCGAAGTCGGCGGGGGCTCTTCGCCGGAGGCCCCCTGCGCTGCCGGTGGAGTCGTTGACGTTGACGCAGGAGCAGCGTCAGGAGCAGCAGACGGAGCTACGGGCTGGTCAGCCGCGGGCGGCGGAGCGGTCGTGGCGGCCGCAGGAACCACTGGCGCCAGCCGTGACGCATCATAGCGCTGGAGTTTGTAGAAGACAGGCGTCAGTTCCAGAGGCATCTTGTCGCGGGGATTCATATAGGCGTAGATCTTTGCGTTCAACTGATGCACTCTGTCATCCCATGGATCCGTCTTGAGCCAGCTTCCGAGGGGCAAGGCCGGACGCTGCGTCAAGTCGTCCCAGTTCAGTCTTGGGGCCATCCTCTGCAAATCCGCCATCCAGGGTGTTCCGTCGGACTTGAGCAGCGAGTCGCCGAGCTTGGGCGTGTTCAGTGCCTTCAGCACCTTCTCCCGGTCAACCAACTGCGCATAATAGAGGCCCGCCGAGGGCAACTTGTCCTTGTACATGGAGTTCTGCAGGTACTCCATGGCGCGCTTGGCGGCCTCCGCATTGTCGTGGTCCGAGTGATACATGTCGATGCGCTGGAAGGTTGCCTCGTCGGGGAACAGGAGCCGGTCGTTGAAGGCGTAACGGGTATCGATGTGATGGCCCATCGCAATATGGGCCAGTTCCATGGATACGACCGAAGCGATCGCTTCCTCGCTGGGCAGCGTATCGATAAGCCCTTTGCTGATCAGAATAGTGTTGCCAACCGTAGTGGCTTCAACGGTGGTAGTGAGCAGAATGCGCGTATGCACCTGGTCGGTGAAGGCCAGGTTGTTGGGCACTTGCAGGTTGATGACGATCTGATCGAGCACCGTGTTCTCATAGCCGCCAGGTGTCAGCGGCGCCACCAGGCCGGCTTCCACCAGGCGGTCGATCACATTGTTTTCAGCCTGCGTAACCCAGGCGCGCGTGGCCTGCAACGGCCCCACATCCTGCGAGTCGTCGCTCTTGTCGACCGCATCGTCCACCTTCACGCTCACGTTCTCGCTCTCCCGGGTGGGCAGCTTGAGCGAGTAGCCCCAGAAGTGTGTCTGGGCCCTAAGCCCGGTCGACTTCTTGTCGTCTTCAAGGCGCTGGGTCTCTTCCACGTAGACGGTCGCCGGCAGCCAGATTCCCGGCTGGATGTTGATTCTCCAACTGTCGAAGTGGAAGTAATAGCGCGAGTCGTCCTCGGATTTGGGAGGGGTAAAGGTGCCGTTGAGACGGACGATATTTCCGTCCTCGTCCTCGATCCAGATGCGTCCGTAGAAGCGGCCCATGCCGGATACCTTGGGGTGCACGTCGTAGACCCAGGTGCGGACCGAGCCCAGAAACTCCCGGCGCACATAGCTGAAGACATAGTGCTGATTATCGAAGCCCTTGGGATCCACAAACATCATCATCGTGAATCCAAGCGGATTGTATGTAAAGTGCGTATCCAGCTTCAGGGCCTTGCTGAGTCCGGTCATGGAACTCAACGACCCCTTGAAGAAGCCGTGCTTGTTCTTTTTGTTGCGCGGCTGGTACGACTCATCGAAGAAACCCTTGCCGAAGTCGATGCGGCTCAGCATGTACTCGTCCGAGACCGGCACCTGGTAGAGCTTGACGTCCGGCCTGGTGTTCTGGATATATGTCTCCACCAAAGGCGTGCGCTGCTGAATGTTCTTGATCAGCACCTTCTCACGAACAATGGCTTTTTCCACCAGTGCCGCCTGCTCCGGCGTGAGCTGGTGCACCTGCGAATACTTCGGCTGCTTCTTTTTTGCATACGCGCAGGTTACACACAAAGTTATGAGCAGGAAGGTGAGGGAGATCTTCCGAAACGTCATGTCAGGCTCCTAATAAACTGAGGTCTTTCAAGTCTTCATCCGGCCGCGTACGCGGTTCCGGAATCAAGCAGCTACGCAAAGCTACTGTTATTGCATGTCACCCCGAGTTTACGCCAACTGAAACGTAATCGTGATGTTGGTTGTCAGGTCCACCGCCTGGCCGTTGCGCGTGGCCGGACGAAAACGAATCTGCTGTGCCACCCGCCGCGCCTCATCATCCAGGCCATGTCCCAGGCCATGCACGATGCCCTGCACCACCACCCGGCCATTGGCCGTGAAGGTAACCCGCAGGATCACGTCGCCCTGCACCCTGAGCTGCCGGGCTTCGCTGGTGTACTCGGGCTGGGGCTTGGAGATGACCTCGAGGTTGGTGGAAACCCGCGCGACTGTTTCTCTCGGAATTGCCACGACAACAGAGGGCGCGACAGGAATGCCAGCCGCCGCCACCCTACCCCTGTTGGCTGATGGCCCCGGATTTGTCGCCCCGCCTGGAACCCCAGCGGAGGCCACCCTGCCGACGACGCCGGCGCTGGAGCCGATTCTGGAGCCATTGCCGAAGCCAGCCGATCCCACTTTTCCGTGGGGCGCGATGGCCGGACCTTGCATGCCGCCATAGGGGTTGCCAATGGCCGCCACGGTGGCCGGTCCCTTGGCATTCGGATTCGGGGTAACTCCGAAGGTGTCGCCAAAGTGGACGGGCTTCGTGGAGAACTTGACGTTCTTGTCCTGCGCCGGCATGGCCGCGCCACCGAGGGCGGCCTTGGGCTGCGGGGCAAGAATCACCTGTTGCTTGGCCGCTTTAATGGCCGGCAGGGTCAGCTTGGCTTCCATCTGGATGGGTTTCAACTCGGGCTTCGGCTCCGGTTTGGGCACACTGATCTTGGGGGCCTCAAACTTCATTTCCGGAATCTTCGCCGGCTCCTGCATGGGGGGCGGAGGAGGAATCTTCACCTTGGGCGGAGGAGGAGGCTCCTTGGCGGGCATAATCAGCATCGTTTCTTCATACCTGTGCGCGTCGATTGCCCTTTTGGCTGTGGCTCCGATGTAAAGAATCAGGATCAGGATCAGGCAGTTGACCCCAATGCTGGTAACAAAGGCCCCCGTGCTGCGCTCGGGCTCAGGAAGCAATCCGAAATTGGCTCGTACTGGATATGGTTTCACTGGCATGATTTCAGCCTTCGCTCGCAGCCGCACGGGCAGCGCAGTTTCGTTTCTGTCGTGCAAAGATCAGCGGAAGCCGAAAATCGCAGTGCATTCAGGCGAAAGCTCCGACTCGCTGCGCGAGTCCTGCATAACACTTTAAATAATCTGTCAGACCGGGACAAAAACGCAACTGCGGCCTGCCGTCGCGGTCCATACTCAGTTATCTTTCCGGGATGCTGTGCTCTGCCGGACCATTGAGGGAAAGGCAGGGACTCACCGGCTCCAGTCACCGGGCCGGAAGCGAACAGCTTCGGCGCGCGCTCGATGAAGGAAAAAAAGGAAACTCGATTCACACTTGTAGCAAACAATGGAATAGAACTCGTAGACCCACAACCTTTCCCTTCCTTGCAGGGCTCTGAACAATATGGGTTTTTCGTCCAATTGAACCCTGGAAATTCAAACACGCCAAATTACGTCCAAGGCATCAACCGAAGCCCGCTCGTTCGAGAGGGATACATCTAAACAACTCGCGCCTACGGCGTCCTAATAAACGATACCCCGCGCTGGCGCGACGAGCACCAAAAAAACAACCTGCGGCACGCCGTCCTTTGACGGTCTAAAGGCGGCTGGCTTCGACTCAGCACAACCTTGCCTTATCTATTAGACTTTAGGCTATACCAAATGATGCAGGAAGGGACAGGTTTTTATGAAGATACTGGTTACTGGCGGTGCGGGGTACATCGGTGGAACAGTTGCGGCGCTGTTGGCCGAAAACGGGCATGAGGCTGTAGCTTTTGACAACCTGAGCCATGGGCGGCGCGACCTCTTGCCGGCCGGCGTGGAGTTCGTGGAGGGAGAGCTGGCTGACCGGCCCGCGCTTGAAAACCTTTTCGCCTCAGCCAAACGCCAAGGGAAGCCCTTTGACGCAGTTCTCCACTTCGCTGCTCTTATCGAAGCAGGCGAGTCCATGGTTCATCCCGAGCAGTTCTTCCGCAACAACACAGCCTCGACCCTTTCTCTGCTGGAAGCCATTCTTGCCGAGGGTCCACGCCGACTGGTCTTCTCCTCCACTGCCGCTGTCTATGGAGAGCCGGAAGTGATTCCAATCAATGAGGATGCACATCTGCTACCAACAAACGCCTATGGCGAGTCAAAGCTCCTGGTCGAGCGGATGCTGGGCTGGTTTCACCGCATTCACGGCCTGCGTTCAGCCGCTCTGCGCTACTTCAACGTGGCCGGCGCACCGGAGGGCCCGAACGGAATCACGCGAGGCGAAGCCCACAAGCCCGAATCCCACCTTATTCCCCTGGTTCTGGACGTCGCCCTGGGCCGGCGCAAATCGATCAAGATCTTTGGCGACGACTACCCGACCCCGGACGGTACATGCATCCGTGACTACATCCATGTCTCCGATCTGGCCGATGCGCACCTTTTGGCCCTGAAGGCACTGGAAGCTCCGGCTGCCGCAGAAAGCCGCCTGATCTTCAATCTGGGAAATGGACAGGGCTTCAGCGTCCGCGAAGTCATCGAATCGGCGCGGCGGGTCACCGGCCATCCGATCCCCGCGGAAACCTGCCCCCGCCGCGCCGGCGACCCCGCAGTTCTGGTTGCCAGCAGCGAAAAGGCCATTCGCGAACTCGGCTGGAAGCCTCGCTACACCCAGCTGGACGAGATCGTCCGCACAGCCTGGGTCTGGCATCAGAAGCGGTACGAAAGCGAAGCAAGATAAGCGGCGCTTCAGACCCGCCAGTTGTCAGGGCGCCAGCTCTGGATATGCTGCTTGATCTGGTTGCCAGTGAGTTTTTTATCGAGCGCCAGCTCGGCCAGTCCCACCACCTCGTCATCAGAGGCGAAGCGCAGGCCGATCAACTGATCCTCAGTGAGTTGCTGAATCTGCGGACGCCATTCCGCTGGAGCGAGCACTTCAAGGCGGAGCCGCTCCTCCAGCCGGATGACGCGGTCCTGCACCTTGAGCGGGTAAGTGCGCAGCTTGAAGACAGGGACGAACACAACAACCGAAAGCACCAGGAACCATCCGGCAGCGACGGGAGAAGTGTGCCAGTGGTAGATCAAATGGAAGACGGCGAAGACCAGATTGGCAAACAGAACGAACAACAACAATACGTGATACGGCGGATCCAGCCGCTTGTGATTCTTGAGATTCTGCGGGACGGACTTACTCATGCGCAACCTTCATTTCCGTCAGGCCAGAGTTGACTCTCGTGGTCACTATTATTCCCGCGGAGCCGTCTTCATTGGCGCTGGGGGCCTGCAAACCGGCGCTCAACGGATTTTCGGCGGCGTCAGGCGAAGCTGTCAATGCAATTAGATTGTCCGGCGCCAGCTGCTGCGGATTTCTGGGGATGAGATGATAGCGTCCGCGCACAAAATAGTCCACGAATAATCCTCCGGCAAGGTACGGATTCAGAACCGCAAGGGGAACGGCATAGACAGTCGTGGTCAGCGACTCTGCGATGCTCTTGTTGGAGCGGCTGAGGCGGCGATAGCCGGGAATCTGGGGAATTTCGAAGATCGTCAGTCCGATTTCCGGATGTTTGCGCGCATAGCGGTCGAGCTTGTAGGCAAGCTGCTTGGGAGTGGTCATGCCCGCATCCGGGAAGACGCTGCGGTTGAAGGTGCCTTGAAAGTAAGAATTGAGCGTGAAGCGCGCAAAATCCGAGCAGTTATTGAAGAGGAGGTTGAAGCTGGAGTGGTTCTTGCCCAGGTTCATGCGCGCCATGAATGCGTCATCCTGCGCTTCGGTGGTCTCGAAGCGGAAGGCGTAGATGCGGCGCTCATAGGAAATACCGACCAGCTGAGTCCAGCCGCCGCTCACGAAATTACCGGGCCGCACGTCTTCTCCGAGGCCGAGCAGGTGGGCTTCACGATAGCGGCTGCGCAGCCGTCTGACGGTTTCGCCGTTTACATGCGCGGGAACCTCGGAGGCCTTCTCGACCGAATAGAGATAGGGAACCAGCGGAATCGCCACCCAATCGTACCCGTTAATTCCCTGATAGCGGGAGATGACGGCGCCCAGTTCGCCGGATTGACAGCGGCGCAGATGGGTAGGAGTTTCAGCGCAGATGCGCTCGAAATAGATGGCATTGTGCCCGGTAGGATTCACGGAGCCGAAGAAGCCATATGGCTCCTCCATCAACAATGCAGCCTGCGCGCGGCCCAGCGCAGGAAATACAGCAAAGGCCGTCAAGACAAACAGAGTAAATGCCGCTGTGTATAGTCTTTTCTTTGTGAGCATCTGGCCTCCATTGCCCAGCTTTTTGGATTTCCTTTCAGGGTGATCCGCTTCCGGGAAATTGACAGCATGTCCAGAGAGATGCGACAGGAACGATTCCGTTTCTCACCGGGAGTTCTGTCAGGGGATCTCCGCGGGCCGCAGACTCTTCTGATATTTTTGACACAGATCGACAAGAAAAGTTGCAATGGAGGCGGTACAGGACAAGCGATTTGCAAGCGGGGCGCGAGGCCGCTAATCTGGTAGGTTGCTTCCGAAGTCCTCCGCTGCAATTTTTGGCGCGAAACGGCTTCGGGCATTCCGGTTTCTGCGAGGCGCCTCTTGAGATTTCGTAATTTGCTTCTGCTCGTGCTGCTGCCGTGTGCGACTCTGTGCGCACAAGTAACTTTGCCCGGAATCCTGGCCAGCCACATGGTGGTGCAGCGCGATCTGCCGGTGCACGTCTGGGGAATGGCGATGCCGGGGGAAGCGGTCAGCGTAAGTTTCCGCGGCGAGAACCGCACAACAACGGCGGGGGCACTGGGCCGTTGGAGTGTTTATCTGAAGCCAGGGGCGGCCGGCGGACCGTTTCAGTTGACAGTGCAAGGCACGCCCGCGCCTGACGGCGGGACCGCCGCCGCGGCCCAGACCATCACGCTGGATGATGTGCTGGTGGGCGACGTGTGGCTGGCCTCGGGACAATCGAATATGGAGTTCAGGATGCAACAGGCGGCCACGGCCGCCGCGGACTTGCCGCACGCGGACAACCCGCGCATCCGCCTGCTGATGGTGGATCGCATCGCCGCGGAGTATGCGAAGGACGACATCCAGACCAGCGGATGGACGGCATCGTCACCGGAGACCGCGAAAGATTTTTCCGCCGTGGCCTGGTACTTTGCCCGCGAGATTGAAGCGCGCGAGAAGGTGCCCGTGGGAGTGATCGATTCGACATGGGGAGGGACGATGGTCGAATCGTGGACGCGGCTGCGGGCTCTGGGCGAAGACGCCTCCCTGGCGCCGGTGTTTGTTTCCCGCGGCCGGATGACGGACCGCGAGGCCGATGCGCTGCTGGAAGACAAGGACCACCAGAAGCAGATCAGCGAGGCCAAGGCGCAGGGCAAGCCGCTACCGGAATTCCCGTGGCATCCGATGCTGAGCATGTGGGCGCCGGGCCTGCTCTGGAATGGCATGATCGCGCCGCTCACGCCGCTGCCGATCCGGGGAGTGATCTGGTACCAGGGCGAGAGCAACAGCATCATCGAGAGAGAACCGGCCCTTTATCATCGCCTCTTCCGCACCATGATCGAGGATTGGCGCAGCCAGTGGGGCGAGGGCGATTTCCCTTTCCTTTATGTGCAGATCGCGAACTTCAAATCCGGTTCGGTCGAGGACTGGCCTCTTATTCGCGATGGGCAACTGAAGACGCTGGAACTGCGCAATACGGCCATGGCGGTGACGATCGACATCGGCAACCCGGACAACGTGCATCCCACCGACAAGGTGGATGTGGGCTTGCGTCTGGCCCGCGCGGCGCGCGCTCTGAGCTATGGCGAAGCAATCGAGTACTCCGGACCGGCCTTCCGCCAGGCGACGCCGGAAGGCAGCGCCATTCGCCTCTGGTTTGACCACGCCAAGGGGCTGACGGCCAAGGGCGGCGAGTTGACTGGCTTTGAGATTGCGGGCAAGGACGGGAAGTTTTCGCCCGCGACGGCCAGCATCGAGGGGGCGACCGTCGTGGTCACGAGCCCATCGGTGGCCGAACCGGTCACTGTGCGCTATGGCTGGGCCAACAGCCCGCTGTGCAACCTGTTCAACGGAGAGGGGCTGCCGGCTTCGCCGTTCACGTCGGCGAAATAGCGGAGTTAGCGGAGCTAGCCTCCCGGTATGGAAGTTAATCAACTCCGACAGGGCGCTGGCTGCATAACTTTGTGCCTTCAGGTTCGTGGTCTCCCACCCATTTCACAAAGAACGTGAAATGGATGGGGCACGGAAGATGGTGCACAAACAAGCGGTGAGAGACCTGGCTCCGCTGACAACGCTAGCTCCACTAACACCGCCTTCCACTAACTCCGCTCACTCCCTTGACTCTGCTCGGGCGCTTGCGAGTAGCGAACAACCTCAACAGTAGAAGCGGCGACCAGTCCCTCCTCGACCATGGCGTCGAGATAGGGGGTCAGCTTGGCGATCTGCTCATCTGTGGCGATGATGCTCATCTGGATTGGGGCGTCCTTGCTGTACGGCCAATGGCTGGCATGGCGAATGCGGCTTGCCGAGCCATAGCCCTCGATGCCGCGAAGTACGATGGCCTCCGCGATGCCCAACTCACAGCACTTGGCCAGAATGGCCTCATGCAAGGGCTTGCCCTGCCAGCGGTCGTCCTCGCCGAAGTGAACGCGCAACATACGAGCGGTAAACTCTTCTTTCACGGAGCTTCCCTTCCCTATTCCCTGGCGGCTGCGGGCGCAGACTCTTGTTTCCCGGCATCCAGCGCTCGATACGCGTATTTGATAATGTCCACATCAGAGAAGACCACCAGGCCCTCTTCGACCATCTGCTCCACGATGGGCAGGAAGGCGCGCAGTTTTTCGGCGCTGTCGATGACGGAGAGCATGATGGAGCCGTGATGCGAGGAGACGAGCGGCTTGTCCTTGTGCATCCGCCGGTGCGCTCCATAGCCGAGAATGCCGCGATAAACGGTGACGCCGGCAATGTCGTTGGCGCGCATCGCCTCCACCAGGGCATTGTAGAGCGGCTTGTCTTTCCAGCGGTCCTCTTCGCTGACGAAGATGCGCATGATCTGCGCCTTGCCTTCGATCTTGAGATGGGCTGGAGTGAGGGGCTTCGCGGGCTTCGAGAGCTGGGCAGGCTTGGCGACCGTGGTCTCCTGCATCTCGATCAGGCCAGTGCCGGCCAACTCTTCCAGCTTGCCCAGGATCGTCTCGACCTTCTCGCGGCTCTCGATAAATTCGATCTTGATGGGCAGGCGGTCGGAGATCTCCACCAACTGCTCGGCGTGCATGTGGTGATCGGCGCCAAATCCGGCAATGCCCTTCGTCACGGTGGCGCCGGTAACGCCGCGATAGAAGAGAAAGTCGAGGATGCTGGAGTAGAGCGGAACGCCGTGGTGGGTGGCTCCATCGCTCAGGTAGATGGTGACCTTGACTGCTTTTCCGGGCTGCAACATTCAGTCTCCTCAACGAAATCAGGATTCTATCGCAAAGAGCCGCATCCGTGCATCGCGCCGCCCAGCGCTCGCCATTCAAGCCATTCGTCCGGAAGGTAAACGGGGCGCGGGAAAAGGCCTGTTTCCGCCCAAAATGTCCGAGAGACATCGCTCAGGGCCTAAAGGCCGCGTCGATTTTGCGGTACTTTCGGCACGGCTGAAGCCGTGCCCTTTCAAAACATCAACTTGCGCTGAGATTCCTTAGTTATGCTTGCCCTTCCACTCGGCGTAGGGACCATGGAAGTCTTCGATTGCGCCGTCCTCGAAATGCCAGAGGCGGGTGGCGACTTCGTCGATGAGGTCGTGGTCGTGAGTGACGAGCAGGACGGTGCCCTCGTAGCGCTGGAGGGCGATGTTAAGGGCGTTGATGGCTTCCAGGTCGAGATGGCTGGTGGGCTCGTCGAGGATGAGGATATTGGGCTTGGTGAGGATGAGCTTGCAGAAGGCCAGGCGGGCCTGTTCGCCGCCGGACAAGGCGTCGGTCTTCTTGTCACCCTCTTCGCCGCTGAAAAGCATCTGGCCGAGGATGCCGCGAATGTCTTCGATGTGGGCATCGGGCTTCCAGCCATGGAGCCAGTCGGCCACGGTGTAGCCGCGCTCGATGGTCGCGCCCACGTCCTGCGGGAAGTAGCCGACCTGCGCGGCATGACCCCAAACAACTTCGCCCGCGTCCAGCGAGAAATCCTCGTCGGCAAGGCCGGGAAAGTTGGCCAGAAGGCTTCTGAGGAGCGTGGTCTTGCCTGCGCCATTGCGGCCGACGAGGCAGATCTTCTCGCCGCGCAGGACGTTGGCCTCAAAATCGTCAATCACCTTCAGATCGCCGTAGGTCTTGACGATGTGCTTGAACTCAAGCGCGTGCTTGCCGCTGGGGCGCTCCTGGTCGAAGCGGATGTAGGGGCGCGCGATGTTGGAGCGGGCGAGATCGTTGGTTTGCAGGCGCTCGACTTCCTTGCGGCGGCTGGTCACCTGACTGGAACGGGTTCCGGCGGCGAAGCGGGCGATGAAGTCGTTGAGCTGGTCGATCTTCTTTTCGCGCTGCTCGTTCTGCGCCTCCAGAGTGGAGCGAATCTGCGTCTTGGCCATCACCATTTCGTCGTAGCCGCCGGTGTAGGTGATGATGGTCTGGTAATCGATGTCGGCGGAATGAGTGGTGACGGTGTTGAGGAAGTGGCGGTCGTGGCTGATGACGATCAGCGTGCCGTCGTAGTTGTTCAGGAAG
>Ga0224526_1000706_pt1 | contig 14137 bp, 9 predicted proteins | sample CBST25metaG_FD_179878 | JGI IMG/M metagenome (GOLD analysis project Ga0224526, IMG submission 179878) | Peat soil microbial communities from Stordalen Mire, Sweden - C.B.S.T-25 | ecosystem: Environmental > Terrestrial > Soil > Wetlands > Peat | place: Sweden: Norrbotten County, Stordalen Mire...
GTGCCGGCCAGCGAAGGGCGGGCGATGCTGGCCTGCACCTTTGTGCATCGCAAGTTTCTCGGGCGGACGCCGCCGGAGACAGCGGTGTTGAGGGCGTTTTTGGGCGGAATGAAGAATGAAGCGCTGCTGGCGGAATCGGACGAGTCGTTGGTGGCGCGGGTGCGGCGGGAGCTGGCGGAAATCCTGGGCGAGAACGTAATTGGGCTGGGGATGGAGCCGGAACATACGCAGGTTTCGCGGTGGCGCCGGGCGATGGCGCAGTATGCCGTAGGCCATCGGCAGCGGGTGGAGCGCATTGCGGCGCGGGTCGCGGGGCTGCCGGGACTGCGGTTGGCCGGAAATGCATACGACGGAATCGGAATTCCGGATTGCATTCGGCTGGGGCGGAAGGCGGCGCGGGAGTTAGTGGCACTTGGCGAATCGGCAGGTCAGCTAGTCAGGTAACGCCATCAAGAACAATCGATAGTATGGGCATTTGCTTCACGCCACCGGCCACTACAGGTTGGGGGTTGGTTTGCATGATGGCTTAATTGACTTAGTGTAGCCAATATGGCTACACTAAGTCTCGGGGGTGCTCTATGCGTCAAGTTTCACTGCGTGAGTTCAGAACTCGCGGGGTCAAGGCTCTGAAGGAAGTCCCTGCGGGAGAAACCACTCTTCTGGTTGGCCAGAATGGCCCTGCATTCTTCTTGGTCCCTGTCTTTGGCGATGTTGTTAAGGAAGATCGCGAACTTCGGCGTGCGATGGCGCTGGCCAGCTTGCGAGAGGGATGGCGTCTTGCTGAAGAGTCAGGAGCCAGTCTGGCAAGCGACGAAGATATTGAAGCAGAAATAAGCCGCATTCGCAGATCCCCTGAGGATGAGTCGGAATGCGCTTGATTGTTCTCGACACCAACGTAATCGTCTCTGCCGGTATCAGTCCCGTCGGACCACCTGCAAAGATCGTTGCCGGTCTGGTGTTGAGTGGCATGATTCATATCGTGACCAGTCCAAGAGTCGCGGCAGAATACCGGGAAGTTGTCCGGCGTGCCAAGTTCCATCGTTACGGGTTTCCTCCTCTTTGGTTGGAGTATTTGATTGAGGAGAGCATGCGGCTTCCAGACCCTGTATCAGACCCAGTATCATGGCCTTATGCTTGTCCCGACCCGAAAGACACTCCCTTTATCGCCCTGGCGCACGCAGCCGGGGCCTGGCTTGTGACAGGAAATCTCAAGCACTTTCCGAAACCATTACGCAATGGAGTGACAGTGGTCTCGCCTGCTTATTATCTGGCACATCTCGCAGGTGAATGAGGCGTGTGGCCTACATCTCAATTCTTCACCAAACGGATGGGCGCCCCAGGCCTGGATTTTCAGACCTGGGACACCCGCTGTCGTATCTCCGCCTGGCTTCCGGCGCACCTATTTTGGCACCACGGGCAGGATTAGCGCGCTGGGGTGTTGCTGGTCGTGAAGGATGGTGTTGGTGGCTTTCACCATCGTTGCATCCGTGCTCGCGTCCTTGCCGGTGTTGAGGTTGCGGTCGAACCGCGGGAAGTTGCTGCTGCTGACTTCTACGCGGATCTTGTGCCCTTTGAGGAAGACATTGCTGGTGGACCAGAGATCGATCTTGTACTCGTAAACTTGGCCGGGGACGATGGGACTGGCCGTGCTCATCGATTCGCGATAGCGGGCGCGCAGAATGCCTTCAGTCAGGTTGATCGCGGCGCCATCCGGAGTTACATCGACTAACTTGCCGGTGAAGTCGGTGTCGACGGCTGAGGATTTGGCGAATAAGTCCAGAGTTATGGGGCCGGTAACTTCGATGTCTTCTTCGAGGGGCGGCGTGGAGTAGACGAGGACATCGGGACGGGCCTCGACCTGCCGCTGGTCTCTCGGACCGGGGGCAAGGTGAACGGCGTCGCAGCATAAAGGACCGCCCACGGTGGGGACGGGATTGGCGGGGTCGTAGACGTAGGTGTCGGCGGCTTCAGAGTGCGAGGCTGTGGTGGAGAGCCCGCCGTCGCCCGAGGCGGTGTTGGCGTTGCCGGAGGAGTGGAGCAAGTAGCGTGTGGGCTTGGCACGCTCCAGCGGCCAGGCGGCCTCATTGCGCCACTCGTTCTTGCCCATGACAAAAATGGTGACCGGCTTGTCTGTGGCGAACTGATTCTGCTTGCCCTGGAAGAGGTAGTCGTACCAATCCAGGGTGACGGCGTTTTCATCAAAAGGCGCATCGGGGCCGAAATCGACGGTGCCGACCGCGCGGCTCCAACCGGAATGGCCGCCGATGGCGACGAGCAGGTGTTGCTGCGTGCGGGCTGCCTCGTTGCCGGCATGGGCCTTGAGTCCCAGGTAATTGCGAATTGAGCCGCCCTGAAAGATGTCGTACCAAGCCGCGATGGTGAGCGAGGGAACCTGAATGTTCTGGTAGTTCTCCTCGATGGACCACTGCTTCCAGTAGCTGTCATAGGCCGGGTGATCGAGCCAATCGAGAAAGTAGGGAGCAAGCGCGCGAGTCAGGCCCTGGCCATCGAGACCATTGGACACGTTGAAGACGGGGTACTGCTTGAGGGGGAGAACGGTGCTGCCGATCAGCGCATTGTTCGCTTCCGCAACCCGGCGGTGGAGCGTGTCTTGGGCCAAGGCTGAGGTCCATGACTCGTTGAACCACTGCTCGAATGCGCCGCCCTGGTAGGTCCAGTTTTCGTGGTAGTTGCTGGCGGTGACGACGGGACAGATTCCGGCCAGATGGGGAGGATGGCCAATGGCGGCGAGCATTTGCGTTGCGCCTACATAGGAGCCGCTGAACATGCCGACTTTGCTGTTGGAGTGGGGCAGCGCGGCGGCCCATTCCACGGTGTCGTAGCCGTCTTCGATCTCGTGCTTGAAGGGGTACCACTCGCCGTCAGAGGTAAAACGGCCGCGGACATCCTGGACTACGACCATGAAGCCGCGTGCTGCGCCCTTCTGGCCGAACGAGGCGAAGTTGTCCTTGTTATAGGGAGTGCGGGTGAGCAGGACGGGATAGTTGCTGTCGGCGGCGGGGCGGTAGATGTCGGCGCGGAGGGTTACGCCGTCGCGGGTCTGCATGGCGACGTCTTTCTCCACGATGACCTGAACGGAGGGCGCTGCGATTGCAGGAGCGGTTTGGCCCACTGAGGAGATGGAGGGGAGCGCGAAGGCTAAGGCGAGAAGGCAAAGAGGTTTTTTGAGCATGGAAGGTCGATTCCTCGGCGGCAGAGGCCGAAACCATTGTATTGGCTTAGGGCGCGGATGAGGTTAGGTCCCTTCGCGGTGTATCGTTGCAGACGGCAAGAAAATTCAGAGGGTGAGGTGCTGGAGTGCAGGCTTTGAATCGGAGGGGGTTTCTGAAGGCGGCAGGAGCGGCAACAACGGGAACGCTGCTGGGAGCGCGGCTTCATGCGCTGGCGGCGGTTCAAAGTGAGGCTGGGCGGCCGGTTGCGGCCAACGATCACATCCAAATTGCGCTGATCGGCGCGGGCGGCCAGGGCCAGGGAGATACGAAGACGGCGCTGCGGGTTCCGGGGGTGAAGCTGATTGCGGTGGCGGACTGCTACAACGGGCGGCTTGAGCACAGCAAGGAACTGTGGGGCGACGACATTTTTACGACGCGCGACTACGGAGAGATTCTGGCGCGCAAGGACATCGACGCGGTGATCGTCGGCACGCCGGACCACTGGCACAAGAAAGCCAGTGTGGATGCGATGAAGGCTGGCAAGGATGTGTATTGCGAGAAGCCGATGATCCATCTGTATGCCGATGGGCCGGAGATGATTGAGACGGCGCGGGCAACGAAGCGGATTCTGCAGGTGGGCAGCCAGAGGGTGAGTTCGGCGATCTACGCCAAAGCTAAGGAACTGCTGGCCGCCGGTGCGATCGGAAAGCTCAACATGGTGACCGCGCGGTGGGATCGGAATTCGTCGATGGGCGCGTGGAACTACACGGTTCCTCCGGATGCGTCGCCGGAGACATGCGACTGGCCGCGGTTTCTGGGCGCCGCGCCGAAGATTGCTTTCAATGCGGAGCAGTTTTTCCAGTGGCGCAAGTGGAAGGCGTATGGGAGCGGAGTGGCAGGCGACCTGTTTGTGCATCTATTTAGCGGAACGCACTTCATTACCGGATCGCATGGGCCGACGCGCGGGATGGCGACCGGCGGGCTGCGCTTTTGGAAGGATGGGCGGGATGTGCCGGACGTGATGCTGGGGCTGTTCGACTACCCGGAGGGGTTCAACCTGAGCCTGCACGTCAACTTTGTGGACGGCGGGGAAGAGAGCGAAGGGCTGCTCTTCACGGGCTCGGAAGGGACGATGGAGATTGGCGGGAACTCGGTGAGCGTAAACCGCGTGCCGCGCGAAAAGGAGCCGGGCTATATGATCGGCAGCTTCACTGAAGCTACGCAGAAGCAATTTCTTGACGAATACCGGAAGAAGTATCCGCTTGTGAACCCGGAAGGAGAGCCGCCGGTGGGATTCGAGAAGTATGTCGCGCCTGCCGGATACAGCGACAGTTATGACCACTTGAAGAACTTCTTTTGGGCGGTGCGGTCGCGGCAGCCGGTGGTGGAAGATGCGGTCTTTGGGTTCCGCGCGGCTGGGGCGGCGCTGCTGAGCAATCTGAGCATGGAGCGCGGGGCAGTCGTGAAGTGGGATCCGGAGGCGATGAAGCTGGTGTGACGGCCTGCTCATAACGTGAGGACGGTAGCTTGCATTACCTCCGGCGCACCCGCCGAATTCCGATCGGTCTACGCCAGCTACCGAAATCGCCGTATGAATGGAACTTATCTCCACGGCTGCGATGGGCTGTTTGGGTCAAATGAGGCTCAGTCTCCCCCTGCCGGGCGGTCCCGAATACTTGGCCTGGAGCGGATACAGGACATAAAGGGCCGCGAATCAAGATACTGGTGGTATATTGCTTCGTAATCGGAAAAGCACTTGGAAGTGCCGGCTCTATTTCATCTTCCAGAGTGCAATCCTCAACTCTCTGCTACGAAGGAGATCCCGTGAAGCGTCCGTTTGGCGTAGTTTTCTCCGCTGTTCTTCTCCTGCTTTTATCGCTGTTTCAGTTGCTGATCGGCGGCATGATGGCGTTCAGCGGAGCCCTTATGCGGAAGCAGATTGCTTCCGGCGGGCTTCACGGCATGCCCGCGGGTGCGCCCATGCCCACCTGGATGCCCATCTACATGTACGCGCTCTGCGCATTTTTTATCGCTCTGGCAGTGTGGGGAATCCTGACGGCGGTGGGGCTCTTCCGCTTGCGCCGCTGGGCGAGGTATTCCGTACTGGTGATTGGCGGCGCATTGGCGCTGATCGGTCTGGTTTCCGCGCTCACTACACTGCTCTTCCTTGTGGTTCCTTTGCCGGTAGCGTCCGGCATGGATGCGTCCCAGGTCAACAATGTGCAGGCGATAACAAGAGTCATTTTTGGGGTCGTCGGGTGCCTTTACTTGATCCTCTGCGCCGTGGGTGTCTCCTGGCTGGTCTACTTCAACCGGAAAAAGGTGTGCGAGGTGTTTGCAGGCGGGATGGGTGAGGCTCCGCAGAGCCGGCGGCCATTCCTGATCGCCGTCATTGCCATACTCAACCTATTCGGGGCAGCCACTTGTCTGCTGATGGTGTTTCTTCCGATTCCGGGAGCGATTTTCGGATTGCTTTTGCACGGCTGGCAGAAAGCGGCGCTCTATCTGGCCTTTGCTGCCCTGGAATTGGCTGTGGGAGTCGGCCTGTGGCGGATGGCGGAGTGGGGACGGCGGCTGACGCTGGCCATGATGGTCCTCATGCTGGCTCAGTCCGTTGTTTATCTCGTCCGTCCCTCGCTGCTGCTTCAATACAGCGCGGAGCTGACCCAGACCTTGACTCCCACGCAGCCTCCGCTGCCGGCGCACTTTCAGACCATGCTGTACAGTGCCTCGTTTGGCTTTTCAGTTTTGTTCTGCATCGCGATTGCGGCGGTTCTGATCCATTACCGCGCTGCCTTTGTGCGCCCAATCGAGCCACCGCGGAATGAGGCCGCGGTGCTTCAGTAGCTGGACCCGGTGGTGGAAGATGCGGTCTTTGGGTTCCGCGCGGCTGGGGCGGCGCTGCTGAGCAATCTGAGTATCGACTGCGGCGTGATCGTCAGATGGGATCCGGAGGCGATGAAACTTGTTTGAAAACCTGCCGAGAACATCGGGACGGTGGGTTGCATTCACGGAGCAACTGTTAACGCATTCACCTGCGAACTGCGCCTATACTGAACTCGCCGTTTTCCCAGGTGTTCGCAATTCAGCCCAGAGGAAGCCAAGGTCCTGTCGATTGAGTATCAGCTTTGAACGTGACTGACTTGCTCGGTCTGCCGCCGAAACACTCTCAGGATTAGTAGGACAAGAAGCATGATTGCTCCAGTGCCGGCAACGACAGCAGCCCAAACGGAGTACAGGCCCAATCCCCAGGCTTGATCCAGTATTCTCTCTGGCAGTCCAACATATAGCCTCGTATCGGTACTCCGCATTCCCTTTTCGGCGTCAGGCGATTCAACGTCCTGATGGATGTTCACAATGACTCTCTCGCGTGATCCACGCTTTGGCCGAAACTGCCTATCGAGAATCGCATCGTTTCCCCACAGTTGCCGATCGTCTGTGTAACTTCCACTTTGAATCAGTGCACCAGTCTCGTCCACGATCTTCCAGTCAAGATCCAGCGGGGTCGTGCGATGTGGGAGAAAGTATATTTCTACTTGATAATCGTCGTTCAAGTCTGTCGTAAAGAAAGGTGAAGTAAACTCGCCACGCTTAAGCGATATTGGAACCGACAGCGGCGTGAAGTTGTGTGTGCTTCCGAACCATAACAAATATGCCAGAGGCGTTATGCCCAACACGACCAGGAACACGGCGACCCCAACCAGAATTTTGCGCCAATGCCATCTATTCAAGAGGATCACCTCCGCAATCAACCTACAGCCAATCACGCGCCAATCAGTATAAAGCACTGCACCGACTTACATGCCACCTTTGCCCAGCAGGATTCCGATCCCGTAGGTGACAGCGCCTTCGACTGCGCCAACTACAGTCATCTCGAAGCCGGAGGACCACCAGGAGCGGACCGTGATGAGGCTCTTGGCTGCGCCGACGGCGAAATGGGCGGCGAGGGAGATGATCCCGGCGGCGATGACCGCCTCAATGCCGTGCATGAAGAAGAAGGGAATGATGGGGATGGAGGCGCCGATGGCTGTCGAGAGCGCGCCGGAGCTGGCGGAGACGAGGGGGTTGGAGAGCGCCTCCTCAGACGAGCCGAGGCGTTCGCTGGCGAGGGCGCGGAGCAACTGCTCGGGGTCGCTGGCGATGTGGTTGACCATGTGGTGGGCGTCTTCCTCGGGCAGGCCCTTGACCTGGTAGTAGAGGGAGAGGAGTTCGCGGGCTTCAGGGCCGTTCATCTGGATGGCTTCGCGCTCGCGGATGACCTCGGCGTGGTAGATTTCGCGCTCGCTCTTGGCTGCAAGGTATGCGCCGGAGCCCATGCTGAGCGCGGAGGCTATCATGCCGGAGAGGCCGGCAAGGAGAACATATTTGCTGTCGCCGGCGGTGGCGCCGGAGACGCCGGAAACGATGCCGAAGATGGCGCCGAGGCCGTCGTTGACGCCGTAGATGGCGTCGCCGATCCAACTGCCGGGCTGTTTGCGGCCCTGGTTGCGCTTGGCGAGGAGTTCATTGAGAACATCCTTGGCGTCGATTTTGGGGGCGCCGGCCGGTGCGGTATAGTGCCCGCGAATGAGCGATCCCAGCTCCCGGTAGTGATCCTTCTCATCCTCAATGACGTGATCGAGGATGGCGATGGAGCCCTCGTCGCCGAGGGCTTTGAGCTGCTCGCCGTAGTTGGCTACATGGCGGCTCTCCTCGATTTCCAGGCGCCGCAGGGCCATGCGCACGCCGCCGGCGCGGTTGGCCAGCGAGTCCGCCTCGCCGTGGGCGCGGCCGGTGTAGACGGGCTCAGGACCGCCGAGTTCGAGGATGCGGCCGTGCCACAGAGCGGCGTGCTCCCACTCGGCGCCGGCAAGGTGACGCAGCACCTGGGCGCGAACCGGGTCGGTGTCGCGTTCGGCAAGGGCCAGGTAGGTGTTATGGCCCTCCATCTCAGCTTGCCAGTTGCCTTCCAGGGCCGCCAGAACCTTCTTCAGCCTGACGCCGCTCAACGCTTCCTTGGCCACGTGTCGCTCCTTGCTTCTCTATGAGGATACGGTATTTTTGCTCGATTCGACAGCCTCCCACCCTGCGCGCAAACAACGCTCGCGGGATGAGCCATCCCGCAGCCGTCAATGCAGGCGAGGAAAATGTTGCGGATTGAAAAGGCAGCGCAGCTTTGCTCAATCGTTTTTTCTGCCCTTCCCCAGCGGGGGGCTTTCCGTATAGTGTTGTGTGGTCGAAAAAAGCCGGGATTCCGGGCAAGGGTAATCCAACTGGGGTGAGCCCGAGTGGCGGCAACCAACGTCACCCGATCCGGATTGGTCCCGTGGCCAGTACGCAGGAACAAGCCCAAACCGGGCAAAACTTTTTCAAGGAAGCGGGGAAAGCCCTCTTATGACTACACGATCCACACAACCGGCCGCTCTCACGTCGCCGGGGTATCTTGTCCCATTCATTACCGTCACCGCACTGTTTTTCATCTTCGGGTTCATTACCACCCTGAACATGGCGTTGGTGCCCCACCTCCGGTCGATCTTCGATCTGTCCCATGCGTGGGCGATGCTGGCGGAATCGGCATTCTTTCTCGCCTACTTCGTCTTCTCCGCCCCGACTTCCAAGCTGATCGAGTTGATCGGATACAAGCGGACGATGGTCGTGTCGCTGTTTGTCCAGGTAGTTGGTTGCCTGTTGTTCGTACCCGCGGCCAAAATGGTGAGCTTTCCGCTGTTCCTCACGGCTGTTTTTGTGGTAGGAGCAGGCGTTACGGCCTTGCAGACGTCGGCAAACCCGTATGTTTCGATTCTGGGACCGGAGCATAGCGCGCCGGTTCGACTGACGTTGGCGCAGGCCTTCAACTCCATTGGCACCACCATCGCTCCGCTGGTGGCTGGGGCATATATTCTGACCGATCCGGGAAAGCTGGCATCGAAAGCGAGCGTTGCCGACACGGTGCGGGTACCCTACCTGCTCATCGCTGGGGCGCTGCTGCTGCTGGGCATAGCTGTGGCCTTTATGCACCTGCCCGCGGTTACTGAGACCCAGTCATTCCGGCCCGCCAAGGACGGCGACGATCTGCTGAGCCGCAGCATCTGGAGCTTCAGGCATACGGTGCTTGGCGCCTTGGGCATCTTCTTCTATGTCGGCGTGGAAGTCGGCCTTGGGTCGATCGCAGTTGACTACTTCAAAACGCAAGGCATGAGTACCGCCGAGACCGCATCCTTCCTGGTCTCCCTCTACTGGTTCGGCGCGCTGGTGGGCCGTTTGCTCGGATCATGGATTCTGACCAAGGTCAAGTCCGGCAAGCTGCTGGGCATCTTCGGCTTTGCCGCAGCCGCGCTGATCGCGCTTTCCATGTTTACCAGTGGGTGGGTCGCCATCTGGACACTGGTCCTGTGCGGCTTCTTCAACTCGATCATGTTCCCCAACATCTTTACCTTGGGCATTGCCGGGCTGGGACCGATGACGAGCAAGGGCTCAGGGCTGATTATGACCGCGGTTGTGGGCGGAGCGGTGATTCCCTACCTGCTGGGCGCGTTGGCAGACAGAGTAGGCATTCAGCATTCATTTGTGCTGCCGGTGATTTGCTATCTCTACATCGCTTATTACGGGCTGTGGGGATCGAAGCCGACGCGGACGATTACGGCGTAGGCTTGTCGGATGTTTGGCGGTTCGCGAAGGCCCTTCGGCGCATGCTGGAGGGCCTTTTTGCGTTCGCGGAATCCCGTTCACGTGACTGGAAGAAGAATCAGGTCAGAAGTGGTCATTCCCTCGGGCTCTGAAGCCGAGGAGACTCCTGGGAGCGATGCGATGCGGCTAAGGCCGCTTCCTTTCAAAGCCGCTCATTTCAAAGCCGCCAAAGAAGCAAAGAAAAACATTTCCTCGGGAATTGCGCAGAGGGTGTGGGATTCGCGGTAAGATGGGTCTCGCTTGGCATCGACCTTTCCCATGACTTCCCAAACTAAGTCGCGGTTGCAGAGCCTGGTTCTGGCGGGCTTTGTGGCGCTTGCCGTTCTGCTGCTGTTGCTGCGCCTGTTTGTTTTTGTGCATGGACATGGACGGCACAGGGTTGGAGTCACGGGACAGGGCGGACAGGTGGCGATGGCTGCGGTTCGACCGGCAAGCTTATCGGGGGACTCAGGCAAGGCAACAGATTGGAACCGACGACCCTGGACCGACCGCTTTGGCGATGGGACACCGGACTTTTTGCGATTGACGGATCCGGCGGACCAGGCGGCGTTCCGGCAGTGGTTTACGCTGATCGCGGACTACGAGGCGATTCGGCCCAAGGCGGAGGTTCCGGCGGAGATTACGGATTGTGCAAGCCTGTTGCGTTTTTCGTATCGCGAAGCGCTGAAGCGCCACGACGATTCCTGGTTTGTGGCTACGGGGATTGAAGTTGCGGCGCTGCCGGGCGAGATTCGGCAGTGGCGCTATCCCGATACTCCATTGGGCGCGGGACTGTTCCGCGTGCGGCCGGGGAGCTTTGAGGCTGCGGACGCGACCAACGGGGCCTTTGCGCAGTTCGCGGATGCGAAAACTCTTGTCGATCGCAATGCGTACCGTGTCAGCCGGGATGTGCGCGAGGCCGAGCCGGGGGACTTGCTTTTTTACAGGCAGTTTGGGCAGTCTTCGCCGTGGCACTCGATGATCGTGACCCGCATTGGCGGGCAGGCTGCGGTGGTTTACGATACGGGAACCGATCACGCCAAGGCTGGTGAGTTGCGGCGCGTGGCCTTGGCGGAGCTGCTCGATCATCCTCAACCGCAATGGAGGCCGGTGGCCGCCAATCCCAACTTTCTGGGCGTTTACAGGTGGAATATTTTGCGAGGGACTTTATGAGGCTGCCTAAGTCGCTGCTGTTTGCTTCGTCGTTGCTTGTTCTTGCATGTGCCGCTCCACAGACGGCCGCGGCCAAGGATGCGCCGCGGTCGTTTTCGCTATCGACGACGCGCACGTTTGCGCCGGGCGAGAGCGTGAAAATCCAACTGTTTGCGCGGAACGTGCCGGCGCTGGAGTTTCGCGTCTACAAGGTGCGGGACGCGGAGAAGTTTTTCGCCGGGCTGAAGGACGTGCATAGCTTTGGGGTGAAGAGTTACTCGCCCCAGGAGCAGATCGACGAGAAGACGTGGATCGAGCGGTTGCACGACTTCAAGGCCGACTTGTGGTGGCGGGTCCGGCACTTCTTTCGCGGGCAGTTCACCGACGTGGCGAGGGATAACTTCCGCGAGAGCCAGGGCAAACTGGGCAAACGCAGCCAGGTGGTGGGGGCAACGGAGTTTGCGCAGATTCCGCTGCTGAACGAGAGCCAACTGGTGGCGCGCTGGAAGCTGGTGACGCCGCCGGCCATTGTGAGCGAGACGCAGCAGTTGCCCATCGACGGGCTTGCCGCTGGGGTGTACCTGATCGAGGCTACGGACGGAACGTACAAGGCGTACACCGTGGCCATTGTCACAAGCATTGCGTTGGTGGAACGGTCCAGTGGCAGCCAGGTCAGCCTTTATGTGGCGGACAGGAAGACGGGCGCGCCGGTGGAGAAGGCGGACGTGGCGCTGTGGAGCGCCGGGACGTTGCAGTCGTCGGGAACCACCGGAGTGGATGGGTCGGCTTTGCTGACCATGAAGGTTCGTGGAGCTGCGCAAGGAGCTGAGCCGGAGAACATTTGGGTTCTGGCGCGGCATGGGGACGACGCGGCGCTGGTAACTCCGTGGAGTTATGGATTCAGCGGGGAAACAGGGTCTCAGATGAAGGCCTATGTCTACACCGACCGGCCCGTTTACCGGCCGGGGCACACGGTCCACATCAAGGCAATCATCCGCAAGGAGAAGGACGACGCGCTGGATTTGCCGGACGAGAAGACGGTGAAGCTGACGGTAAATGACCCCGATGGCAAGGCGGTGATGGCGCAGGATGTGCCGGTTTCGGCGCATGGAACGGCGACGGCGGACCTGATACTGGCGACGGATGCGGCGCTGGGCTACTACAGCCTGGGCGTAGTCGGAAGCGGCCAATCCGGCGGCGGCTATGGCAGCTTTTATGTGGAGGAGTACAAGAAGCCGGAGTACCAAGTGACCGTGAAACCTTCAGTTCAGCGCGTCTTGCAGGGCAACTCGATTCAGGCGGTGATTGAGGCGCGGTACTTTTTTGGCGAGCCGGTGGCCGGGGTAAAGGTGAAGTACGTGGTGCATACTTCGCAGCACTATTGGTGGGGTGAGGATGAGGCGGACGACAGCGATGCGGGAGGAGAAGGCGGCTCGGCCGATAACTCCGGAGACTCGGACTATAGCTACGGCGAGACCGAGCAGCAGGAGCATGAAGGCGTGCTGGACGCGAACGGGCGGCTAACTGTCACGGTGCCGACCGCGATTGACGGAAAGCACAATGACCAGGATTACCGCATCGAAGCGCGAGTTACAGACGCGGCCAATCGCGAGGTAAGCGGCCACTCGACAGTGCTGGCGACTTATGGGTCGTTCCGGGTGAGCGTGGAGCCGACGAGTTATGTCTTCGAGCCAGGGCAGACGCCCAAGGTGAAGGTGACAGCGCAGGACTACGACGGGAAGCCGGTGCAGACGGCGGTGCATGTTGCGGCGACCCTGGAGAAGTGGGATTCCGTGACGCATCAGAGGACGGAGACTCCGGTAACCAGCCGTGACCTTGCGACGGGATCGGATGGGACGGCGCTGGTGGAGTTGCCTATAACTGGAAGCGGCAGCTTTAGCGTGACGGCAAGCGCCGAGACTCTGGAGAAACGGACCGTGGAGGGCAAGAGCTGGGTGTGGATCTGGAGCGGGGCGGGCGCGTGGTACAACCAGAACACACAGGCGCAGATTGTGGCGGACAAGAAGAGTTACCAGGTGGGTGACGTAGCGCATCTGCTGCTGGTGACGGGTCTGCCTGAGTCGTGGGCGGTAGTTACGGCTGAGGGCGACTCGGTGCAGTCGCGGCAGTTGATTCACGCGACGGGGCAGAGTTTTGCTTTCGACGTGCCGATTACCAAACTGGCGCAACCTAACCTGGTGATTAGCGCGGTGATTGTCCACGATAACCAGGTGATCACTGCTCAGAAAAGTTTGAAAGTTCCGCTGGTGGAGCGGACCTTGACCATTACGGCCACGGCGAGCAAGGCAACGTATCTTCCTGGGGAAAAGGGCAGCTTCGATGTGCGGGCGGTGGATTACCAAAACAAACCCGTTGAGGCGGACCTGAGTTTTGGCGAAGTTGACGAGGCGCTTTACTCGGTCCGTCCGGATGAGAGCGGGGACATTGTGGCTCGTTTTTATCCGAAGCGGTTTGTCGGGCTTGATCCGCAGAGTTCGTTTGATTTCTACTTTTCCGGCGAAGCGGGATTGAAGAGTCCGCTGCTGGCCCAGGGGGCGGGGCTCTATCATCCGCGGATGGCGCAGGTGAAGCCGGGATCGGATCTGGTTGTGCCCAAGGTGCGAAAGGCGTTTCCGGATACGGCGTATTGGAATCCCAATGTGCATACGGGGCCGGACGGGCACGCGAAGGTGGAGTTCAACTTCCCGGATTCGCTTACGACATGGCGGACGACGATTCGGGCGATGACGGACGACGGCAAGGCCGGCGGGATGGTGACGCGGGTGCTGGTGAGGAAAAATCTGATTGTTCGGCTGGCCGCTCCAAGGTTCTTCCGTCAAGGGGACGAGGCAACTCTGCGTGTCATTGCGCATAACTACCTTGAGTCTGCCAAGGACGTGACTTTCGCGCTGGATGTTACTGGGCTGGAGGTAGTTGGCGGCCAAACGCAGAAAGTCAACATTCCGGCCAAGGGCGAGAGTTATGTGGACTGGAGGGTGAAGGCGCACACGACCGGCAACGCTGTGCTGACGGCGAAGGCGCTTACGAACGAAGAGTCCGACGCGTTGGAGATGACGCTGGCGGTGCTGCCGTTTGGCGTGAAACAACGGGCCAGTGGTTCGGGGGTGGTGTTCTCCGGCTCGGGGCAGGGTGGGTGGAATTATGGC
>Ga0224526_1000726_pt1 | contig 13814 bp, 4 predicted proteins | sample CBST25metaG_FD_179878 | JGI IMG/M metagenome (GOLD analysis project Ga0224526, IMG submission 179878) | Peat soil microbial communities from Stordalen Mire, Sweden - C.B.S.T-25 | ecosystem: Environmental > Terrestrial > Soil > Wetlands > Peat | place: Sweden: Norrbotten County, Stordalen Mire...
CGCAGGAGTCGAGGTGCCGCCCGACAGCGTAGAAGAAGCAAGTGTCTGGCCGTAGGTGATGGAGCTGGCCGTCGGCCATGCCGTCACAGACGGCGTTGCCTTGTTCACTGTCACGCTGGCCGTGCCGGTCAACGTGCTGTAGTCAGTCGTGTCGGTGGGCGTGAAGATCACGCTCTGCGATGCCGTGCCCACGCCCGGAGCGGTTGTCGGCGTAGTGAAGGCGAACGATCCCGCAGGAGTCGAGGTGCCGCCCGACAGCGTAGAAGAAGCAAGTGTCTGGCCGTAGGTGATGGAGCTGGCCGTCGGCCATGCCGTCACAGACGGCGTTGCCTTGTTCACTGTCACGCTGGCCGTGCCGCCGAGGGCGATGGTTTGCGTGTTGGAAGCAATGTTCTGGCTGTTGTCGGTTACGGTGAGTGTAGCGGTCAGCGATTCGGGGGCAAGCGGGGTAAAATTCACAGCTATCGCGCAACTTGTGCCCACGCTCAGAGTTGTGGAAGCCGTGCAGTTGGAAGTGCCTGATGCCAGTGTGAAGCTGCTGGCGTCTGCGCCGGAGATGCTCAGGCCGGACAAATTCAGCGTAGCAGTGCCGAGGTTTGTCAGTGTCACGGTCTGCGAGTTGGTGCTGCCCACATTGGTGCTGGCAAAGGTAAGCGGCGCGGGTGTGCCTTGCGCCAGTTTTACGACGCGGTTGTTGGATGAGTCGGAGATATAGGCGTTACCGGAGACATCCACCGCCAGGGCACTGGGATTATTAAGAGTGTATGTTCCGGTGCTGAGTACGCTGGCCGCGCCGCTCGTCGTGACCACCAAGATACGGTCATTGCCAGTGTCCGCGATGTAGAGATCGCCGGAGCTATCGACCGTCACGCCATAGGGACTACTTAGCGTGTAGCTGCCGATGCTCAGTACGCTGGCGTTGCCTGCCGTCGTGACTTCCACTACGCGGTTATTGCCGGTATCCGCAATATAAAGATTTCCGGAGCCATCAACCGCCACGCCGTAGGGAGAATCCAGAGTAAAGCTTCCAGTGCTCTGTACGCTCTCGACACCCGCCGCCGTAACTTCCAACACGCGGTTGTTCAATGTGTCCGCGATATAGAGATTGCCGGAGCCATCGAGCGCCACGCCATAAGGGTACGACAGAGTGTACGTGAGACTGCCGGAGTCCATCATACTCGACGAACCATTCGCCATAGCCCCCACAATATCGTTGCTCAATGAGTCCGCTATATAAAGATTGCCATTGACCGCCAAGCCTTGAGGATCAGCCAGATTGTAGGGGGAACTGAACACACTGGCGTTGTTATTCGCCGTGACCTCTATAATGCGTTTGTTCAATGAGTCCGCGATATAGAGATTCCCTGAGCCATCTACCGCTATGCCAGTTGGGTTATTCAGGGAATAAGTGCCGGAGTTCAGCAGGCTGGCCGTGGCCAGAGAATAGGCTGCCAGCGGGGTGGGCAGGTTGATGGTGTAGCTGGCCGAGGAGACGGCGCTACTGCTGTAGCCGGTGGCATAGGCGATAGCGTTGATGGTTTCGTAAGCCGAGACGGGAATTGCGCTCGTGTATTTGGTTGAGGAGGTTGTGGGCGTGGAGCCGTCGGTGGTGTAGTAGATGGTTGCGCCGGAGGTGGTGTCGGAGAGGATGACCGTCTGCACCGAGGTGTAAGTGCCAGTCGCGACCGAGAAGGCGGGTGTGGCTGTAACTGGAGTCGCGTTGGGGTTGATGGTGTAATTCGCGCTAACGCCTGTGCCGATGGTGTCACCGCTGGCTACGGCGTAAGCCACGATAGCAGTATAACTGCTTGAGACGGTGATGGGGCCGGTGTACTTGACGTAAGTACGCCCGCCACTTTCCCCGTTGTAATAAGGGGTGTAGTAGTAGATGGTTGCGCCGGAAGTGGTGGAGGAGAGGGTGACCGTTTGCGCCGTGGTATAGGTGCCAGGCGCGGGCGAGAAGGTTACTGTCGCGGCTACGTTGGGATCGATTTCGTATTCCGCAAGACTCGCGTTGCTATAGGTGCAGCAGCCGATTGCGGCAATGGCGATTATATTTTCATCGGTCGCCGTGACGGTGATGGGTCCTGTGTACTTGGTGGAGCTGATTGTGGGCGTAGAGCCGTCGGTGGTGTAGTAGATGATTGCGTTGGAGGCAGAGTCGGTGATGGTGATCGTCTGTGGCGTGGCGTAGATGCCGGATGCCTCCGAAAAGGCGGGTGTGGGTGCGGTGGGAAAGGTGTATGTCGCCGTAGAATAGTCGGCGTATATCGTATTGAAGCCGGTGGCATAGGCGATGGCGCTGATCGTTTCGCTGCTCGATACGGTGATGGGTCCGGTGTACTTGGTGGAACTAACTGAGGGCGTCGAGTTGTCGATGGTGTAGTAGATGGTTGCGCCGGGGGTGATCTCTGAGAGGGTGACCTCTTGCGTTGTGGTGTAACTGCCAGATGCCAGCGAGAAGGTTGGCAAGGCGACTTGCAGATTGTAGGTGGCCGTGGCTGGATTGCTGTTGGCGTGGCCGCTGAGGACGGCAACAGCCGTAATGGTTTCGCTCGTCGAGACGGTAATTGCGCCGGTGTACGGGGTCGAGGCGGTGGTGGGCAAAGAGCCGTCGATGGTGTAGTAGAAGGATGCGCCTTGCATCGCGTCGTAGAGGGTGACCGTCTGCGTCGTGTTGTAGGTGCCGCTGGCCACTGAGATGGTGGGCGTGTCCACCACGGCAGTGCCGGTGAGCGCGATGGTTTGCTGGGCGGAGCTGGCGTTGAGCGTGTTGTCGGTTAGCACTAACGAGCCGGTTTGACTGCCCCACGCTGTGGGCGCAAAGGTGATGGTCAGAGTGCAACTGGAGCTAACTGCGACGGGCGTACCCACCGCGCAATCGCCGGTAGCCGAACTGCTCTCCGGGAAGTAGGTTGGGTAAGTGATGGAGGAGAAGTTCAGCGGCGCGGTGCCGTTATTTTTGATGGTGACCGTCTGCGCGGGGCTGGTTTGACCCACGCCACCCAAAAAGCTCAGCGAGGGCGCGTCGGCTATATCGTACTTGTACACATTGTTGTCGCTTGCATCGGCGAGATAGATGTTTCCGGCTCCATCCGTCGCCAGACCGCTTATCTCTGCCCCGAGGTTATACACAGTACTCTGGCTATAGGTGGTAACACCGTTGGCCACCGTAGGAGACCACTCGTATAGGGCGCTATTATCCACGCCACTTTCATAAGCTGTGCCATAGACATTTCCCACGCCATCAACCGCCAAGCCTCCTGGTGCAGATATCGTATCACCGTTTTCAAGAAAAATGGAGCCTATCACGCTCGACGTGTAACTGGTCCCCGATGGTGTCCACTGCTTGAACTGCATCTCTGCTTCACTAACGGAACTGGCCGCAAAGACATTGCCGCTGTTGTCGACGGCAAGAGCTATCGGATCAGAGACGCTGGCTATCACGGAGTTTTGGTAGGTTGTGTTGTAGGTTCCTTCCGGCTCGTTTAACGCTGTAGGCCCTGGCGAGGGATAGGTCAGTTTGTTGATCCCAGCAAAATAGACGTTGCCGCTGCCGTCCACCGCTACGTCAGAGACAGATCCATCAGCCAGCGTGCCGTACAAATTATCGCTTTGATATTCAAGGCCAATACTGGTGCTGATATACAGAGCGCCAGCACCGTCCAGCGCAAGTTCCCCGTAGGGTGCGGGGTCCCCCCCGTTGGTGTACGTAAAGAATGCGGAGTTTTGGCTGCAGGAAGAGCTGGTTTTCGGTTCAAAGACACCAGCATCGGAATAGCTCGCATAGATGTTGCCACCGCCATCCACGGCCACTCCGCTCAACTGAACGAAACCATATTGGACCACCGCGTTTGGAACGCATTTGTTCAGCGCGGCTGAAAGCGTACCGGGCAAGAAGCTGATCTGCGGCGCTACGCCAATACCGCTCAAGTAGACGATGACGAAGCTGAGAGGGGTCTGAGCCGCCGCTCCAAGCCGAGCACCTGCGTACTTGGGCGTAAACGTCACATCCACGGTGCATTCGTTCGCTGGGTTACTTGCCGAACAGCTTCCCGTGCCGACGTTGGTAAAGTCCAGACCGGTCACGCCCATCGTCAAAGCGGAAAAAGACATCCCTGATCCATTCTCATTAACAATGTCCAGAGTAATCACCGGGCTCGTGCTGCCGACGGCCACTGAGCCGAAGTTGGTCCCCAAGCGCAGCACCCGGCAGTTGCCGGTATCGCTGACATAGATGGTGCCGTTGGGAGCGATGCCGATGCCCTGCTCGTTATTCAGCACCGGAGTAAAGACCGTGCTGCCGCTCCATGTGCCGGTACCGCTGGGCGTTTCTTTGACGACCTGGTTGTTGCCGGAGTCGGTCACGTAGACGTTGCCGCTGGCATCGACGGTGACGCCGTAGGGCTTTTTGAAACCACCGGCCACCGTGGTGACAGCTTGGTTGCTGGCACTGATCTGATAGACGTTGCCGCCGCTGATGTCGGTGACATAAACATTGGAGTTGGCATCCACGGCGATACCGTAAAGCGTACCTGGCAAATTTGTAGAGCCGATGACCGACTGGGTATAACCGCCGCCGCTTATGGGCGTCTTCGCATACACTTGTTTGTCGGCGGAATCGACAATATAGACGGTATTGTTGGAACCGACGGCCACGCCAGTCAGCGTCCCGCTGCCGAGGCCTTGAAAGAAGACGCTCGATGTCCAGGTGGTCGTGCCATTGCTGGTGGTTGGCGTGTATTTCAACACTTGATGAAGTCCGGCGTCAGCGACATAGAGGTTGCCAGCCGCGTCAAGAGCTACGGCGCGAGGATCGCTCAGACTGGCGATGATGGCGGAACTCGCGTAGGTGCCATTGGCCTGCAGCGTCTCTTCAATGATCGCTTTATTAGTGAGGTCAACAAGATAGAGATTGCCGTTGGCATCAGCAGCGATCCCTCCCAGCGGCTCGGTTCCATTGGTGGCAACGACGGAATAGGCGCCGTTGAAATACATGGTTGAGTAAGAAACGGCCTGGGCTGGGGTTGGGGCGATGCAGAGCGCTGCGGCTAGGATGGAGCAGAATGCGCCCCAGCGGCTGCGACTGGCGAAGACAGGGGTGACGCTGATGTCTGAAAAGTTCAATGGCGTCTTCCTTTTGGAAAATAAAGGCAGGTTGAAAATCTATGAAATACACTTTGGCAAATCTATTGTACAGTTCGTATGCGGGTGCCGCACGCCAAAGTTTTTCAAAAATCAAGAAAACATAGAAAATCACTGCTGTCCAAGATAACGTGAGGTGTTCTGGGCGGACGTTGATCTGACAGGAAATAGGGCTGCGAACCCTGGCTTTAACGGAGCGGGTTGGACAGCAGTGAGCACGGAGCAAACAACTTGTCGACGGAGCGCAGAAGTTGAACCCGGTTGTCCACGTGCAAGCGGCCGGTAATCTCTGCCATGTGATATTTGATGGTTCGTTCAGACAGGTTTAACTGGCTGGCAATATCTCTGTATGTTACGCCCAGAGATACAAGCCTCAGAATCTCCTTTTGCCGGTCGCTCAGCAATGCTCCCGTGGGACCTGTGGTGTCTTCCTTTAGCCTCTCTCTACGGGAGAATTCTGCCATGATCTTGCCGGCCAAACCTGAGGAAAGCGGCGACTCGCCCCTTGCGACGCCGGCCAGTGCTTCCAGAAAAAGCTCCGGCCTGCTGCCCTTGATCAGGTATCCGCTGGCTCCGGCGGTGATCGCGTCAAAAAGATATGCATCGTTTTCGGAGATGGTCATCATGACGATTGCTAATAACGGATAGGCGCGCTTTAGTTTGCGAGTGGTCACGATGCCGTCTTGCTCCGGCATCTGCACATCCATCAGCACAAGCTCGGGGTGAAGCTCGTTGACTAACTCGAGCGCCTGCGCACCACTGGTTGCCGCGCCAATCACGATATGGCCATTCTCGTTGAGCAAATTGCTCAGTCCAGAGAGGAACAGTTCATTATCATCGACCAGTAAAATATTCACGATATGGTCTCCACTGCCACGGCATTCGCGGCCGCACTTATGGCATCGGTAATAGGAACGGCAATGACAATGCGTGTTCCCTTGCCGGTCTTCGATTCGACGCGCAGTTTCGCGCCTATCTCATTGGCACGTTCCCGCATCATGCGCAATCCGTGATGGCCCGACATTTTGCAGGCGCAATCCACGTCGAAGCCACATCCATCATCTTTGACGATCAGGCTGAGCCAATCGCCCTGGCGATGGATCGTAACCGAGGCTCTTTCCGCCTGCGCGTATTTGCGGATATTCGAGAGCGATTCCTGCACGATGCGCATCAGTTGCGTTTTGGTCTGCTGTGCTAGCAGTTCCTCCTGCCAAAAGCAGAGCAATTCCAGGCTGATCTGCCATCCGCAGTTTTCTTTGTACCAGAGAAGCTGTTCTTCGATGGCGATCAGAAGACCACGTGAAGCCGTATTGTCCGCGTAAAGCGCGTTGATCATCTCGCGGACGCCGACATGCTTTTCCAGCACGACTTTTTGCAACTGGCGCATCAGTTCCAGTGCGCGGCCATTGTTGCCCTGTTCCATCTTCTTCTCGATGGTGTACGTCTGCATGGAAAGATAGCTCCACAACTGCCCATGCCCATCGTGCAATGCGCGTCCCAACCGGTCCCGCTCTTCCAATACGGCAATCGCCTTTTCCTGCGCGATGATGCGCGCCTGTTGCTCCTTCTCCTGGGTGATGTCTTTGAAGCAGAAGACCTGGCCGAGTGGAAAACCTGTCGTGGCGCAAAGAGGCGTGGTTTGTGCTTGAAAAACGTGCATTTTCCCGGCGACCTTCCATTGCGCCTCTCGCACTTGCGATCCCGAAATGGAGCGAAGCTGCGCAAGCTCAGGACACAGGCTCACGATGCTGTCGAAACTGAGGCCTTCTTTCGCCGGCGCGGGGAGAATCGATTGCATGGCATAATTCATGCGGACGATGTAGCCATCCTCATCTACAACCATCAAGCCGTCGATCATGTTGCGCAGCATCGCTTCCTGGGCCAGCGGCAAAACGCTATACGCACGCCAGCGAAAGAAGGCCCAGGCCGTCGCCACACCGGAGAGCAGAAAGAAAAGCGCGTGCGGATCGTAACTGCCGAACCAATGGATTGCCGCCAGAAACTGCCCTGCCCAAATCATCAGGTTGGGCACCAGGAAAGCTGCGGCCTGCCGCCGCCGCAGTCCCCGGCAGCGCAGCGCCCAGCGCACGTTGATGCCGACCGCGAAGGTATTGACGGCGTAGCCAAATGGATAGGTCAGGTAGCACAATCTGCCAAAGTGCGCCGGTCCAGCAGCGTTTGCCGGAACCAGGATCAGATGAAGCCACGGATCGGAGAGATAGAGCAGCCCACTGATCAGCACTCCGGCGCGCACCGAAGGCTCCAGCCAGCGCGGCGCACGGCGATCATATCCGCTGATCTCCAAAAAGAAGCGGAACCATATGTAGACAGACCCCATGGCCAGGAACCATGTCGCCCTTTCGCAGGAGGCATCCAAAACTCCGCCCAGACCGAGCGACCCCAAAGCAATCGCCGCCAGCCACAGGCACTTGCAGGTCTGCGCGGCCACATGCCAGCGCGCTCCCCGCTCGGCGCGGAATTGCCAGGTGTAAACGGCAATTCCCTCCAGCGCAGCAATGACGCAAACGGTAAAACAAAGTTGCGCCAGCGCGGAATTGTCGAAAGAAGAAGACATGATCTACACATGGTATTGCAAAATCAGTCCAGATTTGCCGTGGGGGTGGAAGGCATGCGAGCCAATGTGACACGCGTCACGCCTGTTTGCGATCAATTCACGAATGTGGAAAAAGACTGTACTAAGGTGCAAGATTTTTGACGCCCTCTTCGGTATGCTTGGTGCAATCAGTATTTCAATCAGCCTGAATCCTCTGCCACCCCAGCCGAGTTCGGTACAGGCGCGGTCGCCTTCTCGGAAAATTTGTCTCCGAGGGACGCAATCGACCGCCAGGAGCATCCGCTATGCCGCAAATCCGTCTCTCGCCCTCTGCCGCCGCCAGCTCTTCTCCTCTTCGCGTGCTTTGCGCCCTTGCCGGCCTCTCGCGCGCGTACTGTGGAGCGATCGTGGGAATCTTCCTCTTGGCCGCGCTGGCGGCGGATGCGCCCCTAGCCAAAGCGCAAACCGCGCAGTTTGACTATGCCATTGCCTCGCTGGGCGGCGACTTTATCACCCCCCAAGGTGTTGCCGTGGACGGTGCCGGCAACGTCTACATCAGTGATGCCGTCAACAATGCGGTGAAGGAGATGCCCGCCGGTTGTCACTCGTCCAGTTGTGTAACGACGCTGGGCGGCGGCTTCTCTTTTCCCGCTGGTGTTGCCGTGGACGGCGCCGGCAAAGTCTACATCAGTGATGCCGCCAACAATGCGGTGAAGGAGATGCCCGCCGGTTGTCACTCGTCCAGTTGTGTAACGACGCTGGGCGGGGGCTTCTCTCTTCCCACTGGTGTTGCCGTGGACGGCGCCGGCAAAGTCTACATCAGTGATGCCGCCAACAATGCGGTGAAGGAGATGCCCGCCGATTGTCACTCGTCCGGTTGTGTAACTACACTGGGTGGCGGCTTCGACAACCCCACTGGTGTTGCCGTGGACGGCGCCGGCAACGTCTATGTCGCAGATAACGACAACAATGCGGTGAAGGAGATGCCCGCCGATTGTCACTCGTCCGGTTGTGTAACTACACTGGGTGGCGGCTTCGACTACCCCACTGGTGTTGCCGTGGACGGTGCCGGCAACGTCTATGTCGCAGATAAAGACAACAATGCGGTGAAGGAGATGCCCGCCGGTTGTCACTCGTCCAATTGTGTAACGACGCTGGGCGGCGGCTTCAACGAACCCATTGGTGTTGCCGTGGACAGCGCCGGCAACGTCTATGTCACAGATGAAGGCAACAGTGCGGTGAAGGAGATCATGCTGAAGAGCGTGAACTTCTATTCCGAGCCGGTGGGCAGCACCAGCGCGGCCAGCACACTGACCTTTACGTTTACCGCTGGAGGAACCATCAAAGCCCCGGCTGTGCTGACGCAGGGTGCGGCAAATCTCGATTTCCTCGATGCGAGCACCGGCACATGCACCACAAATGGAACCAGCCACAGCTACAGCGCGGGCGATACCTGCACCGTGAACGTGACCTTCAAGCCGCAATACGCCGGCACGCGCTACGGAGCGGTCGAACTGCTGAACTCCTCCGGCGCGGTGATCGCCACGGCCAACATCTATGGCACAGGCGCCGGCCCGCAGGTGGCCTTCACGCCGTCCACGCAAACGGCGCGGGGCGTCGTCTTTTACGAACCCACTGATGTTACCGTGGACGGCGCCGGCAATGTCTATGTCGCAGATTCCGCCAACAGTACGGTGGTGGAGATGCCAGCCGGTTGCGCTTCGTCCAGCTGTGTAACGACGCTGGGCGGCGGCTTTCGATACACCCAAGGTGTTGCCGTGGACGGCGCCGGCAAGGTCTATGTCGCAGATTACGGCAACAGTGCGGTGAATGAGATGCCCGCCGGTTGCGCTTCGTCCAGTTGTGTAACGGCGCTGGGCGGCGGCTTCGACAATCCTTGGGGTATTGCCGTGGACGGCGTCGGCAACGTCTATGTCGCAGATTACGGCAACAGTGCGGTGAAGGAGATGCCAGCCGGTTGCGCTTCGTCCAGTTGTGTAACGACGCTGGGCGGCGGCTTCAACGAACCCATTGGTGTTGCCGTGGACGGCGCCGGCAATGTCTATGTCGCAGATTTCCTCCACAGTGCGGTGAAGGAGATGCCCGCCGGTTGCGCTTCGTCCAATTGTGTAACGACACTGGGCGGCGGCTTCGACAATCCTTGGGGTATTGCCGTGGACGGCGCCGGCAACGTCTATGTCGCAGATTACGGCCACAGTGCGGTGAAGGAGATGCCCGCCGGTTGCGCTTCGTCCAATTGTGTAACGACACTGGGCGGGGGCTTCTTTATTCCCACTGGTGTTGCCGTGGACGGCGCCGGCAACGTTTATGTCGCAGATGCCGGCGGCAATTATGTGGTGGAGATCAACCGTTCCACTTCGCCCGATCTGAGCTATGCCACGGCAACGCCTGCGGGCATGGAAGACAGCGTCGACCGGACCCAGACCGTGACGATTGCGAATATCGGCAACACCACGCTGACCTTCTCCGAGACATCGAGCGCGGGCGCATACAACCCCAGTGTCGGCGCAAATTTTTTATGGGGCAGCGCCTCGACCTGCACACAGGCCACGAGCAGCGCTACCGCCTCGTTGCAGCCGGGCGCAAGCTGCACCGTCGCCATCGACTTCTCGCCCCTCTCCTCGACAATAGCCGGCAGCGTTTCCAGCAGCGTAACGCTGACCGATAACGCGTATCCCACGACGCAGACCATCGGCCTGAACGGAACCGTCGCCTCAGCGCTGACCGCGACGCAGGCTATCGCTTCGGAAGTGCTGACCTACAACACTGCGGCTTCCTTTACGCCGGTGACCGGCTTGGGCGGCACGGGAACACTGACGTACAGCGTCTCGCCGGCGTTGCCGTCCGGGTTGAGCTTCAACACATCCACCGGCGCAATCGGCGACACGCCCATGACGGCGAGTTCCGCAACGACTTACTATGTGACGGTAACCGACGCCGTAGGCTTTTCGAACAGCAACAGCTTCTTGCTTACCGTGAATCCGGCCAGCCAGACGTTGAGCTTTACGTCGGGCACGGTGCCGACCAGTGCAGCCTATAACGCAACGTTCACCCCGGCGGCAACCTCGACCAGCGGACTGGCGGCGGCTATCACCGTCAGCGGTGGTTGCTCGATTTCTTCTGGCGTCGTGACGATGACCAGCGGTACAACTGCCTGCGTGGTCAAGGCAGATCAATCGGGCAACAGCAACTACAACGCCGCTACGGAGATCATGCAATCTGTGACGGCTTCGACGATCAACCAGACACTGAGCTTCTCTACCGGCACGGTTCCAGCCAGCTCAGCCTACAACGCGACCTTCACTCCGGCGGCAACCGCGACCAGCGGACTGGCGGCTGCGATTACTGTCAGCGGCGGTTGCTCCATCAGCGCGGGCGTAGTGACCATGACCAGCGGCACAACCGCCTGCGTGGTCAAGGCCGATCAGGCAGGTAACAACAACTACAATGCGGCTACGGAGATCTCGCAGACGGTTACGGCTTCTACGATTAACCAGACGCTGAGCTTTACCTCGGGCACGGTTCCGGCAAGCGCGGCCTTCAACTCGACATTCTCTCCGGCAGCGACCTCGACCAGCGGCTTGGCGGCGACGATCACCGTCAGCGGTGGTTGCTCGATTTCTTCTGGCGTAGTGACCATGACCAGCGGCACAACCGCCTGCGCGGTCATGGCCGATCAAGCGGGTAACACCAACTACAGCGCTGCTACGGAGATCAGGCAGACGGCGACGGCTATGCTGGCCAACCAGACGCTGAGCTTTACCTCGGGCACGGTTCCGGCAAGCGCGGCCTACAACGCGACCTTCACTCCGGGGGCGACCTCGACCAGCGGACTGACAGCGGCGATCACCGTCAGCGGTGGTTGCTCGATCAGCGCGGGCGTAGTGACGATGACGAGCGGCACGACGGCTTGCGTGGTCAAGGCCGATCAGGCAGGCAACGGCAACTACGGCGCGGCTGCGGAGATTACGCAATCGGTAACAGCTTCGCTTGCCTCGCAGGCTACGCTGACAGTGACGGGCTTGCCGACAGCGGCGCAGGCCTACGGTACAACGTTCACTGTGGGCACGAGCGGTGGCAGCGGCACGGGCACGGTGAGCTTTACCGCGAGCGGAGCCTGCTCGGTAAACTCGACATCGGGTCTGGTGACCATGACCAGCGGAACCGGCTCTTGTTCGGTCTACGCCACTAAGGCTAGCGACAGCAACTATAGAAGTGCGACCTCGGCGACTGTTTCCGTGAATGCAGCACTGGCCATGCCCACAATCTCGTGGTCAACGCCCACAGCGATCACCTACGGTACGGCTCTCAGCACAACGCAACTCGACGCCGCATTAAGCGTGGCCGGTAGCTGCACATACTCGCCTGGCGCGGGAATCGTGCTCCAGGCGGGCACGCAGAAACTGACCGCAAACTGCACGCCAACGAATACGACCGATTATTGTACGCCGCCGCCTGCCTCGGTCTCTCTGACCGTGACTCCGGAGACGACGACAACCATTTTGAACACACCAACGCCCGTCTCCGCTCTCAGCAATACGGTTACGCTGACAGCGACCGTCAGCGCGAGTTATGGTGTGCCGACCGGCTCGGTCAGCTTCTACGACGGCTCGACGTTGCTGGGCGCTGCAGGGGTGAACACGAGCGGAGTGGCGACCTTTTACGTCTCGTCACTCGCCACGGGCGCGCATTCGATCACGGCCTCTTATGGCGGAGACACGAACAATAGCACATCGGCTACCAGCGGCGCGCTGAGCGAAACCGTGGTGGACTTCACCATCACCAGCAACGGCAGCACGGCGCAGACCGTTATGCCCGGCGCGGCGGGAACATACACCTATAACTTGACGCTGACTTCTGGAATGACTCTGCCCGTCGCTGCCACAGTGACTCTATCCGGGTTGCCCACGGGAGCCACAGCTTCTCTGACCGGTGCCGGATGGACTGAGTTGACCGGCAACAGTTGGCAACTGCCCGCCAACACCGCCGTCGGCGCTGTCACACTCTCCATTACCGCGCCAAGCACAACGGCCAACCATCGCAACGATCCGAGCACTGGACGCAAAGCGGCGCCCTTCGCTCTGGGCTTGTTGCTTCTGCCCTTCGTGGGTCGTTTGCGCCGCGCGGGCAAGCGCCTGGGCAGGCGTGGAATGCTGCTACTTATGTTCATAACAAGTGCGTTGGTTACGGTCGGCATGAGTGGCTGCGGCGGCAGCTTCTTCGCGCAATCACAGCAGAGCTACAACGTGACGATTACCGTAACAGCCGGATCGCTTACGCACGCAAGCAACGTGACTCTGACCGTGGAGTAACGCCCGAAGGGGCAGCAAGGGATCGACAGAATGAATCTGCGACTGTTTCTTTCACTGGGAATTCTGGGGGCTGTCGGCCTCCAGGTTCTCGCCGCGCAAAACGTTCCGACTCAGGCCACGCATTCCCCGGCATCCTCGTTGGATTTGACCTTAACCTACAACGCTCAATCAACCAATATCGACACCTCAAATCGCTTCTGGATGCAAGGCGGCAGCGCTCAATTGCATGGCCAGTTCTGGCGCGGGCTGGGAGTTGTGGCTGATGTGGCTGAGCTTCACACCGCCAATATGCACAACTCCGGCGCGGGACTGGATCTGGTTACTGCATCCTTTGGCCCGCGTTACACGTGGCAACTGCCCAAAAGAAAGATCGACGTTTACGGGCAATTTCTCGCCGGAGAAGCCTGGGGAATGCACAGCACCTTTCCCGCCAGTAACGGCGTTCAGAGCAGTACATACAATGCCGCTTTGATGGCTGGAGGCGGTGCGAACGTGCACCTGAATCGCTATCTCAGTTGGCGCGCTGTCGAGGCCAACTGGCTCTATACCCATCTGCCCAATGCCACCAATCAATCGGAGAATAGCCTGCGTTTTGGAAGCGGTCTGGTAATTCGCATCCCCTGAAGTTTTGTGAAAATGGGACAGGAATTTATTTGGCATCACTATTGTCCAAGACAGGAAAATCGGTAGTAGGTCAGGTATAGAGGTAAGGCTGCGCCGTTCTGATAGGTTGGGTTTGTCTAGAACTCAGCGTCAGAGGAGGACGCAGCCTTGTCCACAGT
>Ga0224526_1000734_pt1 | contig 13737 bp, 14 predicted proteins | sample CBST25metaG_FD_179878 | JGI IMG/M metagenome (GOLD analysis project Ga0224526, IMG submission 179878) | Peat soil microbial communities from Stordalen Mire, Sweden - C.B.S.T-25 | ecosystem: Environmental > Terrestrial > Soil > Wetlands > Peat | place: Sweden: Norrbotten County, Stordalen Mire...
TGTGTACCCACGGAAATAGTTCATGCGCTGGCTCATTCTGCTTGGAGATCGCCGTTGCCGTGTGCTCAAAGCCCTTCTGCTTCAGGCGCCGGTAGCCGTGCCAGCCGTCGGAAAGGATGTGGCTGCCAGGCTTGACTTTGCCCGTGAGAAAGTTTTCCAGCGTCTCTGTAGCGGCATCGGGAATCACCTCCAGAGCGGCAAATCCAGGTATCGGCTTCTGGCCCGGTTTGCCTGGACCACGTCGTTCCACCGCCACGGCCACCACCGATTTGGTCCGCACGCCGCGTGTGCCGCGTCCGCGCCGCCCCTCGCCATGCTCTTCTCCGCCCACATACCCCTCATCGACCTCGACCAATCCGTTGAGCCGGTAGTGCTGATCGCGGTCGCTCATGGCCTTGCGAATCTTGTGCAGCATCAACCAGGCAGTCGGATAACTGACCCCGATCTCCTTGGCCAGCTGCATGGCGGAAATGCCCTTTTTATCGTGGCTCATGCGATAGATTGCCCAAAACCAACTCGACAGCGGCGTCCGCGTCTTGTGAAAGATGGTTCCCGCTGTCACCGAGCACTGGTAGGCGCAAAGCGCGCACTCATGCACTTGGCGCTCAGCCATGTACCCGCGGCTCGGCCCGCCGCAACGAGGGCATTTGAAACCCTCCGGCCAGCGCTGCCGGCTTAGCTGTTCGCCGCACTTCTGCTCGTCTCCGAACGATGCCCGGAACTGCTGCACCGTCATCATCCGGCCACGCTTCGTAGCTGTTCTTTTTGCCATGACACTATAATATCGCCATTTATTCGCCTGAGCAAGATTGATATTCATCTTTCTTAAATAGTGTAGACTTTTATTGGCGAGACTCTGCGGCGAACACAGACAAGGGGAAAGCCCTTGGAGATGATCTGCGCCGTAAGCTGCTTTTCGCCTACGATCAAGGCGAGGGAACGCTTGGAGGTAAGCGTCTTGTCTTCCCCTCTGGACAGGCAAGCTGCGCGGATATGACGATGACGTCATGGAACAGTTGCTGATACAGGGGGCGGAACGGCGAGTTCGTGTGCACCGTTCGGTAGCAGAGAAGCAGCGGATCGTGGAGTTGACGTTCGCTCCTGGGGCGAGCGTGGCGCAAGTGGCACAGGCGGCTGGCGTGAACGCGAACCAGGCTTTCAAGTGGCGGCGCGAGTACGGTCGCAGTGTTCGGATGGGTTCCAGAGCGTTGCTTCCTGTGGCGCTTGCAAGTGACGATGCGGTTGCGCCTGAACAGCAGGAACTTCAAGCGTCCGAAGTTCGAGAACAGGCGTCCATGCCGATGCCGCAGGAAGATGCCCAGCCAACGTCAGGCGCGATTCACATCGAGTTGCCGGGACGTGCCATGATCAGCGTTGAACACGGCGCCGATTGTACGTTGCTGCGGACGGTGCTGGAGAGTCTGCGCAAATGATCGAGCTGCGTCCAGGAACGAGGATATGGATCGCCGCCGGAGTGACCGACATGCGGCGCGGCTTTCAGGGCCTGAGCGCCCAGGTGCAGACCGTGCTCCAGCAACAGCCCTACTCGGGACACCTGTTTGTATTTCGCGGGCGGCGCGGTGACACGATCAAGATTCTGTGGTTTGATGGCGATGGACTTTGTCTGTTCGCGAAGCGCCTGGAACGTGGGCGTTTCATCTGGCCGCAAGCTACGGAAGGAACGGTTTCTCTGACGCGAGCGCAGCTCTCGATGCTTATGGAAGGTATTGATTGGCGCCGACCGGAGAGAACCTGGACGCCACCGATCGCAGTATAAGTTACACTCGTGATTCTTCTGTATTCATGCGTGTTTTGTTGATAAGTCGTGCTTGTTTTATGGCATACTACGGTCATGGTTTCCGCCGCTCTCCCTGACCTCGATCAACTCGATATCGAAGCCTTGAAGACATTGGTTATTGTGCAAAGCGAGAAGCTCGATTCCCATGCTCAACAGATCGAACATCTGAAGCTGGTCATCGAGAAGTTCCGCCGCATGATGTTCGGCTCCAAGAGCGAGAAGATCACCATCCAGATCGAGCAGCTTGAACTGCAACTGGAAGAGACAGAGACCGCGCAGGCCGCCGAGCAAGCAAGTGCTGAACCGCTTGCGTCAGAAGCCAAGCCCAAGTCTCGACCATCGCGCAAGCCGCTTCCCGCGCATCTTCCCCGCGAAGTAATTCAGCACCATCCAGCACAGGATTGCTGCCCGGATTGCGGCGGCGAGTTGCGTCATTTCGGCGAGGACGTGGCCGAGATTCTGGAGTACATTCCAGCTAACTTCAAGGTTATTCGCCATGTGCGCCCGAAGTTTGCCTGCAAGCAGTGCGAGCGCGTTGTTGAAGCGCCTGCGCCATCGCGCACCATCGAACGCGGACTTGCCGGGCCGGGACTGCTGGCCCATGTGCTCACCGCGAAGTACTGCGACCATTTGCCCTTGTTCCGCCAGTCGGAAATTTACGCTCGCGAAGGCGTTGATCTGGATCGCTCCACGCTGGCCGGTTGGGTGGGAGCGTCCAGCGAATTACTCGCGCCTCTGGTCGAGGCGTTGCGCAAGCATGTGTAATCCGCAAGCATGATTCATGCCGACGATACGCTGGTTCCAGTGCGCGCTCCCGGCAACGGCAAGACGGGGTCCCCGACGACAGGTCTTCGTCGTTGAGGTGGAAAGACCAAGACGGGCCGCCTGTGGACCTATGTGCGCGACGAACGTCCTGCCGGAGAGAACACACCGCCCGCCGTGTGGTTCGCCTACTCGCCGGATCGCAAGGGTGAACGTCCAAGGCTACATCTGAAAAACTTCAGGGGCGCTTTGCAGGCCGACGCTTACGCCGGGTTTCATCATCTCTACGAGGGCGGCGCCATTTATGAAGTCGCCTGTTGGGCACACGCCCGGCGCAAGTTTCACGACATCCATGTAATCCATGCTTCGCCTATCACCACCGAAGCCATCCGTCGCATCGGCGCGCTGTACGGCATCGAAGAAGAAGTTCGCGGCAAGCCCGCCGAATTTCGCCGTGAGATTCGGCAGGCTCGGGCCAAGCCGCTGCTCGACGATCTGCGAAGTTGGCTGGAAGAATCTCTCCGCTCACTGTCTACGAAGAGCGAGACTGCGGGTGCGATTCGCTATGCGCTCTCGCGCTGGCGTGCGCTTACCCGTTATGTTGGCGACGGTTTGTTGTAGCTTGATAACTCAGCGGCAGAACGGGAGCTACGCGCCGTCGCGCTCGGACGAAAGAACTATCTTTTGCTGGCTCCGACTCCGGCGGCGAACGGGCTGCCGCCATCTACTCGCTCGTCGGGTCGGCAAAACTCAACGGACTCGACCCTGAACGCTATCTCCAACAGGTCCTGACTCGCATCGCCGACCATCCGGTAAATGGGATCGACGAACTGCTTCCCTGGAGCCTCGCCGACCAAGACACTTCCGCTTACGCTTAATATCTTCGCGAAGTGTCCACCTAAAAATAAGTGGACACTTCGCAATTCAATTCCAAGTCCTATACGTAAACACCGGACGCTGGTCAACAGGGGAAGACCACCCGCTTACGCTTGGAGAACTTGCCGATCGGTTTCTCGTCAGCGAAGGCTGGGCAAAGAAGATTTCCGCCGCGCGCCACCGCACCGGTCAGGCGGAGCGCGTGCCTCACAAGCCTGGGCGCAAGCCGCGCGCCGGAGTTGAGGTCCAGCAACAGGTGCGGGACTGGTTTGTGCAACAGCCCGATCTGACGCTGGCCGAAGTGCAGCAGAAGTTATACAACGAGGCCGCTATCTCACTCGGGCTTCCACGGGTCTGGAATCTTCTGCGAAAACTCGGGCTGCGGCTTAAAAAAAGTCACTCCACGCCAGCGAACGTGACACGGAAGCCAATCGCAAGCAGCGCGAAGAGTTTGTTGCGCGCATCGGAACGATCTCGCCGGAACACTTGATATTCCTGGATGAAAGTGGGGTTACTACCTCGATGACGCGGCTCTATGCCCGCAGTGTAGGAGGTAAGCGTATTTGTGAAACAACGCCGGGTGGGCGCTGGAAAATCATGACCATCTTGGGGGCGATGAGTCTGCGCGGAATGGTTGCCTCAATGACCATCGAAGAGGCTACGGATGGCGACATTTTTCTGGCCTATGTCGAACACATCCTGTGTCCGGCGCTCACGGTCGGCGACGTAGTCGTGATGGATAACTTGAGTTCACACAAGATCAAGGGCGTGCAGGGATTGATCGAAAAAGCAGGGGCGGAAGTGCTCTATTTGCCGCCCTACTCGCCGGACCTGAACCCCATCGAGAAAGCGTGGTCCAAGCTAAAACAAATCCTTCGCTCGGCCAAGGCAAGAAGCAAAGATGAACTGGAAAAAGCCATCGCCAAAGCCATCCGTCTCATCACCCCAGACAACGCAAAAGCCTGGTTCAACCACTGCTTCAATGGTCTACAGTAAAACAGAAAACGCTCTAGCATGTCGCCGACGATACTGCGCGTTGCGTTGGCGAATCCGATGGAACTGCCGCGCGAAACGTCTTACCCTGCTCCGTGCTTTTTAGGAGGATGAAATACACGTCGTGCTGCCCGGCCCGTTCCATCCGATGCAGGGCTGGACGAACACAGTTCTCCTTGCGCATCTTCGGCTGAGCCCACTGGGTGGGGGAATGGTTGCGGGCAAACGCCCCCGTGCAAGCCTGATACTCGTTGGTCCAATGCGACAGCACTTCTTTGCCAATCACCAGCTCACCGAGCACGTTCTGAAGAAAATGGACCACTTGACTAGGCCGGGACAGGCCGCTCAGCTAACCGTTGATCAACACCCGGTCAAAGTATCTGTATACTGAATATAGAAGGAAGCAGATTGCCCAGCTTTGTGAATGTATCCACCTGTTGGCCTCCTTTAATCTTGCCTCAGCAACAAGATAATCGGACAGACGACCGGTTGGGTCAGAATTCCATTATCGTTGGCGAATTCTCGACTCCGTTGCAGACTGCGGAGGATGGAAGGTTCGGTGTAAAGTAATCGTCTTGGACGGATCACTGTTTGGTAGAAGGGCCTGTGGAAATGAACATAGTCAACACGCCTTGCAGAGAGGTGAAAAATCCGCCATGCTGGGGGGCGGGAAGAGAAGGAACTTCGACCAATATAGCTGGCTATTTTTCATCCTTTTCTATACGGTATGCGCCAACATACCCTACTGGATTGCGTGCCACGAGATCGGGCTGCTTTGCTTGGGACGGTTTTGCATTGAATACGCTTTGGTTGGGCTGTTCGCTCTTGTTGCGCCGCCCCTGCTCGCCTCAACCTTGCTCGTGTTGGTAATGTTCGTGGATTTCCTCTCCGGCATTTTCCTGACCTATCAGGTTTCAATTACGGAATGTCTGGCCAACATTGGCGTCTATCACTCCATTTCCATTCGCCGGCAATTGGCCGTGGTTCTGTTCGTCCTCCTTGCGTTACTTGTGACGGCAGCCGCGACATTTGCGCAGGCGATCACGGTGCGAAAAGATCATCGCTGTCGTGTAGCGTTGTGCCTTATCGCCTTTGCGGTTATATCTCTGTCGGTGGATGGCGTGAGGCTATATTGCGCTACCGGGCACATTCCAAATCCGCTTCGCTCCACGCCGAAGATGCTAGACAAGTTCGGTATGAACCGATATAGCACACTACGGCTTGCCCGTATTCCCGTCGTACGAGTGTTTCGCAGCACACTCACAGACATCGAACTTCGCGCGTTCATCAGAGGCGCTGGCCAGTCACCGCACATGGTTGATAGCGCGGCGGCCCAGGCTCTCCGCTTTGCCGGGCTCGGCAGAGGCACAAATAAAGAGGATAATTCCAATCTCGTTCTTATCCTTGTCGAAGCCTGGGGGCTCTCCAGCGACGCATCCATTCGCAATACACTGGTTCAACCCTATTTGCAGCCCGAACTTCTTAGCCGGTATGAGGTTACCCAGGGCACGGCTCCTTTTTATGGGGGTACGGTTGCCGGAGAGGCTCGGGAACTGTGCGGAAATTCCGTTGGTCTTTATTTGCTGAAAGCCTCCGCCTCGGAATTGGAAGGTTGCCTTCCCAAGCGAATGGCCGCGTTGGGGTACAGCAATATTGCAGTGCATGGTATGAGTGGCAATATGTTCGAGCGTTCGACTTGGTGGAAGACAATCGGATTCAACGAAAGATTGTTCAATGATCGATTCAAGGAGCAAGGATTGCCCGATTGTCTCGGAGCATTTATAGGCACATGCGACAGTTCCATTGCCGAGTGGATCGGAAAGCGCCTCGAGAACAAGGATGTAGGTCCAGATTTCATCTATTGGGTTACATTGAATTCTCATCTTCCCGTACTCGTTCCCTCGCCGCTCAAGTCTGGCGCTCCCTGCTTGGCGACGCTGTCTCTCTCTCCGGATACATCGCTATGTTCCTGGTACCAACTCGTCGCCAACGTTCATCAATCCGCAGCGCGGCTCGCCATGAGCAAACTGGCTCGCCCTACGGTCTTCGTGATCGTAGGCGACCACGCGCCCCCGTTTGCTGATTCAGACATAGCCAGGCAGTTTTCATCAACGGTCGTGCCTTACGTAGTTCTGTCGCCTCGTCAAAAGGAGATGGCTGCCAAATAGGATAGTTTTCTAGCAGGAGACGTGGTTCAGCAGTATCGACGAAGATGAGGCGCAGCAGGTGCTCTCACTTCGGACGATGGCCGTACTTCAAAGCGCCCAGCGCACTCAGCGTGAGCCCAATGAGGAGCTTTGCCTGCTCGAAAGATCTGTCATACTCTTTGTAAAAACGCGTTTGGCGGTGAACTTCGTTGCGCTGAATGCAGGCATAGGCCGATCGGGATGTGACCTACGCCATTTTTGCAGCCAGTCATAACTGGAGTTTCCAGACCCTACGGCTATGTGCGCCAGACTCAGAGCCGACGTGACTCGTCAACCTCTTGCCGAACGACTCGTTCCTTCGCTACATTTTGCCGGTTCGGTGCTTACGCACCGGGTTGGCGCTTCGACACGTCATCCCCACCGGGTAGCTGTATGGATACGGAAGTTTGCGCCTGTCAACATGTGCGTTTTCAGCGGCTTAGAAATAGAGTTCACGGACGTAAACACTGCGGTAGCGAACGATACCGAGCGCGTTTGCGTGCGTGAACACCTTGTATGGGATGGATTTACGAAAACCTACAGCCGTCAAGCCGCATCCAACCAAAGCAAGTCGAAAACCCTCTGGTAAGGCGCTTCCCAATGGCGATTACTGATGTCAAGCCACACTTGCTGGTTCCGCCCGCGGCTCCCGTCGCGCCGGCTAATGAGACTTTTCGCACTAAATCGATCGGCACCCGGCTCACCGAGGCTGAGTATGCCGAGATTGAAGCAGCCGCGGCACGCGCCGGAAAGAAATGTGCTGAGTGGTTGCGGGATGCAGCACTGGCTTATGCGCGCGACGCACAGGAAGCCAAGACGGATCCGATTCTCCTGGCCGAACTGATGGGCATTCGCGGCCTGCTGCTGAACCTTTTTGCTGCTGCTTCCAAGGGACCGTTGAGTGACGAATCGTTGCGCAAAATATCGGCGTGTGCCGATTCCATCAAGCGGCAGAAAGCCGATGAATTCCTGACGAATCTACGTTCCAATTCCGGCGCCAAACCACCAGGGAACGAACCATGAAAGCGCCGCGCTTGAGCACGGCTTTGCCAGTACTGCTTTTTGTCGTTGTGATGTTCGGCGGCTGCGTGGCCAGCGTGCCGCTTGGTACCTGGCTTTGGTGGGCCGTTCCTCCGGTCGAACTCTACTATTCCGAAGCATACTTCAGTAGCACGATGGCTCATGGGAATCCGAAGGCTACAGCCCGAGTCCAATGGCTCTACAAGACGGCTCCTGACCGACTGAATCAACTCGTGGAAGAGAATGATGTGGTCGCTGATAACCCAGCAAATCAGAGTGACTTTAGCATCCCGATGCAACTCAGTTCCACAGCCCGAGGCGCCGGTTGGAGCGGGCTGATTCAGGGACCAAGAGAAGAGGTAAACGCCGCTGAGTTGGAGAGATACCTCCGAGCTGAGTTCTACGGAGACCGGAGTTTCTGGCAACTCTTTGAGTGGCCGCTTCTCTGGCTGGTCAGCACCGTTTTAGCCATACTTGCAGCACGCGAATGGCTCGTTGAAAGATCACGTCGAGAGAGCGCCAAACGCATGGCGATGTGGTCGGAATTCCTGCTGGATAACAGGCAGGATGGATGGGGGAAACGGACTGTCTTGCAATGGTTCAAGAGCCTGCAAGATCGCCTGATTTTCAGGGCTAGAAACTTCATACGAAGACGAGCCTACTTGGCTGTTAACGTCCTCCGCAAAACCGCGGCGAAGCACGGGTCATTCGAGGTTAGGAGAGAGGATGAATCGGCTTCCGCTAATCTCTCCAATCCGGCGTACTTTGCGCACGCTCCAACCACCCCGATTCCGAACGCTGAAACAGATCCGGAGCGAGAGACAAGAACGGAGGTTTCCGCCCTCGTTCAGCAGACGGGTTCGAGTGCGAATCGAGAACAGAATCCGTCATCTTCCAGCCATCCGAAGAGGCCGGCCAAAGGGCACTTGATCTTCCCCGGAACGTCGAGGCAAAGTGCTGGGGATGAGAAGGCCAAAGGTTGGGATGAATCGCAATGGATTGACTGATCGAATGGCCGCTTGATTTGCAAAAACTCTGTTCCAGATCGACAGCGTTTGCACCACCCGTTGCATGACCCGATGGAACCACTTCGAGAGTCGCGATAGGGGCAGTTGAAGAGTGCGACAAGAGAACATCATTACTCATTGAATCTGTTTCCTTCTTCTCAGCTATCTTGTTCGTACGCGCAGTATCTCGCCAATGCTTATACACTCGAATTCACACCTTTAATCTTCTCCGCAAATGCATTCGATAAGTCATCATACAAGTCGTCGATTAGTGAAATAATCGATCATTGAAAAGCATAGTGGAAACTTGGCGTAATATGAAAACGCCCAATATCCATGCGCCTATTCGTGAAAATAATAGTGAAAATAATTCGGAATCGTACAACCATTGAGGGCCTAAGTCGGTCTAAGTCGAAAGCAGAAAGATATCGTGCCCATGATGGAGCAAAAGTAGATGTTGACTATCTCCAAATCGTTATCAGCCGGGCAGGCACGCACCTATCATGCCCGCGAGTTCACCTCTGACCGCCAGAACTACTGGAGCCGCGACCCCCAGGTACAGAGCGAATGGCGGGGGAGGCTTGCGGAGGAATGGGGCTTGCGAGGCTCCGTCGGAGCCGAGGACTTTGCCCGATTGAGCGAAGGGCAGCATCCTCAGAGTGGCGAGCAACTCGTCAAGCACCAGCCTGCGAGAACCTACGAGAACGAATACGGCAAGAAAATCACCAGCGTCGAACATCGCGCCGGGTGGGACGCGACATTCTCTGCGCCGAAGTCCGTATCTCTGACAGCACTTGTGGGCGGTGACGAGCGTGTGCGCGTGGCGCACCGCGAAAGTGTTCGCGTCGCCCTCGGCGAATTGGAGCGGTACACGCAGGCGCGAATCGGCAATGTCCATGCGCCAGAGACGACGGGTAAATTCATCGCCGCCACTTTTGAGCATGACATTGCTCGCCCGGTAGATGGTTATGCCGCGCCCCAGCTTCATACTCACGCTGTCGTCTTCAATATGACCGAGCGCGAAAACGGCGAGACGCGCGCGCTGCAAGAGCGAAGCCTTTTTCAGTCGCAGCAGTTTGCGACCAGCGTGTATCGCTCCGAGCTTGCCATGCGGCTGCATGGCTTGGGATATGAGATTGAGTTGGGCAAGCACGGCCAGCCGGAAATCAAAGGCTACACGCAGGAGTACCTGGACGCATCCAGTCCGCGGCGGGCACAGATCGTGAGCCACTTGCAGGAGATTGGCAGGGAAGGGGCCGGCGCAGCGCAAGTTGCCGCCCATCGTACCCGCGACAACAAGGAGATTCATTCGCCAGAAGAGGTGTTGCAGCGGCACCGCGAACTGGCGGCGCGGTTTGGCCATCAGGCGGATAGGGTCGTAGCCCAGGCTCGCGAACCCATACAGGCCCAGCTTCCTTACTCGGACAAAACCGAACAGCAAGCTGTCACCTATGCGCGCAATCACGTTTTCGAGCGCTCTGCCGTGCAGGATGAGCGAAGCATCTTGCAGGCGGCGCTTGGCCGCAGCATGGCTCAATCGACCTACGAACAAGTCCGCCATGAATTCGCGCAGCGAGTTCAGCGTGGAGAATTCGTCGCTGTTCGCTCCGTGGAGGGGCGTGCTGCCCCGATGTATACGACTGCCGAGATGGTTCGCATGGAAAAGGAGATCATCTTTCGAATGCAAAGCGGCAACCAACGCACCTATGCCGATCCGATGCTGGTTTCGCCATCACGGAGAATTGCAGTTGAGGACCGTCATACGGAATTGAGTTCCTCGCAGCGTCAGGTTGTCGATGATATTTTCGTGAGCCGTGAGAGGATTGTCGGCCTGGATGGCGTCGCCGGCGCGGGCAAGACAACAACGCTCGCCGTGATCCGTGAGGGCGTGGAGGCGGAAGGGTACAAGGTCGAGGGCTTTGCTCCCACCTCGCGTGCCGCGCAGAAACTGGCGGAGGCCGGCATTGAGACCTCAACTCTGCAACATCATCTTGCGCGCGGAGAGCAGCAGGACACTGGCGTAAAGAGGCTTTATGTGCTGGATGAGTCCTCACTCGCATCGACGCGCCAGATGCACGCGTTCATCGATAGACTTCATTCGAACGATCGAGTTCTGCTGGTCGGAGATACGCGGCAGCATGAGGCCGTCGAAGCGGGTCGCCCTTTTGCACAGCTTCAGGAGGCCGGAATGCGAACGGCGCGGCTCGAAGAGATCATGCGGCAGAAAGACCCGGAGCTGAGGAAGGCCGTTGAGCAGTTGGCACACGGTCAGGTTGGCGCGGCGATCGATAGCCTTGGCCGGCAGGGCAGAGTTCACGAAGTCAAAGGGCACTCGGAGCGAATCACTGCGATTGCACGCGAGTATGCCCGGTCGCCGGAAAGCACGCTGGTCGTTTCGCCAGATAACTTGTCGCGCACAGAGATCAACCAGAGTATTCATGCGGAGTTGCAAGCGCGCGGTACTGTAAGCAAGGAAGAGCATTCTGTGCAAACATTGGTTCCGCGCCAGGAGATGACCGGTGCGGATCGCTCCTGGGCGCAGCAATACCAAGTGAACGATATCCTGCGCTACTCGCGCAGTTCGAAGGAGACCGGCATTGAGAAGGGTGAGTACACGCGCGTAATGAGCATCGACGCACGCAGCAATCTGCTTACCGTGCTGCGCGTGGACGGGGGCGAGGCGACCTATGATCCTCGCAGGCAGATGGGCGTCACGGCGTATCGCGAGCGGGAGAAGGCATTTTCGGTTGGAGATCGAATCCAGTTCACCGCCCCCAGCCATGAGTTGAAGATTGCGAACCGTGAGTTGGGCACAGTCGAAAGCATTGCGCCTGATGGAGCCATGCGGCTGAAGCTCGATAGCGGGCGCAGCATGGAGTTTGACCCACAGCATCATCCGCATCTCGACCACGGCTATGCCGTGACCAGCTATTCCAGTCAGGGACAAACGGCCGACCGCGTTCTCGTCCATGTGGATACGGAGCTTGCCGCAAAAGATCTGCTCAATACTCGCATGGCTTATGTCGCTGTTTCTCGCGGGCAATGGGACGCGCAGATCTTCACGAACGACCGCGAAAAGCTGCCACAGGCGCTTGGCCACGATGTTTCGCATCAGAGCGCATACAGGCCAGAACAGGTGATTGCGGCCATTCAGCAAGATGTTGTCAAAATGCCAGAGATCAATCACGAGCAGGCGATTGGCATCGGATTGAGTCTATGAGCCTGTGTCGCGTGCCAAAGGATGCACACGCCATGCAGCACGGGACAGCACGACCTCATAGTTAACTGGCAATAGGAATCCAGGCGAACTTGAGGATGAATTGCCTGAACGGATTGCAGTCAACAGAACGGTTCCACGGTTACAAATTCCAAAAAACTTCGGAGGGCCAATGTCGACAATCGCCTTTGGCAAGAAGCCAGTCCAGAACACCATGCAGGCCGGCCTCGCACTGGAGCGGCACTACTCCGTCGCAGAAGTTGCCGAGATGTGGGCGCTGAGCGAAAATACCGTCCGCCGCATGTTTGAAGAAGAAGATGGCGTTCTTCATTGGGGCACGCCGGAAACGCGTCACAAGCGCGGCTATCGAACCATCCGTATCCCAGAGAGCGTTCTCTATCGCGTTCACCGACAGCGCGAACTGCGGCTGGGGTGAGGAGAGCGTTTCCATAGAAGTACGGACTTTGTTTACCACCTGCAGAGTGGCGCACCTTCGCTCGCATCTTCTTCAAAACCAATCGCGCGCAGGCGTTCAGAGAAAATTGTGTAGTCTGCATAGGACGCGATTTCAGCGATCACACCCACATCATAGGTTCTGCGGACTGGAGCGGCTCCCGAATCGGTCACCAGGAGACCTGTGGCGCAACCACCGACAAAAACAATCTCGGGCAAGAGCGGGCGAAGTTTCTGTGCCGCTATTTGCAATAGTTCAAGATTCGGATCCAGCATGAGCAGTAGCCTCCAGCCGCTTCTTGAGCTCACGACCTGCGAGATCGCGTTCCCGTGCGCGGCCATCGCGCAAACCATCGACCAACGCCAGCAGTTCATAGAGTCGGGTGTCTTCCAGCGTCGCCTGCGGAACATTCTTGTGCAAAGGCGTGAAGCTGTATCCGCGGACCGGCCCCTCTGCGTACGGCCACACAGGGGGTGGGTCGTCGCCTCCGGCGATCCATTGATTAAGCGGAGCCGCGGCATAGCCCGTAGGAACGCCGCGCGTAAGTGCCCCTTTTTCTGCGGGAAAGGCATAGCGAACCCCGTGCAGCAAAAACTCCAGCAATGCAGTGCGATTCAGCCGATCCGCGGGTCCTTGCACGAAGTGCGATGCACGCGAACGCTTGACGGAGGTATACACCTCAGAAGGGTACAGGTGAAGTTGGTTCGCAATCTGGAGATAGGGAGGCCGCTCTTCGGTCAGCGAGAGTTTGAGCAGCACGACAATTTCGAGGGGCCTCAGCATGAGAATCAGTCTACATGAGGCATATACAAAATTCAAATAAAATGAATATTGTATAAAAGAACACTGCTATCGGGAGCCTCTCATCCAGAAACTGTCCTTCGTTCCTCTAAATTCAGCGCCTGATCGAGGCCGCCTCCGAGCATCTGGCGCAAGCGTCTGAATCCCTGCTGGTTTCAAAAGATGTGACGAGCAAGATTGTCATCCACCACTTGGCTAAGCTTCTCGTGCCATTACGGTCAGCTTGCCGTTGGAGCGCGTCCCGGCAGCAGTTGCCAGGCCGCCTGAACGCTCTTTTCGAGCTGATCTTGCCGGGCCCGCACCCAGGGCGAGTAGTGCTTCTCGGTAATGCGCACGCTGGAATGGCCCAGCAGGATCGAGACCTGATCGAGGGGAACCCCGGCCAGCAGCATCTCAACCGCGAAGGTATCGCGGAACATGTGGCAGTGGGCGCGCTTGGCAGTGCCGTCGGGGTTGCGCAGGCCGGCGACCGCGAACAGGCGGCTATAGGCGCGCTGCCAGTTGGCGACGAAGGTCTTGGGCAGGCCGTTGCCGCTCCAGAAGAAGTAGCGGGGATTGGGCTTGAGGCCGGGCGGGATCAAGCGCAGCAGATCGGCGACTTCGGGCGGCAGCGGCACGAAGAC
>Ga0224526_1000738_pt1 | contig 13690 bp, 17 predicted proteins | sample CBST25metaG_FD_179878 | JGI IMG/M metagenome (GOLD analysis project Ga0224526, IMG submission 179878) | Peat soil microbial communities from Stordalen Mire, Sweden - C.B.S.T-25 | ecosystem: Environmental > Terrestrial > Soil > Wetlands > Peat | place: Sweden: Norrbotten County, Stordalen Mire...
CAACTGATTTGCTTGCTGGCACCGCCGCACCGTTCACCTTGCCAACCGTCGTCGCCGATTGCGGGCCCGTAACATCGCCCGCCAATGAGCCGGTAAAGCCGGCCGCTGTGCCTGTGGTATTCGCGGCATTACTAGGAATATCTCCTGAAACCAATACGCGGAAGCCCGGCGCTCCGCTGCCGCTTGTCGGACCAGCAAAAATATAGTTCTGCGAGGTGCTCGACGCGCCCGTGCCACCCTGCCCGACGGTCAGAGGCGTGGTGAGGCCCGATAGTGATGTGATGCTGGAGTTGTTCCCGGATGTGACGAGCGTAGAAGATGCCGGGATTGGCGTACCGTTGACGCTCGTGCTACTCGACAACGCCAACGGCAGATAGTTGGCCGGAATAGGTGTTGAAGAGTTGTACGCACCGCCCCAACTCGTGCCACTTGTCCAGTAGGCAATACCAGCCGTGCTGGGCCAAACCATCGATCCACCCGTGATGCAAGTTCCGCCGGCGTCATTCAGCGTAATCGTGGTCCCTGAAACAGCGAAGTTTACGCAATCACCATTCGTGATTCCTGTCTTCGGCAGAAAAGCTGCGTAAAGGTCCGAGCCGTTGACCCACCCGTGCCAGTTAAGGCTGGTCGTGTCGTACCCGATCTCGCCGTTGGCCGCGCTCGCGTAGCCTGCTCCAACCGGAAGTTTGATCTGCGCAAGAGCCGAAAAATCCTGCAATCCGGTGGTGTAGGTATTAGCCTGTCCGGTGCCTACTATATTTCCTGTCGGAGCGGTGAACGAAGTTCCCCACGCGCTCCCGGTTGATAGTGGAACCCCCGCGCCGGGGTAGATCATCGATCCGCTGCCGGGTGCAATCCAACTCCTGACCCCAGAAGTCGTTGATGATAGAACGTATCCATTCGTGCCGGGATTGCCAAGTGACGCCTCCGCTCCAAACGAATGGTAGTCGAATGCAACCACTGCGCTGCCATTGAACGTGCTCCCTGGAGCCGCACCGCCAGTCGTCGCCGCAATAAGCACATTCGCGGTTGTCTGCGCTACACAATTCACTCCCTGTGGAGTATAAACATACCCCGGAGTAGAGCAACCTGCCAGTCCACCGACGTAGGAATTGAAAAGTGTTCCGAGTTGTGCAGCCGTCGCCACTGTATGAGGACTGCTCCCGTTTCCGTAGAGTATCCCTGTCAGCGTTCCCGCCTCACCTGTCCCTCCCTGAAGAGCCGAGAGGGGAGTCGTTAGACCCGTCAATGATGTAATGTCGGCATTGGCACCACTGTCCGCCGGAGTATACCCAAGAGCCGCCTGCTTGCCGTTAAACGTGGTCCAATCGGTACTCGATAGCCATCCATTCACAGACCCCGAAGATTGCGTCATCGCTATGTTCGGAGTCGTCCCCAAGGTAGATGTAACCGGAGCCGTTGCTGTGACAGAGGTGACCGCCCCTCCCGCCGCACACAATCCGTTTCCCGACGTACAGACTTCACTCCCGTTGTACTGATGCTTCCCACCCCCACTCGTTACCACGTTGAGGTTCGTGGCCGCCGGCTGTGTGACCGTCTGCGTTCCTGAAGGATTGAGAGCCACACCACCAAGGTTCGCCAACCCCTGTGCCGCCGTTCCTCCGCCGGTCCCGCCGCCGCTGATCTGAATGATCGAAGTCGTCCCAGAAATCACCCACGCCGTCCCGTTGTAGGTCAGCACCAAAGGGTTCCCCGCAACAATCTGGCTGGCTCCTACGTTGTTCCCGCCCTGTGTCAGAATACTGGCCGCAGCCGCCCCGTTCACCGCCAAAGTCGGGGCAGACCCCGACACCGTTCCTGCCCGGAAGAGAATCGTCATGTTGCTGGTCGGCGCCGTGGAGGGGGTCGTAGAACATACATAGGCCGTCCCACTCCCTGAAGAGTCTACGCAAGCCAACAAGGAGTTTCCAGTGCTGGCCCCGGACCCTCCATTCACCACATACGACCATATCGTTCCTGCTATCGGAGTCACTTGCACCACGTAAAAACTCGGCGATGACAACGTTGGTGCATAGAACGTGTAGTTCCCGTACTGGTCTGCTGCCGTTGGGTTTGGAGCCGCATGAGATAGAGCGTAGTCGTAGTAGATCGCCGCAGTCGGAGTGCAAGGAGTCCCGGTCGAGGTCACCGCACAGACTTGGATAGGGGCAAAGGGAGTCGAGTTCCCCTGATAGTTCACCTGTCCACTGATGACGACCTGACCTGCTGCCGACAGGGAGGAGCCGATAATCATTGCCACACAGAACTTCGCCAACCTGCTCATAAAAGGAATCGTAGCAAGGTTTGACGTTTTCTTCTACCTGTTTTTCAAATCCACCCCAAAATTTGGACTCTAAAAACAAGAAGCCCAGTCCGAAGACTGAGCTTCCCTTCCTGCCGGCGAATGTCTAAGCGAATGCGATCTTGATGCTCGAGAGAACCGGAACCGGAGGCGGAACAACCGGGATGTTGACCGTGACGGCCTCGACATCGGTCAGCGCAATTCCCTCGGCCGTGGTGAGCGAGGCAGTCAGGTTTGCCACGCCGTTTGCAACCGCGGTCACGGTGTCGGTGATGCCATCGGCGTTGGGTACACTGGTCGCAAATGCCGAATTGTCGATGGTGAAGGTGACGGGCGGGATGGTCCCCGTCCAAGCGTTGCCGAACTGGTCAAAGCCGTTGATGGAGGCAATGGTGACTTGGCCGGCGCTGGTGAGAGTGACTGGTCCTTGAACTGACATGAGGTTTTCTCCTTTGGTTGATGGTGCGGTGAATGCGATTTGGACGAAAGAGAGGCGTGGTTTGAGATGAACAATCTCATCCTCAATACGCCACTGGATGCGTTCCACTTCTTCGAGACGGTGGAGAGCTTCACGCTGGAGGCGGAGAGACTCTCTGAGCATCTCCTTTTCTTTGCGAAAAAATCCAAACATACTGTTCCTCCCGGCGTAATGATTAAACACTACACTGAAATTTTAAGATGTTCAATTCAGACCTCGTTTCAATCCACACCCCCCACATGGGGAGCGACTCTACAGTAACGGAGCTACTATTCCTCGAAGAGATTATTTCCCTTCGGCTTCTCCTGCTGGCCGCCGTAGGTCAACCAGCCCCAACGGGCAATAAGCGCACTATCGGACCTCCCGTTGTCTTTCTTCCTCGTCAGGTACTTGGCTGAGTGCGGATAGTGCTGCATCGCAACCGCTCTGCTGGCATCCTTCTCTTTGGAGCAGCCGGCCATGCAGCGGGCCTTCCACGTCGCCGGATGAACCGTCTGGTACGGGATAGCCAGAGCAGCCAATATCCCAAGCCAAAGTCCGTAGCCCATTCCGAAGTTGAAAGCTGAGGTGGCGCCCATCGTCCGCTCCCCACCTCCCGGCATGGCCTGGACCTTCTCGATCGTCACCATCACCTGCCTACCTGCCGCAGCGTCTTTGAGTACCTGTACCATCCGGTAGGCATCCAAAACGTGCTTTGTCTTCTTGTTGACCACCACTTCCAAAACGGGAGCATCAAAAAACTGCACTTCGTTCGCCTCTGGATCAAGCGCACAAACGCAGCCCGTCAATCCCGGATCTATCCCCAAAAATACCATCTTCCCCTCCTCCTACGGAACGTCGTAGAACCCGCTCCGTCTTGAACCTCGTTGACTGTTGCAAATCGCGTGAGCCGCAGCTATGTTGAACTGCCGATCGTCTCTCTCTGACCCTCCCGATTTTCTTGGTTTGATGTGGTCCACTGTAGAGTCGGCCCACCTGAGCGGCAGCTTGCAGATCCCACAGAGCCTTCCCTGCGCCTCCCACGCCACCCGCTTCCGTCTCTGGTACTCGTCTGACCCGGCCTTGCAAAGCAGGTTACACGCCTCGCGGCCGTCCTTGAACACCCGCACTGCAACGGGAGCCTTCTTGATGTCTTTAGGCTTCGGAAACATCGTCATCCCCTCACCACCTTTCCCTCCGGCGTGTGCCGCTCAATAATGTGCCATGAAGTTCCCTGTGATTGAACAACACACATATCCCCGGTCATGCGCTCCAGGATCGAGGCGGTGGAACGTGCATCGTCCTCCTTCGTGAACGGACGACGCACCGAGTCCTGAGCTACACGACCGTATGGGTACTTTCTCGTCATGCCGCCTCACTCTGCCGCTGGGAAGCCTGCTCGAGAGCGCCAGCGAAGTCCAGCACCAACTCGTCCAGCGTGGCCTCCAGTTTCTCCACAACCTCCTCCAGACTCGCCCCGGAGTGGATCATAGCCTTGGCCGACTTCACCTTCTGGACCGCGGTCGTTAGGGTCTCTATTAAACCCACGCTTCCAGTGTGCTCGGCCACCATCGTTTCCAAAACCTTGCCGGTGTTCGCCGGATCTATCCCAACAGCAACTGCGTAGTGCTTGATCCCCGCCTCCACCGTCCGCATCTGACTCTCAGGCATCGTTGTTTTGAACGTCCTGATGGTCTCCTTCGTGTCCGAGTCCTTCGCCTTCCCGTGCATCTCCAAGTCCACCTTCGCCTGGAAGTCCTTCAGGGAATCGTCCGACGCCGCCTTCAACCACTCCCGATCCTGCCGCTTCTCTTCTGAGAGGTCCGACAGAGCCTTCGCATTGGTCAGCCGCATCGCAGTGAACAACTCTTCAGGAACCCCACGGTAAGCCTCGGCAAGACGTATCGTGCTGAACCAGGTACTTTCGCCTACGCCGGCCGCCTCACGCGCCTCCTGCTCGTCCCTGAAGCCCAGCATCCCCCACAAAGACTTCTCCTTGAGGGCGAAGGCGTGGTAGCCAATCCGAAGGCTGTTCCTCGACTGCAAGACCGACGCCTGCTTGATCTGCTTGTAGTGGAAAGTGGCCTCTTCCTTCCGAGCCTTGATCTCCTGCTCTTCCCGTTCACGTTGAGCCGGATCAATCTCTGCCGGCTGACCTGTCTTTGTAGCTTTCGGCATTTGTAGAACTTCCGCTATTGCCATACTTCATCTCCTTCTGAATTGCGTTCTCAAACTTCAACTTCTTCCTGTTGTAAACGCAGGTTACTCGTCCCCGCGTTCCCTCTCTGCTCTTGTCAACCATGATCTCAACATCGAGGTCGTCACCCGGATCTCGCTTCTCCGAATCCTCCATCGTGATGATGACGATGTTTTGAGCAGCATGATGGATTGCCGACCCACCGTAAAGATCTCCCTTCGTCCGGTGCCTCTTTTTAACGAACCCCTGCTCTTTCGAGAACTGACTGAGCGCAATCACAGCACAGTTCGGTTCACCTTTCGCCAGATCTCGCAGTCCAAATACCACCCCTCGCGTCTCCTCCGGCCCAACCTTCCCCGGATTTTCCAATAATTGAAGGTAATCCACTGCAATGATTCTAACCCCGTGCCGGCGCCGCATCATCTTAGCCCTGGCCCTCAACTTCTGAATTGACAGTGGAGAAGTATCGTCAATCCAGATTGGCAACTTCGCAATCTCCGCCGAGATGCGTTTCAACTCAGGAACGTGTGTGTGAATGTTCATCAACCGCGGATCTCTCATGTGGTCCGCCGTCAGAATGTCTGACATCAACGGGTAGAGCCTCTGGAGCAATTTCTCTTTCGGCATCTCGCATGAGAATATCCCGACCGGAATTCCCTCCAATGCGTTCGCTAAAACCATCTGCATCATTGCTTGAGTTTTCCCGCTGCCGCTGTCGGCCGCAAGTATCGTCAGTTCCCCACCGTAAATCCCCTTCGTCTTCTTGTCGAGGTCTTCAATCCCCCAGGTCATGTCCAGCGCCGTCTTCTCAAGATTCTGGTTCCGCTTGGAAAGAATGGCCGCTTCAATCGCCCCTACCACCTCCGCTGCACTTATCGCATCCGACTTCTCATCGGCCACCGACCGAATCAGCCTCTCCTGAACTCCCTCAATCAGAATGCTGGAATTGATACCCTGCGCCTCGGCTGACTGGTACAGACCCTTACCCACCTCCATCAACAACCGGAGCTTCGCCTTCTCTCGAACGATCTTAACGTGCTCCTCGATATTCAACCTGCGAGGGATTCCCTCTGTCAGCCCCGCAAGATACGCTTGGCCTCCTACGCTTCCCAACTCTCCGCGCTTGCGGAGAACGTGAGAAAGGGTCACAATGTCCGCGTGATGAACCCCCTCCTCCAGCCCATCCATAATTGAAGCGATGGCGCCAAAGATGATCCTGTGCGAGTCGAGGCTGAAGTCTTCCGTTGAAAGGTCGCCGATCGCGTCAAAATAGGTATCGTTCTCTATAAGCAACGTCCCCAATATAGCGAGTTCTGCCTGCGCGTCCGCCGGCACTCCGCTCCCCAACTGCTTGACTGGCTTCCCCATTTTAGTGGCACCCTCCGCCGCTCGGTGAATGGCAACTTCCACCTGAATACTCAACACGATGGCTGGGCTTCTCGCGGAGCTTATTGATGGGCTTCTTGGAGTCGTCTTCCTCAAGCAAACGCTTCGCTAGTTCGATAAGTTCTTCCGCCAACTCCCGTTTCGACTTTGCCATAACTCCTCCTTGAATCTCCTCCGGTTTTACTTCCAACAATCCAGCCCAATCCGCCGTCAACCGTCCGTCCGGCTGAACTACCAACTCATAGATCCCATCCCAGTGCTGCGTCGGCTCCATGACGGAATACTTCCAGTTGACCTGCATCTCGCCAACCTGCATTCGCGCCACCTTACAGACCGGGCAGGTACTCACATCCCTGAATCCCCAGTCGCGCCCAAACATCTCCATCGCCGGACAATCTTCCATCGAATCGTGGTAGATACGGAAGTTGACAGCCGCCAGATTCTTGAAGTTCTTGGAGTAGTCAATGAACTCCCGGCAGAAATTCACAGAAACATCTGGAGGCACCACGCAGTTGAAACAGATGTCGGCCCATTGAATGTCATCAATCAGGCCGCGAAGTTCTCTGGTTGATGGAACACTCTTCGTCTTGAATATATTCTCGTTGAGAGTATCGGAGGCGTGGTGACGGCTGATGTTAATATGTTTCACAACTCCAGAGAGGATTACCTCTTGCTTCCGAAGACGAACACCGTTTGTCGTCAGAACAACTTTCGGGAAACGCTTCTTTCTTTTCCTCAGAACCTCCATCACATCTTCAAGAACCGGAGAGATGGTAGGCTCCCCTCCAGTCACGCTAACGTGCGAAAACTCTTTCGGTAGAGCATCGAGAATTGCAGCCAGCCGCTCACCAAACTTCATCATCGGAAACTTGTTCGCATCTTGGTCACGGTTCCAAAAGCAGAACTCGCACTTAGCGTTACATGCCCCTGGTAGCATCACCGAAAGATTAGGAGTCGAAACCAGTAGCTTCGTCGTCCTCTTTGCAATTTTTACCAACCCCATGTAACCCTCCTCACAACTCGCTTGCTTCGCGCACCGTGCTGGGCCACGGCCAACCTGTAACCGTCCTCAAGCACTCTTCAAACCCCGCCGTAAGCCGTCGCTCGTCAATGTCCGCCAACGCTTCCACGTAGACCGCTATCAACTGTGGCGTGATCGCCTTCCCTGCTATCGACCCAAACTTCTCCAGCCATGAGCCTATCAGGTCAACCCGGATCTGCTTAGGATTGAACTCCTGCGGCTGCAACTGCTGATTGCCTTGCAGCGTAATTGCCTTGCTCCCGCCCAAGCGCTTCACCATGCTTCCCTCCAATCCCGTTCGGCATCGTCTTCCCATAGCGGTCCAGCGGCGCTTCCAGATACTCCAGAAGCCTCCCAATCCACAGATACAAAGCCTGAGTCTTCACCACACCCTCTGACTTGTAACGGTTGCCCAGGGCGCGTCTCCACTCCTCCCGCGTCACTTCCTTGTTCTGCTTGAGCCAACGCTTCACCGCCGCCCCGTCCGCGGAACCCATCGTGAATGGCAATCCCTTGTTGACGAATTCATAAGCCTTCTTCACGTCATCCAAGAAGTCCTGCCTACAGGTCGAATCCGATTCCAAAATTTGGACTTTCTCCGTAGATGCCACTCCCGTCCCCAGAGGCCACTTGTTTTTCGTCTGCTTCCCAATGAACTCCGGACATAGCGTATGCAACTCCCCCATGCCTTCCAACATGAGGGATGAGTTGCACGACACCGCCTGACTCAACTGTGCGGTTGTCCAAGACCCGTCGCCGAGCGCGTTCACCGCCACAAGAGCCAACACGCCTCTGTACGTCAAACCTTCGAGAAAATCACTGTCAATGATTATCTTCATACTCACCCCTATTCAAACCTCGCAAATTCTCCGAAATGCTTCACCGCAGCTTTACAATATGCCACATGAGCATCTTGTGGAGTAACAAATCCTCCTAACCCATAACGTCTTCCTTTCACCCTTATCAACGCGACCCATCGCTTCCTCTTTTTATTCCAATACACACCCTTGAATCCAGATGTATTATCAACCCTTCTGACGGCATTCGCTTGGTTCTGAGATGTTGTCCCTACACGAAGATTTGAATGTCGATTATCGAGAGTGTTCTTGTTGTCGATATGGTCAACCTCTCGCAGATCGAACATATCGAGTCCAAGGATTACACGCGCAAGCGGAATCTTGTGTCCGCACTTACCTCCTCGAAACCATGCAGTAGCGTAAAAACATTTCTTTTTACTGTCTCACTTGGAACCAAGTTTTAGATTGGAACACTTCTCGTAGTCTCCACTGTCAACAATGGTAACAAGACCTCTCCCTATCGGCAATTCGTAACACTTCTCATCATCCTTCATGTTCATCTCCGTTTACGGTCGGAGGAGGCCAGGGAGGATGCCGTAACACCCTCCCTGGGAGGAGGCGTCCGACTGGGGAGCCGGACTAACCGACATGGGGTGTCGGCTACAGAGACTATAACAACTCCCCTTCGTCTCCGCAACCCGATTCTTTCCCCACTGCCAACTCGATTGAACCCACCCTGTTTTTCCCCACCAACTTCATAACCTGACCCGTCTCCTGGTCGATCACCAGCAACGGTCTCCGCTTCCCATCATCGTCAATCCGCCATCCAAACAATTCCTCAACCGTACACTCGAAGTACCGCGCAATCTGTACCGCCAACTCTAGTTTCGGGAGGGTTTGGTGATTCAAAATCTCCCCCGCCAGACTCTTTCCGATACCGAAGATCGCTGCGAAGTCCCGCAAGGTGATTCCGTGCGCGGTGCATATCCTCTGGAGAAGCGGGGAGTCCCCATAGAACTCCCTCGCCTTCTCGTTGCAGTGTTGGATGTTTGAGCTTCCGGCCATGCTACGCCCGGAACGAGGTGGACTCGGTAACGATGAGCTTCACGCCAGGATAAGAGAAACTTTCCTTCATGCTCTTCGCCATCTGCCCCAAAAAGCTCTCGTTCGCAACAACCGCCATCAACGGCACTTGTCCTGCTACTACCGCCGTGACAAGCGCCTTCAGGTCCGTAACCTCGATCTGATAGTTCTTCCGCGCCACGCTTCCTGTCGGCTTGGGCGCCGCGGCCTGAATCACCACCGGAGCCGCGATGACCTCCTCCTCCAGCACTGCATCCGCCGCCTCAGATTCCCCCGCTGCTGCGAGTTCAAGCGCCCGTTGGAGTGCATCCTCCTCCGCCTGCTTCTGAGCCACCTCACGGGCAAGACGCTCTTCCTCTTCCCGCTTCCGGCGCTCCACAGCCTGATACGCCGTTAGCAATCCGCCCAGACGAGTCTTCTCCGTGTTGTACGGTCCTGTGTCGTCCTTCTCGGCTTGCAAAACCGGCTTCTTGATGTCGTCGATCTGAGACTTCACGCCCTTGAAAAAAGTCTCCGTCTCCTTCGCCGCCGTCTGAAGCAACCGGCCGTACTGCGTGGCCGTCTCTGCCTGTTCCGTCGTCTCGACGACCGTCAACTTCTTCGACGCCAAAACAATCGTCCCGTACTCGTTACGCAAGGCGATACGCTTGGTCTCGTACTCGCCACTCGGTCCAAGGATCTCGATGATCCTCGGCAATGCCAATGCTGTTGCTGCTGTCCCCATGATTACTCCTCCTCTTGATTTCTGAACTTCGCCAATTTTGCGTTGACTGCCAGATTCGCCGCCGCCAACAGGATAATGAAGTTACTCTTCGCCTTCAGAGTGTCTACCCAGAATGGAGTAACTCGCCCATCTTTGTCAACCTGAAGAGCGCATCCAACGTAAACATCGCCCTCCAGCTTCGGTGCCCCTCCCGTGTAAGCCCCCGTCTGCCATGCCCAAGTCTCTGAAGCCTTACTGCCGGTCTTCAGATCGAGGATGCAGGGCCGACGCTTTCCTTTGTAGATCAAACTCCCACGATGGTCGAGAGTTCCACCAACCCGCATTCCGTTGAGGACGATGATCTTCTTCTCCTCCACGGCTAAAGGTTGATACTCGACCAACTTCAACCAACTTTCAATGCCGACAACCGCTGGGATGATTTCATCAGGGCAGGATTCCCAATCCAACTTCCCGAAGACGAGATACTCGACAGCCTTGTGAACGGCGTTTCCAAAACCGCGCTTCCACTCCAAAACGTCGGGGGCAATCATCGAGAAGTCGCTCAGGCCAAGAGCCCCGAAGACGCCCGTAACCGAAGGAATCACTACCCCTGACGAATCACGATAACAATGGTTCGATTCCTGATAGAATCCTCCCTCGATTGCTTGTCCCCACGCCTCACTCCCCATCCCCATCCCCTCCAAAATTTGGACTTAATCGCCGTCAACGCTGAAACCACAATTCTTCAGGAATATCTTCAACTCCTCACAGCGTAGAAGATGATAATGATACTCCCGAAGCACAGCAGCTTCTGCATCGTCAGACCGCTCCGTTGCGGTCCACTCGGAATCGAACGCCTTTTGCAGATTAGGCGACATTCCACTTGCGATCACTTTCGACTTCTTTGTAAGTGCCATCTCCACCTCCCGTGGTTAGATTTTTCGGTAATTGAATCCGAACTTCAGAGTGGCTCCAAATTGCCGGCCGGCGCTGTCCGCATTGATGATGTCCGTCACCACCTGCTCTGGGCAGTTGCTGTATTCATAGGTACTCTGAACGTCGCCCGTCTTGCGATCCTTGAACGCGACATACGCCTTCAGCGTCTCCGCGTCGTAACCCACCCTAACGATTTGCGTGCTATCCACATCTGTCCAGTTGATTGCCATGTTATTCTCCTCCTCCGGTTGATTGTTGATGTTGGAGCGGGGAAAAGGACTCGAACCATTCACCTGCGGATTAGGTATCCGGTTTCGATGCCGGACTTTTCCGCTGCTCTACCCCTGAGCTATCCCCGCTTTTGGTTTGAATGTGCTGTCTAAACCCGTCCTAGAAGAATGTCCCGCTGCTAGAGCGTCGTTTGACGTTAGCCTAGCGGAGCGGACGGGTTTAGGCAGGACACCCTGCCATGCTTCTACTTCGCAGCCTTCTCGGCCGCCTTCTTTTCCTTGCGGAACTTCTTCCACCGCTTCGTTTGAGCGGCTGCGATACGTGCCCTTCCCTCTTCGGTCAAGACCCGCGTGGACGTTTGCGATACTGCCTTCTCTTTTGCCATGTTTTTATGTTACTCCAAGTAACTCGTAATTGCAAGTGGTCCCCATTGTGCGTTCTGGTCCCCCGCCCCGCACCCCACGGTTCGTATCAGGCCAACTTGAACCTGTGCCAAAAACTTAATACGGAGAGTGGCCCATGACGACCAGCACCTCAGTCGGGAATAAATTACCCTCCAGATGACTCTCCGCATCTCCCACCCGGCCCCTTGCGATCGGCTGCTGCCAAGTCTTGCGACTCCCCTTTCGGGTTCAAGGCGCTCGTCATCGTTGTGAACCTTACCGGGTGGAAACTTAATCGTCCACGTAGTTCTTCCAGTCATCCTCGCCCGTGCAGATCTTCTCCATCGTTTCGTACATCCCGATCTCAAGATCACTCAGGTGCTCAACAGGGATTGGCAACGACAGAAGGATCTTCTTGAAGATAGCCTCAGTCAGCCCGGTATTCTTCCAGTTCTGGCCGCGGATAGCATAGAGTCTCTGGGCGCGTTTTGGACCGATCTTCCCCGGCTTTGTCGCTGTCGTCGGAGTCGGTTCTGGAGTACCAACGTTCTCTTCCACCTTCGCCTTCGGCGGCGCATCATCAAAGATACCACCCAACCCGGCCGCCCGATACTCTTCCAAAATAGGGTCTGGTTGACCAGGTTCTCGCTTCTCCTCTGTCGGCTTCACGTCCTCGTACTCGGCGTCGATTACCTCACCTTCCTGAACCGGCGCCACCAACATCTCCACCGTGGAGGTCATGTACTGGTCCGTCTTGCCGACCGTGCGCTTCGTGGCGGTGATGAGTACCTTCGCGCCCACCACCATCTCGGCGTCAATCAGGTGCTTCGGAACGCTCACCACCTTGCCATCAACGACCAGAAATAAAATCTCCTCCGCAGTCCCCGTTCCGAGTTTGGCGTTGGTGATCTCACCGCTGATCTCTGTCACTCCCTTAACATCCTGCTTCCCCTGGGAGGCCACCTGCTGCGTCTGCTGGCCCTTCGTGGACTCTTTGCTGGGGTCATAAGACGGGCCACGAGCGTTGGCACCTTCCGGTGGGCCGAATTGCTGCGTTGTTTCCGCCTTCCCCGTCTGCACTGGAGGCTTCTTCTCGTCCGTGCTCTTCGGCATCTGCACCTGCGGCTTTCCCATCACGGAATTGGGAGTCACGCCCGGAGTCTCGTTGTCAGCTTGCCCCATCTCCTCGTTCGTGTACATGCCACTCAACTCATCCGGGAATGCCTTGCGGAGAGCTAAACTTTCCGCGACTTTCCCTAACATTAGATAGGGCATACGTTTCCACATTGGATTCGGCTTCAGTTCGCCGGTCTGCTTGTCCTTGTAGGTCTGAACGTACTCTCCCCAACGCGCCGTCGCCCGGTAGGGAACCTTTTCATCGCCGCGGCCGTAGCGGTAGACGGTGATCTTCGACCAGTTCGGATGTTCCTCAACTTCAGAGTCATACTCAGGATCGTCAATGCCGGCCAAGTCTCCTGTTCGGCTTGCGATCGCGCGGTAGCCGTCCACGCCTGTTTGGATGCTGATCTTCTCTTTCCCTAGCGAACTATCCCACCGCTTCACCACATGAATCTGCCCAGTGAACGGGTCCAGCCGCTTGAGCTTCGCCACCTGCAAGAAAAACGCCAATTCGTTTTGGTCGCAGCCCTTTGCGACCGTCTCAGCTAAGAGCTTGATTTGCTCTGTGGAATACTCCGGCGCCGGCATCGCCAGCCGGTTTTCCCTTTGCGTTGTTACCAATGATGCTGTTCCCATAACCCCTCCTCTACCTCTCCTTGATGAAATCTGCCCTGTTGAGTAACACTGCGAGTTTCAATATAGCACGTTCCGTGGGATGCACAATACCCCTCTCCCAGCGGCTCAGGCTGCTCTTATTCCCTCCGATATTGGCCGCCACGTCTTCCATGCTCATCCCCGCCTCGATCCTCGCGGTCGTCAACTTCGCTCCGTCTACTGTGAACTGTGTCTTCATCCCTACTCCAGAGGCCCAGACAGCATCCGCGATGTGAATTGCCAAAGGCTCTTCTCTGCCTCAAAATCAGAACTCTTGAGCGCCTTCCACCATGCCTTCGACGCTGGGTTCCACCTGAAAGAGAAATCCTTCGCCTTCTGGTTGTTGTTGAAGTCAACCATCGCCTGAACGTAAACCGTAGGCTCCTGCGCTCGTGCAATGATGCTGTCTAGGTCGTAGTTC
>Ga0224526_1000749_pt1 | contig 13539 bp, 8 predicted proteins | sample CBST25metaG_FD_179878 | JGI IMG/M metagenome (GOLD analysis project Ga0224526, IMG submission 179878) | Peat soil microbial communities from Stordalen Mire, Sweden - C.B.S.T-25 | ecosystem: Environmental > Terrestrial > Soil > Wetlands > Peat | place: Sweden: Norrbotten County, Stordalen Mire...
GCCTTTCAACCGGCAGGGCAGCACAAACCTCAAGTAGCCAAAAACCGTCCTTGACCGTCTTTAACTCTAAAGCGTTATAATTGGCGCGCCATCACAACGTAGTCAAAGTGCGTCGTAAAGATGCAACAAAGCGCAATAATTTTCTATTTAGGAGCGTTGCAGTAGCAAAGCAGTCGCAGTGCATCGCACAGATGCAACATTTGCACCACTTGAAAAATGCACAGAATTGGTAGCAGTAAGACAGTTGAAGTGCACCGAGCAGGTGCAACACCTGGAACTAATCGACCGTGTAGTCAAAGTGCATCGAACAGATGCAACGTTATGCGCCGTGACTTTGGCCAAAGGAATCACCACATAGCAATGCTGTTGAAGTGCATCGGATAGATGCAACCGGCAATTGATCGCAGCAACTTTTGGGGATCTGGAGCACTAGATAGTTAAAGTGCATCGCATAGATGCAACCGACCACGTTGATGCGATTAGGCAACTTTACCGAGGTCGCAAGGCAGTTACAGTGCATCGCATAGATGCAACTCCATCTTCAGCGCAGTATCGTTGCTGACAGTTCCGTCGCAACGCAGTATGAGTGCATCGAACAGATGCAACTGTTTGAGATTGGCCCGACAAAAAATCACCGTTGCGTTTTAGCTGGCATCGGGACATGATGCGGTCATGGAACAAGTGACTGAATCTCTTTCCGAGTCCCCCGCCCCCGTTCTTCCCACAGAAACGGATGCCAGCCCAGCCGTACGGGGTGGCAAAGCCAGAATGAACGAGCTGACGCCATCCAAACGGCGTGCGCTTGGCCGCAAAGCAGCGCAGGCGCACTGGGGAAAAGACAAAAACCCAACAACCAGCGAAAAGACGCCACGCAAGCGCCGCAGCGCCAAACTCATCGAGCATCCAATGCCCACGCGAAGAGCAACGCGGGAAACGCGGGTTTTCAGCATTGCTCTGACGGCTGCGGAAAAGCGCTTGGCCAAGGCGATCGAAGAGCGTGCTCGCGCGGCATCCACATGGGCTGTTTTGAATGCCGAGATTCCTAGCCTGCAAAGAACCATCGCGGCACTGCGCAATCAGCAGAATCCCAATACGCCGATGCAAGGCTACGAAGCACAACTGCCAGACGGTTCCGGCTATCAATCCAATGCCGGCTACGACCTTACACGCGTGGTTTCGGACGCTCCCGTGCCCTTTGTCGCGCCGCAGCAAGCCGCACGCTCTTTGGTGGCTTCACGCGTCAGTGGCGGTACTGTAGAAGCCAATCTCGACGACACCGGAGACGACGAAGACAAGTTTCTCAACGGCAGCGGTATGGCTGGAGGAAACTGGCACTAACATGCACACAGATTCAAAATTCGAATGGGCCGATAGAACCAAGGGCATCATTTCCGACCATGCGCGCGGGATGAAGACACTGGCGATTGCCACAAAATGGAACGTCTCGCGCGCTTGGGTGCTTCAGAACGTTAGCGAAAGCGATTATTACTCCAGGAGTAATAAAAACAAGTATGCTCTGCAAAGAAAAATTCAATTTCAGCTTCTGGAAGAGTATCCGCAGACTTTCAAAGAAATCATGAGCGCCGATCTTCAATCGCCAGGATCTGAATCAAATCGCTAAGCGGCTTCCCCTACCATCCGAAACACTCCCTTGCGCGGGGAACGGCCGGCATGGCAATCATCTCGAAAGGTACAAGGGACAGGCCAATCGCAGGTAGAAAGCTGCGGCTCGGGCAGCGAGTCCAGATTCTGGACTTTTTCGAGTTTGCTGGCCGTCAGATCAAGAATGCGCTGACGCGCCGATTTTTCTGGCACCGGGATTTCTACGGAAAAGCACAGATCCTGAAGCACGCCATCTTGCAGCATTGCTTCGAGCCAATCGTGGGTTGAAATGTCGTCAAAATCTTCCCGCCAAACTGGAAGCCAGGTGCTTTTAAAGCCCTCGCTCACATCGTTTTTCTTGCGAAAACGCAGCTTTTTGTTGACCGGATGTCTCAGGCCTCGCGTCCAAGAAGAATGCCGTTTTCCGCTCCGATTTTGGCCGAGGACAACCACCACTTGCTGCAGTGGTAGGCCATAGGCACAGACAGCACCCATGCTTTGCCAGGAGCGGCACTCGTGGTAATGGCGATCATCGTTCCAGCTCGATACCAGCACGATGCGGCGCAGATGAAGTCCATCCGGAGAGAGAAAGCACGACGGCTTCCATAGCGGAAGTTCTTCGGGAATCTTCCAAGGTGGTTCGCTTGGTTTGCGGATCGCCGTTGTCACGATGTCGGCAAGGCAAGCGAGATGGGACACTTCAGCGTGCACGTCGTAGCTGGATGTGGCCAGCCCAGGCTCAACACCAAGGCCATAAACTTGTTCACCAGCCACCTCCCCCCAATCTTTCCGTTCTGCTTCCAGAACTCCTGCTCGCACTCCCGCTTGGAGCATCTGAATAGCGTCCATTTTGTATCGCTGCCAGGACAGCATCCAGAACGCCATGCGAGGACATTTTTCGAATGCAGTAAGTATTTCAGCACTTGGTTGCATATCGCCCACACACCATAAAAGGTTGCGTTACCGCTTTTTCAACTGGCCATCCTTTTTTCAATCTTTGCCTCAACCTGCTTGACTTAATTCCTACAATTCTGGCAAGATCAGTCACAGTTACTTGCAAGCCTTTCCATTCAACGTGCACATTATTGCGCTTGTTATTTTGCTGTTCAGTCCGGGTTGCCCATCTGCAATTTTCAGGAGTATAGCCTTTATCGTTATCTCTCCTATCCAGCTGCATTCCCTTGGGGCATTCGCCCATGTCTGTTCTAAAGTCAGGGAATGACGCACGCCATCTTTCGCATACTCCGATGCCGCGTGCACCATAATACTTAAAATCGGTTCGACGAGGGTTATAGCATCTTCTCATCATATTGAACCACGCGGAGTATTCAGCTGTGGCTTTTTTGCCTACATATTCTCCATGCACAAGCACCTTTAAAGCTTTGGACATATTATTTTTTGCTTTTTCTGAATGATGGCGTTTGTGGCCAGCTACATATTTACGCGGTTCTCCGGCTTTTGTTCCATCGCGTTTGCATCCATAGCGAAAAGGAGCCGTCTTTTCTCCGCATCCACATTGGCAGTATCCGTAAGGTACGCTCGATTCAGACAATTCATATTCTCCTTAGTCCAGAATCTGGACTTTTGGGGCTAGTATCCTGTGTCAGATTCATCTGTCGTTATCGGCAATTCCGTAGGCGCAGAAGCACCTGGCGCTGCTGGTGCCGAGGTGGTTGGCTCCGCTGGAACCAATCCAGAAACTTCAGGCGGCACTTCTTGCATCGTTTCCCCTGGTGCTGCCGATGCAGCAGGTGTTGCTCCTGCCAAGCCTGCTGCTCTGCGCTGTTCAGTCTCTTGGCGCAATTGCTGCATAGTTTTAGTGGTTGAAGGCGCAACAGCACTTCCAACGACAAAAGCTCTTAACGCCGGCGAAACTGGAACTCCGCGTTGCTTTGCCATATTTACCATTTGCCCCAGATTTTGCTTAAAAACTGCTTGCTCCTGAGGCGGCAACTTGCTGACCGCCGCTAAGTCTCTGGACGTAATCTTCCCGAGCCGTTCCGTAAATTTTGGGCTGTCGAACAAATTAGCCAGTGCATGAGAACCGAGCAAAGCCATCGGTGCCTGCGCCAAGCTTAAAAATGCCCAAGTAGGATGCCCTGTCGCTGCCAACGCGATCGCCCCAAGAGTCGAACTCGCCATGATGTAAAGTGCCCGTCGCACTCCAGCATCGCGTAACCGTTGGGCAGCACCCTGCGAATGTGCTGTACGCTTGGCAGAAATTTCTTCAGGGCCAAGTGTTTTGCGCTCGGCAGTAACTTCCGATGGCCGAACCGGTGGAGCCGTCCTTTCTGCTTCAGGAACAGGCTTTGGTGAAATTGGCTCCGGTTTTTCTGGAGGTTCTTCCAACTTGAGCGGTTTTGGCGGCTCTGGAATCTTCATCGGTTTACCAAGGCCATCAAACTCACGCGTCGTAGCACGGAAATTGTCGTAAAGCTTGCCTGCGCCTCCTTGGCCTTCAGTCGGTGGATCGAATTCAGTTAGCATATTGCGGACGCGTTGGGCTGTTTCTTCTGCCATCAATGGTTTAATGGCGTAGGCAGGATCGGCAGCATCAAGAGCCTGTGCAATCGGCGAGCCGGAATGATTTGGACCTGCGCTTTCGCGAAAGGACTCCATATACTTGCGGTAGAGATTTTGCGTTTGCGAAAACTTGGTTCCAACGCCACTGTCATTCGCCATCTTCTGCATCATGCCGCCAATATCTTGCTGCAATGACCGCAGAGCCTGATACACATCGCCAGGCAAATTCCCACCAGCAAGCTTTTCTCCCAACTCAGAGTAGTAGCCTTTCAGGTCGTTAAATCCCAAGGGAACAGGCGGTTCGCCTACGGGAATCCCCTCTTGCTCGTAAATTGCGCGCAGCTGCTGGTACCGCGGATGCTCCGGCCCAATAACATCGCCCGCTTCCATCAAATTTGCGGCGTCATCTTCGGCCTTTGACAGAATGTCTCGAAACACCTTGATGTTTTCGTTTGAGCCCTTCAACTTTCCTTCGGCTTTGCGTACCGAATCAGCCACAGACTCAACAGGCACAGTCTTTCCTGCTGTCGCCTTGCGAATCTGATCGTAGGCCACATCCAATTTGCCGTGCGGACGGTATTCCGCTGTTTCGCCAGCCGCGCGCGCACTTGCTACACGTGCGTTTTCGGACCGGATGTATTGTGAATCGTCCTTCCATTCTGCTTTGACTCTTTTAATCCGTTCCAGCAACCGCGTCGATTTTTCCTGTACTTGCCGCGCAAGTTGTCCGCGTCGAGTCTCCAGTTGCTCCGCAGCCTTTGTCACTTCAGAAGCCTTCGACTTCTCGGCTTCATATTCTGCCGTTTTGGCACGGTTGCCTGCATCAACCGTTTTTACCTTTTCGGCATGTTCACGAGTTCGGCGCGCATTGGCTTCATCTGCCTCAGCTTTAGCAAGATTGATTTTCTGCTCATGAGACAGTTCGGCACCGCGTGTCTTATGCAGTGCATTCTGCGTATCCTCACGATGCTTTTGTGCGTTTGTCTCATTCTGGCGGGCAGCATCCTCCGCTGCCTTCCGGTTCGCCTCCACGGTTTCCTTTGCCATCTTTTTAAGTCCGCGCGGTCCCGTGTCAGTAAGCGCTTCAGCCGTGCGCTCGATTCCAGCTCCGCCCAAACGGGCAAGTCCTCTCATTGCCTTCGGCGCTACGTGCGGCGCTTCATACAACGCGATATTCCCTGCCGCCGTTCCCGCAGCTCCGGCAATATCACCTTTGCCTAATTGCTGACCAATCAGTTCTCCAGCCTGTGATGCCACTGGTCCTAAGCCAGGAACCAAAGTTGCCAAAGCATGTCCTGTAGCTCGCATTCCGTGTGCCGCTCGCTGGTAGCCAGTCTTCGCTTGGTCTGCGGCGACACCCTCCCGGTGCGCAGCCTCTGCTTCCTGTTGCATCGGAGCAATAAACAGGCGATACGTTTTCAGCAATCCCCGCTTATCCCATTTTGCTTCTTCAGGATTTTGCGGCCCTTCCACCATTGCATGGTGTAGTCCGCTGGCTGCTCCACCAAGCACGGCTCCTGTGCTGGAAGCAAGTCTGCTAAAAGGATTTCCTTCTGGCTTTGCTGGTTCTTCTGGAGCAAGAATCGGCTGGCCAGCTGAGTTGCGGCCAACAACCCGAGTGCCGCTCCCCTTGGGCAATGTATTGATGTTTGGATCAACGGACGTGTCCTTCACATACCGCTTGATCTCGCCTGGATTTACCATCTTGTATCCAGATTGCGATGCTGCTCTTACCTGACTGTAGGGAATACCGATCGTCTTCCCTGCTTTGCCGGCCATCTGGTAGAGTCCTTCCCCCTTGGGATTGGCGGTAAAATCGGGTTCGGCTTTGCTTTTTCTTGTCTTGATCTCGCCCAGCAGCTTATTTTGCTTTTCTGGCGACAGCTTCTGGAGAGTCGACAATTGCTGGTCTTTGGGCAAAGCAATGAATTCGTCAATGGGGTCTTGAGCCATTATTTGCCTCCCAAAGCATCGTTAAGCCGATCAGCCAAAGTCTTTCCACCGCCTTTTTTGTTTTTCTGTGGCGCAGGCGTATTTCCACCACCAGCAATTTTCGCCACGCGTGGATTAATTTGGCCAAACCCCGAAAGCGTTTTGTTCCTTTGTTGATCAGCTTGCGCGGCCGCTTGCTTGATAATGTTTCGCTCATTCACCCGTTGCTCGGGCGTCAAGGTTTGGCCAGTATATCCTTGGTTGATTTTGGCCAAAGCTCCATCAATCACTCCACGTGATTCCGCTACCATCCACTTTCTTTCCGTATCCGTAAAACGGAAACCGGTTCCCGGCTTGATGGCATCAACAAACGCAAGAGTCAGCGCAATATCGCCGGCACCCGTTGGTTTGTTGACATATTCATCAGCACGTTCTGCCGTGGTTTTGATCTTGTCAAACGGCGTCAAAGCTTTCTGAACCGACAAGTAATCGCGCATGTTGTTTTGCGCCTGGGCAAGTCGGAGTCTGGCAGCATTGAGATGCAGCGTTTGATCCGCAATCGCTAAGCGCGTCCGAGCTAAAGGTTGCATTGCACCATAGCGCATTTTGAGAAATGCCTGCGTTTCTGGCTCACCCCATTGGCTTGGTTCTTTGCCAATAGTTCTTGCGAAAGCTGCCTCTTGCTCCTGGTAGGCACTAAGTTTCGGCGGCGCCGGGGGAGCACCTGTCCATTCACTCGCACGCTGTTCCCCCGTCGGGGATCTTTCATCGACGTAGGCTTTGCCGTCTTTCGTGTATGGTTTGCCTACCATCGTCCACTTTTCTTCTTTTGGAGCCGTTGTGCCCAAAGCCTTATCCAAATAGGCATTGTTCAGCGCTTTAAGCTCGTCTGGCGTAGCGTCCTTATGGAATGCCTTGATGGCATCCAAATCGCCGCGAATCTTCTCCATCATGCCGGCCGTACCAACTTGTGCTTTCTGAACTGCTTGATCTGCTTCCTGCTTCTCCGTCAACGGTGCCGGTGCCGCTCCAGCCATCATTTGGGCCTCTGCACGTGCGCGCAACTCCGCAGGCGTGCGCGGCGGCTTCATCGGTGCCGCTTGGCCTCTGGCCTGCAATGCCGGCTGATATCCGGGAGGTGCTGGAAGCTGTGTCGGTTCCGCTTTCGTCAGATGGAGCAAGTGCCCGAACTTTTGCATGGCGCCGGGCTGTTTGGCAAACATGCTGTTCCGGGCTTCAAGAGCTTGCGCAAGGTTCTGTTGCACTGCGTCTCGCTCTTTGCTTCCTTCTGGGAACGTCGCTAACTTCTGCTGCAGATTGCCAATGTTTGTCTGAAGCTCATTGAAATTGGTGCCAAATTCCTTATCCGAAAGGTCTTCCTTCCGTGCCTGCCGATGTGCGGCAAGTTGACTTCCCAGATTCCATCCCGCATTCCATGCATCGCCGCTTGCCATGCTTTACCCCTTACTGCGAGTTCGACCAATAGCTGTTCAATCCGCTCATAGCGCCTTTGCCTGCTCCAGTACCAGAAAGCGAACCGCCAGCAGCGCCCAAACCGAAGGATTCTGCGGAAGAAATTCCGCTTGTAATGCCTTTTCCAAGAATGCTGTTTGACCAGTTCGACATCTGTTCCTGCGAGAGCTGTGCCTGTTGTCCATAGGCTTGCATTCCCTGCCCCAAAAGGCTGCTGCCAGAACTGGCCAGTCCGCTGGCCGAGTTGCCAAGCAGAGAAGAGATCATCTTGTTGATGGAAGCGCGCGATGTGTCGTCTGCAGACTGCATAGTGGCATTGGTCCCACCACCACGGTTGTTAAACTGCGAAGCGCCCATTTTTGCTGACTGGCCCTGCCCTTTGATGTTGCTGATCTCCGGGCCCAAAACACCGCCGATTTTAGATTGATCACCCGACAGAATCGAGGACATGAAGTTGGACGATTGGGACAGGTTTTTCTCGCCCAGTCCGGTGGCAAAGCCGCCGATCTGGCCAAACTGGCCAATATCTTTAGAGAGGGTAGGGTTACTACCCCCAAACAAACTCGACCAAAACGACATGCCCACCTCCCAAAACGAAAATGGCCCAAGGCCATTTCTGGTCTTGAGCCATTGCTTGTTCCGCAAATGCGGGGGCATGTCGCTCAAAAAATCTTTTGCTTACCGTCATCTAGCAAACATTTCGCTAAAAGCGGAAAGCATCTTTCATCAGGATTATATGCCACATCCAAAAAGCCACCTACGCAAAAACGCTTTGGCTTAGTGGACAATGCAGACGGGGTCAGGATCGGAGCCTGTCCGATAGAGATCACCCGCCACAAGTCCCCCCGTGATAGCCGCCGCGTTATCGGCGTAGACGGACAGGTTGGCAATATTTGGAATGCCAGGGATGATCGTATTGCCCGATGCGTCAAGCAGTGTAAGGCTGTGTACGATTGTGGTGAAGTCATTCGACCCAGAGTATTGCCGGACATAGATTGGCTCATCGCCATTATCAGCCGTGGCGATCTCCAGATAACCGGCATCAGAGTCTGTGACGCCAACCGCGATTCTTACCTTGTCAGTGCCCGAGAGGATGTCGCCCTCGACCAGCGTGAGCATCGCGTCTGTTCCCGACAGGCTGTTCAGTGTCTCCTTGGCGATAGCCACAGTGCCCGCTGTGATCTCCGACTCGACAAACGCCGTTGTCGCGATCTGCGTCGTATCCGTGCCAGCCGTCGCTGTTGGCGCGGTAGGTGTTCCCGTAAGCGCTGGTGACGCCAGTGGCGCCAAAAGCGCCAGCTCATCCGACAATCCAGAAATATCGGCAATTGCCGGCTGAGAAAGTTGCGGAACACCATCGGTACTGATCGAGTTGATCCACTCATGGCTAACGGCCGCAATGGCCTCCACACCACCCAACGTCGTAAGGGTGGGTGCTGGGATCACAGCGTTTACCGTGACCGCACCCACTCCACTGGTGGGTGAAACCGTCACATTGGTTCCAGCAATAATCTGCGTGACCACGCCACCAACAAGCGGAACCAGCTCCGCCCAAAAATCCGTGCCGTCGTAAGCCACCGTCGCCGCACTACCCTGAGCAACAGGCATGGATGCAGCGGCAAGATTTCCCTGGTACGAAATCGTTCCATCGATCGGTGTCAGTGTCGCTGTGCCAGCACCAAAATTAAGGAAGACGGCATACCAAGGCACCGTGATTGCAGGGGCAGACGATCCAACGCTCAGTGTAACGGCAATCGCCGAAGCATCATCGAGAATAATGAACTTGCCATAATCCGATTGCAACGTGGTGTAGGCCGTCACTCCTGTTTGATCGTTTACGTAGCCAATCGTGGTTGTCGCAGAATTGGTAACAACCGTCTGCGTCCCCGTGGACGTACTGCTTGACGTGCTTGTACTCGAACTTGAACTCGAACTCGAACTTGTTGTTGACGTCGTCGCGGCTGTCAACTGGGTTTTCAAAGACGCGACGGCCTGATTCAAGTCAAGGATTCCCTGGAAGGCGTTGCGGTGCGCAACCTTTGCGCCATCGCTTTCGTTGGCAATCTCCGTTTCAAACGGATAGCGAAATGATTCAAGATTGATTGTCATTTTTGCTTAGCCTTCCAGATCGTGCATTTTGGGCATAAACCGTTCGGAGGCGGAGCGACTTGTATCGCTCCGCAGCGCGTGCATCGCCGTGCTGTAATCGTGATTTTCCCCACTCTATCCGCCTCCTCCACTTTCGGCAAAGGGCTGCACTTCCTTGTATTCCCCTGTCGATCCCCAGTCCTTTGTCTGCACAACAAAGCCTTCCACGTTGAGTTCGAACGGAGCTGTGGAAGTAAATTGGAACCACAGCAGCTTCCACTTGCTCGGGCCGCAAACAAGTTTCATCTTTGTCAGATCCCCGCCCGACGAGGGAATCGTGATCGCCGGTGGTCCATAGCTGCCGTTGTCCACATCCACCGCATAGCCTGTCAGCGTAATGGCAGAAGAAGACGAATATTCAACAATCAAAATCGGCCCCAGAGTCTGCCATCCCTTTCCACCGATAGCCGGTGTTTGCACAATGGCGGTTCCGGTTTCTGTGCCGCTGCTGGCTAATTGCCGAATAGTTCCATCGTTGCAACCCACCAGCACTCCCTGCTGGTTCAATCCTTCGTTTGCGGCGTGGATCGTCGCCGGCCATTCGTACACATCCCACACCCACCCCTGCGCATTGATGTCATAAACGAGGGTGTGCGGGTCTCCGTCGGTTCCGACGTAGTCGTAGTACATGTAGCCGTTCTGAATGCTAAACTTTTGCAACTGCGGCTTCGTATCGTCGGGCGGATAAATTGTCACGCCTTGTCGCGTCACCGGCTGCGGCATGTTGGTGCCGCCATCCTCATCCTCATGCGGAAACAGCGATTCTAAATCCTGATCCGTAATCGACTTGGATGCACCGCCACCAGGCGAAACGTGAATTCCGTCATCCACGCGGAAGAAGATAAGCCCTCCGCCCTCGATCGCCACGCAGCGAGGCATAAACAGCCCACGGTTGATGCTTGTGGCCTGCAAGGTCCAGGTTGATCCGGTAGTTCCCGTCACAGTAGCAAGGGAATTGAAGAAGTTGGGCATAATCACCCATGCCCGCCGAATCGAGAACAGCACACCCCGGCCACCAGACATTGCGCCATTGACCAGAGGTTCACTCGGGTCAGTCACATCCATCTGGTTGGTATCCGGCGCCGCATCAAGATTCGATCCCGAGCACCAATAAAGCGTTCCAGGCCGCAGTGTATCGCCAACGCCAAAAGTGTAGTTGATGTTGTCTGTTGGACCGAATTGATATGGCAACGGCTGATTGGCTAAAATTGGTTCTGAAATCTCGTAGGCCAGATCGGTTCCGTCAGGAACATCCGGAATCGTAATCTCGTTGACAAAACCGTCAGGAACGACAATTCCCTTGTCCGTAAATGTCACGGTTCCGCTGACCGTCGTACCGCCCGTAGTGCTGAAGGTCGGAGTTATGCTGCCAGAAATTCCTGCAACTGTAACAAGCTGGTAATGGCCATTGGTATCTTCAATCACCCAGTTCAACGCAAATGCGGTCAAAGATGCAAAAGAACCAGCTGTGGGCCGCGCAATAAACGTATAGGCCAAAGAAGTCGGAGAACCAATCCGGATGATCGTTCCTGACAGCCAGCGTGTGTTAAATCCAGTGGCCGTTCCTCCAATCGCGCCTCCGCTCACCCAGGTAATCACGCTACCCGAAACCGAGCAAATGCCCTTCTGCGGCAGATCAATCGAGGGGAAAGGCTCATAGTTGGTGTAAACAAGTACGTCAGTGCCAAGCTCCGTATCCGTCAGCGAATCTGAAACCGGGGTATTTGTTCCGTCGCCTCCAAGATCGTCATTTGGCCCTGTGCAAACATACGTAAAATCCGTGATGGAGGTATCGACGCGGTAGTAGTCGACCTTATCGACCTGTGGGTCGTTGGACCAAAGCGATGTGATGGTGTTCGCGGTAACGGGAACAGCTTCTGCCGTCGATTCGGGCGAAGGATTGGAAGTTGCTCCCGTAGCGCTGGAGCGATACACATAGCGATACTGCACACTTTCCCGGACCTTGGAACTCAAGGGAAGAACAATTGACGGCGTAGTCACGCCAGCCGCCGTTGTTGAGGCAGTTGGAGACACCATCAAGAGGAGAATGCGGCCAGAGTGGTACCAAAAGTCATAGTCAATCTCGATCGTATGAATTGCGGCGGCCGAAAAGTGCAGAACCACAGTCGTAACCGTGCATTGGCCAGCCTCGTTGTAATAAGTTCCGTCGTATTTCAACGGAGCAACGGGAAGAAGCGCAATACCACTTACCACCGAGATCGTTTGGCCATAGGAAGAAATCTGCGAGTCAGTCAGCGTGACAGTTCCTGCCACTGTTTCTTCGTTGCCGGTCATGTAGGTTGCTGTAGCCGAAACAACGGTGGGACTTCCGCTGATACCCCAAATCGTTTGATCTTTGTTGGTCAGAACAAACTTGTAATATCCCGCTGCCGGAATGTAGATACTTCCAGTCAGGCAGAAGTTGAAGTTTGTATACGTCGTGCTGGTTGTGTATGTAGACGTAATGGGAGAGGCAAACACGGGGGTTTCACCTTCGACAACGCCCTCTGGGGTCAGCTCGAACCACTCCATCGGAACCGTAATATCGCTGATGCCGCTGGAAATATCCACGCCCGGCAATCCTGGGATACCGGCAGCAAGAGCCGGAACCGCCGCCGTTCCAAACGACGCATCGAAGATAAAAGAGTTCCCTGTCGTGCTTCCGTCCGCAGTGGACGTCGTACGAGTTGGTCCACTGCCCGCAGAATCGTCTGGATTTTTCCAGATATATGATCCTGTTTGGCCGGATGTCGGAGAATCCCCCCAGTAATAAAGCGTCATCGTGCTAAGAATGGATGTAACTGTTGGCAGTGCATTTGTCGTCACTGTCACCGTGATGCTAAAAGAGCCAGAATTATCGCTGAACGTGTTCCCTGTCGAGTTGATGCCGATTTGAAAATCCACGGCTGTCGAAGGGACATCAATCGCTATCGTCAACGTCCCGCCCACGTCAATGATGTTCTGTCGATAGAGCGGTGCGGCTCCGGCAGCAATCACATTGCCGTCTCCATCCGTAAATGCTCCGATAATCACCGATGGCGTCGTCGTGGGAGGAGAGACTCCACCAGCAGGCTGCACATAGTACCCGGGGTTGGTTGGGGCCAGCGTCGGCCCCGTCGCCGTTGGAGTCGTGACCACGCTTCCGTTGATGATCACCGTGTCCGTGGGGTCTGGAATGGTAATCGTTATGGTCGTAGCATTTTCAACGTTGATCGTATACGGCGCAGTTCCGTCGACAGGTGCGGTGGTATTTGGATATCCTTCTGTCTCTCCGTAATCGAAGTCTGCATTTGTTCCCGTTGGATAGTTTGTCCAAGGAATCGCCGTTGCGTAGAGCACACCGGTTGTCGTAACGCTAGAATTTTCTGTGGAAACGGACGGAGCAAGTTGCGGCTCCTTGATGCCCGTTTTGTAGCAGACACCATCCGAGCGAATCTTCATCAGCCCGTTAGATGGAAAATCAACAGCGGTATGGCCACCGAGGGTATTGGTAATCAGGTATTCCGTTTCAAGAGTGACGGCTCCCTGTATAGCTGAATCACCCACATACATCCATGGCTGCACAGAAGTGTTGGGCCGAAACGGAATCTCGGAAACTGGATTGCCAGTTAGCCCTGTCGCTACAACCGTGCTTCCGGAGTACATATTGGTTCCAGCACCGTTGATGAGCGTATAACCGTCCGATGGGCCATTGGGCGTGGAGTCGTTCAAGCGGCGAATTGAATGAATGGCATCGGAAAGCGTAAAAAGCGCCGTTGTCAGCAAATTTCGGAAGTTGATGCTGCCAACCGAGTAGGAACGGATATTTTGGGCAATCGTCACCCGGCCGCTAGGCAGGCGATTAGCGGGATGGGTGACGTC
>Ga0224526_1000754_pt1 | contig 13495 bp, 8 predicted proteins | sample CBST25metaG_FD_179878 | JGI IMG/M metagenome (GOLD analysis project Ga0224526, IMG submission 179878) | Peat soil microbial communities from Stordalen Mire, Sweden - C.B.S.T-25 | ecosystem: Environmental > Terrestrial > Soil > Wetlands > Peat | place: Sweden: Norrbotten County, Stordalen Mire...
CCAGGCGCAGGACGCCGTGGCCGAGGAAGCCACCCGCGCGGGGATGCCCTACATCAACCAGCGCTGGCTGGGCGGCCTGCTCACCAACTGGGTGACGGTGCAGAAGTCGGTGAAGCGCCTTCAGGATCTCGATGAGATGGCCACGGATGGCCGCTATGAGCTGTTGACCAAGAAGGAAGTGATTCACCTGGAGCGGGAGCGCAAGCACCTGCAGGCGAATCTGGCCGGCATCAAGACCATGAAGCACCTTCCGGACGCGCTGTTCATCATCGACTCGAACAACGAAGCAATTGCCGTGAAGGAAGCCCGCAAGCTGGGTATCCCGGTGGTGGCTGTTGTTGACACGAATTGCGATCCGACGGTGGTCGACTACGTGATTCCGGGCAATGACGACGCTTTACGCGCCATCCGCCTCTTCGCCTCGAAGATTGCCGATTCGGCCATCGAGGGCACGAACCTGGTGAATGACAAGGCCTTTGCCGAGGAGCAGCCCGCCGCGGAGGGTGTGGCCGCCGACGCAGCGTCCGCAGAGGAACCTGTTGAGGAAGTGGACTTGGAAGCGGCTCTGGGCGGCGGCATTCGCAAGGCGCCTGCAGCGGTAGCGGCTCTGGACGAGGCTGAAACGGCCGAGGGCGCTCTTTAATCTTTCCTGCGCGTTGATGCGCGCAGAATAAGACAAGCGTGGCCGCCAGGTTGAGCGCCACGCTTTTCTTATGCCGGCCACCTGCGGTGGAGCTGATTTTGTTCGCGCCCCATCCTTGAGACTTGTTTCTGCCGCAGGACGAACTCCGGCAGGATGAAGATCGAAAGACAGGAGGCCCCGGAAGGGGCCAGGAAATTCAGGAAAAGAGAGACAACAGTGAGCGAAAAGATTAGTGCCAAACAGGTGAAAGAGCTTCGCGAAAAGTCTGGCGCGCCCATGGGCGACTGCCTGAAGGCCTTGCAGGAAGCCAAAGGGAACATCGAGGATGCCTTTGTGGTGCTGCGCAAGCGGGGCATGGCCTCGGCGCAGAAGAAGGCTGCCCGCACCACCAACGAGGGCGCGGTGGGCACCTACATTCACGCCGGCGGCAAGCTGGGCGTGCTCGTCGAGCTCAATTGCGAGAGCGACTTTGTGGCCCGCACCGAGGACTTTCAGGAGCTGCTCAAGGACATCGCGATGCACATCGCGGCCTCCGACCCGCGCTATGTGAGGCGCGAGGATGTGACAGAGGAGGATCTCGCCCGCGAGAAGGATATCTATCGCGCTCAGGCCGCCGCCACGGGCAAGCCGGCTCCGGTGATCGAGAAGATCGTCGAGGGCAAGATGGCCAAGTTCTACGAGGAGGTCTGCCTGCTGGATCAGCCCTTCGTCAAGGAACAGGGAATCACCATCAAGGAGTTGATCGGGCAGAAGGTCGGCAAGCTGGGCGAGAACATCACCGTGCGGCGTTTCGCGCGCTTCAAGGTTGGCGCGCCCGACTGGACGATTGCTACCACCAAGCCGGTGGAAGTGGCAGCCGAGTAAGCAGGCATCCTCGTTCGATGGAAACTGAAACGGCCCGGAGCTTTGGCTCCGGGCCGTTTTTGCGTACGGTATCTTTGTGCCGTCAACCATGAAAGGCAAAACAGAATTCAGCCTCTATCTGCCTTCCCTGTTTCGATCTTGATGATGCGCACTTTCATAGACTGAGAGCGCCAAAGAGGTCGCGACCTACTGATGGGGGTATGTGTCTCTCATCGTATCCAACTCCTTTGCACTATCTACCATGATCACCATAGCCATAATGCCGTGGATTGTCAAGCAGCCCGCCACTAGATTGTGCGCATAAGATCAATAAAATCATCATCTTGCTTGAGAGTATCCAAGTCGGGATCTTCCTTTGCGCCTTGCCGTAGACCAGGATTGCGGTCGAAAGCGGATTTGAGATTATCGAGCACCGCACTTTTCAGACCTATCGGATCGAGCAGCGCCTGATAACAGGCTTTGTTGTAGAGCGGCTCTCCCTTATCATCCGGCATCAGGGCGATGGCCTGGTCGATGCAGGCGATAGCTTGTTTCAGCAGTTTATCCCGGTCAGGTCCAGTGCGCTCGGCGGCTTGACGCTTGAAAATCCGAGCCTTGGTCATCACAAACAATCCGTTCTTGGGGTCGTTCGCGAGGTCCTCGTCAGTAACGACCATTGCTTCGTCGAGTTGGCCCGCGCCTATGAAGCTCTCAATCCTCAAGAGCAAGAAGGAAGTCTGTGCGTCCTGCTTCAACTTCTCGTTCTTCTGATTAAGTTCCTCATTCTTATGATTCAACTCTTCGTTCTTATGATCCAGTTCATCGTTCTTCTGCTTCAACTCCTCATTCTTCTTGCGCAGGGTGATGCTCAGTTGCTCGTTCTCCTGCTCTAGATCGCGCTGGAAATAGACCATCGTCCAGACGTATCCCAGCAGAAATCCCAGTGTGAAGTAAAAGATTAGGATTGCCAGTCCTGCCGCTTGCCCGATGCTGAGGGACTCGGCGCCAAGAGAACCCCCGACGCCTACGGCAGGAAGCAATCCCGGCGCCAGATCATAAGATAACCTGCCCAAGTTGCCGAGGATGGAATGCAATTCGACGAGTCCCACTCCCACAATGATCTTGGTCAGCCAGTCAGAAATATCGACCAAGTTCCCGTTGCGGGAGACAGAGTCAGACTGTTCGCCAGTGTTCGACGATTGAATGGCTTCCTGTCCGGCAGCGTTTTTTCTCTTCTTTTGGTCTTTTTCGCAATCACTGACTCGCGGAATGGCAAAGATAAACCCTAGCAGTATCCCGCTCAGCAGGGCCGCTCCTGCCACCAGCATTCCCAAGCCAAAGATGCGGAGTATCTGGGAGGAAACCGGGAGACGGAACGAATAAAGACCGATCAGGAGGCAGCCGATGCCAGCTAAGACTTTCATTTGAAATAGAAAATCATGACTTGTGTCAGAACTATTTGAGCTTTGGCTATCCCCTTTGCAATTTTTCCCATTTCCAAAGAGATTGAACAGCATACCTGACCCCTCACCCGGAGTTTTACCAGGTACTATAGCACACCGGATTGCAGCTCCACGCGGAATGGAACGAACTGCAATGGTGTCGCGCAAGACAGGATGAAACAGCCTTTCGGTATGCGATACTCGAAAAGGCATGTATAAACGGATTGTTCTGAAACTATCGGGTGAGGCGCTGGCCGGTTCGCGAGGCTTCGGCCTGGATGCCGACAAGATTGCCGGGATTACCGGCGAAATCGCCGATGTTCATGCGCTGGGTGTAGAGATAGGCGTTGTTGTGGGCGGAGGCAACTTCTTCCGCGGCATGGCCGAGCAGGCCAAGGCGATGGACCGCGTGAGCGCCGACAACATGGGCATGCTCTCGACGGTCATCAACGCCATTGCCCTGCAGGACGCTCTTGAACACCGCAATGTGCAATGCCGCGTCATGAGCGCGGTTTCCATGGATCAGTTGGCCGAGCCGTATATTCGCCGACGCGCCCAGCGGCATCTGGAAAAAGGCCGGGTGGTGATCTTTGCATCGGGCACCGGGAATCCGTACTTCTCCACCGATACGGCGGCCAGCCTGCGCGCCATGGAGATCAAGGCTGAGGTGCTTCTGAAGGGCACCAAGGTGGATGGCATCTACAATGCCGACCCCATGAAGGTGAAGGATGCGGTCAAGTACGACAAGATCACCTACATGGAAATCCTGAACCAGGGGCTGAAGGTGATGGACCTGACCGCGGTGAGCATGTGCAAGGACAACAGCCTGCCCATGGTCGTTTTCAATATGAACCAGCCGGGGAACATCCGGCGTGTGGTCCTGGGCGAAAAGGTCGGCTCGCTGGTAACAGCGTAAGGCAGCTTGCAGCTTACAGTTGACAGCGAACAGCCTGAAGTTGACAGAAGTTTTTCCACAGTCCGATTAGCCGTTGAGAAAACACATCCTAGATGCAGGACTTTTGTTCAGCGGGTCCAGCCAGCAAACAGTTGATGGCCGCTTCACTGTTTGCTGTCAACTGTAAGCTGTTTGCCGTCTTTCGTTCGGAGGCGTTTCAAAACCAGTGGCAACGCGAAGGCCATCACGGTTGAATGCACTGACCGGTTTGCGCTGCTTTGCGGCCGTGAACATCGTCCTATTTCATTTTTCCAACCCCTACTGGTTTGACTTCCGGTACGATTTCCGTCTGCCGGTATTCAGCGAGCCAACCCTTCACTTCAAACTTCTTCTGGCGCCGGTGGTCAACGCCGGCTACGTTGCCGTAAGCTACTTCATCCTGCTTTCGGGGTATGTGCTCGCCTACAACTACAATGCCAAGGCGCGAGCCGGAGAGCTGGATAAGAAGCGCTTCTGGAAGGCGCGTTTTTCGCGCATCTATCCCATCTACCTGCTGAGCCTGCTGCTGGCCTGGGGGCAATTGCCCACGGAATATGCAAGCCACACGCACGGAATGTTCTGGGCGGGCGTGGTGCTTACTCCGCTGATGCTGCAGGGCTGGATTCCAGCCATTGCCACCTTCGTCAACACGCCGGCCTGGACCATGTCGGCTGAGGCTTTCTATTACTTCATCTTTCCCTGGATTGCAGTCTGGAAAGAAACCAGGCGGCTGAGCACGCTTCTCTGGAGGATGGCTGGCATCTGGGTGCTGGGGCTGGTTCCTGGGGCGCTTTACATGGTCTTCAATCCTGACGGGATTCCCCATCCCGACCGCTATAGTTACGGCATCTGGCTGTGGGCGCTCAAATACACCCCCTATGCGCACATCTTCAGCTTTATCTTCGGCGTGATGCTGGCCGATCTGAATGGGATGATTGCGCACGACAGCCGCCTGCGCCTATGGCTGGGGGTGGGCGGTTTTGCCGGCATATACGGCCTGCTGTCGCTGGGGCCGCTGGTGCCCTACGCGATCATTCACGACGGGCTGCTCATGCCGTTGTTCGCCTGCATCGTGCTGGGCCTCTCTGGCGAGAACCTGCTGGCCCGCGTGATAGGCTGCCGTCCCCTGGTCTTCATCGGCATGAGCAGCTACAGCCTCTATTTGCTGCACTTCAATATGTGGAACATCGTCCACGGCAGTCACGTGCTGGAGTTCCTGGGTCTGACGCGCTTCGACCCCTGGATCAGCTACGTGCTGCTGATCGGGATGGCTCTGGTGGCGCTATACACGATCGAAAAGCCCGCCCAGCGCCAACTGCGCAAGTGGATGAACGCGAACACCTGACGGTTGATAGCCGTCAGGCCCGAACTACTCCTCGGCAAAGGCCACGAAGCTGTGCGGAGCCACCTCGATGTGGAACTCTGTGCGCAACTCGGCGTGTGAGCCCTTCCTGCTGGCGGCAGCCTTGCCTTCCACCACTGCACCAGTGGTCAGATTGCGCAGTTTGCTGAAGTTGCCCAGCACGGAAACGGTCACCTGCGCCGGCTGGTCGCGATAGGACTCCACCACCAGCGTGCGGTTGTCGTAAGCGAAGAGGCTTACCTTGCTGGGCGCGTCGATCTCCACCGGGAAATCGCGCATCACGTACTGCCTGATCGCGGTCAGCACCGGCTGTGGCAGCTCATACAGATCGCTGGGATTCTCCGGGATCGTCAGCACGTAGAGATTGCCCTTCGAGTAGCGATCCATGATCACGAGCGGCGCGCCGCGCCCGTTGGCGGTGCCGCGCACCACCGGCCATGCGTCATTGGTCTGGAAGGCGATCTCGGGGATCAGAATCTCCGCGGTGGCGCCCAGGCTGGCCCCGCTGCCCGCCCCATATGCGCCCCAGTAGTCCGTGACTTTGAGAACGCTGCCCGTGGCGCGCAACTCGACGATCTGCTCGATGCCCTTGCCCTGAAGCGCCCGCAAGAGGCCGGAGGTGATGACGACGTTGCCGCCCTTCTCAAGATGCTCCTTGATCTTGCTCACAATCGCCGGATCGAACTTGGCTGACTCGGTCAGAAGCACGGTCTTCGCATCGGCCGGAAACTCCGGATGGAGATCGATGGGAATGCCGATCATGCCCAGATAGTTGTGTAGAAAATCCTCGCCCGTGGACTGATAAGGCTTATAGCTGGCGATGCCGACTGGCGTGCCCAGCTTGCCCACCACGGCGTTCACCGTGGACAGGGAATAGCCTGCCACTGTGGCGTAATTGAGCGGCGCCGGCGAGGCAGAGGCGGCGTGCCACTTCTCCATCGCCGCGAGATTGAAACTGGTGTCGAGGCTGCTCCAGGCCTTGCGGTCGCCTGACTCGGCCGGCCTCAGCAGATCGCTGTACTGGAAGAGCATGATCTCCGGAGCCTTGGCCAGCATGGTATCCCACAACTGCTCGGCGTAGCGGTCCAGATAGCGGCTGTCATAGGTATCTACCCAGCCGCCGCCGTTGCGCCCCGGAGCAACGTTGTCGAAGTAGCGGATGATCTGGTAGCTCTCGTACTGCTGCAGGTGCTGATCGGTCGTAACCGGATCGCGGGTCTCGGTGCCGGTATAGATGCCGTCGAAGATCTTCGGCTCCTGGTCCAGGTCGTAGCCGTTGGCCTGAAAGTGCTCATACCAGTTGGGGAACTTGATGATCACCTTCACCTTGGGGTTCACCGCCCGCGCAGCTCCCAGCACCAGGTCGCGCGCAACGCCGTCCATCAGCTTCAGGCGGAAATCGCTCCAGCTCGCCGTGCCCTTGGCGGCAATGTCGGAGTCGCGCTTGCTGTTGTTGAAGAAAAAATCGTCGAGGATAATCTCGTCAAAGTGCCGCGCTGTGACCTCGGAGATGTGCTTCACGTAGGCGCGCTGCTTCGGGTCGGTGTAGGAAAACGAGATGAACTGGCCATCTCCTCCTCCCGACTCCGCGGCAGCCGTGTCCCCGCCGGCCGCGAAGGCGATGCCTCCCGCCACCTGGACGCCTCGCGCGGCAAAGAACGTCTTCACCGTTTCCAGCAGCGCATCGTCTGCCAGAACCCCGCTGCGGTAGCTCTCGATGTAGACCTTGTCCACCTTGACCTGGCTGCTGATCTGGTCCCAGGACTGCTGGAGCCAGGCCGGATCCTTCATGCGCTCAACCACGGCGACGGGGATGTAGATGGAAACGTGGAATTGATCGTGTGCCGGGGCCGGAATCGGAGCAGCGGTGACTGGGAGGCAGATGATCGCAAAAAAGGCGAAAAGCAACAAGCGAATACGGACTGGCACGTCTATATCTCCTTGAATTTTGCTTTGCGGGTGAATTGCCCGGACGGATAGGCCGCGCAAGACCGGCATATTTGGCGTGGAACAAGTATAAACGTGCAAAGCTGCCTGGCAGAAGATGCAGGCGTCAATCCAGATGTGTGTCCCGTCAAAAGCGGCGAATGCAACGCGGAATTAAGCTTGCGCTTTTCAGAAAGCGGAATGCGCCGACGCGGTTTGATTCAGATTCTCGGGCGCACCGGCACGCAGCAAAAAGCCCAGCCATTGCGGGCTGGGCCTTTTGCTTTTCTTGCCTATGGAGATTGTTTCCCTCGGATCATCCCAGTGGCGAAAGCCTGCTCCTGGGGCCCTGGCGTTACGGGGTGATCGACTGGCTGGCATGGTTTCCGTGGGGGACAATGATCAGCGCGGTGGGTTCTGAACCCGTGGGGTATGGCGTGGCCTGGGTAGCCGTCAGCGCGCCCGATGTAGCATTCAGACGGAAGCCGGAAACGGAGTTGCCAAGATAGTTGGCCGTGTAAACAAACCGGCCCAGCGCCGGATCCACAGCGACGGCTACCGGCTGAGTGTCAGTCGAGTTCAGTTGGCTGCCGGTCGTGCTCATAGCTGCCGCAGGACTGCCGGTGGCCTGAGTGATGGCGTATGCCGAAACCGTGGAATCCAGCAGGTTCGTCACGTAGATGAACTTTCCGCGCGGGTCGATGACAATAGCCGAGGGCTCATTCCCAGTCTTGAAGGGACCGCTGGTCATGAAGCTCAGTACGCTGCCGTCCAGAATCGTGTATCCAATCAACTGGTTGGAGGCGTAATCGGTGACATAGAGAAAGCGATAGGTGGGGTCAGCAGCCAAAGCGAAAGGCTTTACGCCGGCCTGCCATGGGCTTTCGGAGGCCGCGGCCAGAGAGCCGCCCGAGCCAACGGCGAATCCGAAGACCCAGCCTGGGTTGGCAGTGCTGAAAACCGTGCCGGATGGCGCGCCGGGGTTGTAGGCGGACCGGTCGTAGGCCGTGACGTAAACGGCGCTGTCGTTGCCCAGCACGGTCACCCCGGTCGGAATGATCGTGTCGCTGGTGTAGCCGGGGACCGCAAGAGTCTGCGAAGTCCCGGCGCCGATGGCGCCGCTGGACAGGGGATACGCCGTAAGCGTGGCGGAAGTGGTCCCGGAGGCCACATATAAAAATGTATCGTCGGCATTTACCGCGAGCGCCACGGGTGTGGTGCTTGCAGTGACCGAGTCCTTCTTCGTCAGCACGCCGAACATGCCGATGGAGTAGTGAACGATGGTGCTGTCTCCCTTGTTGGCGATGTAGAGATTCGCATAATCGGAAGTGACGGCCATGGCAATGGGAGAGTTGACGCCAGAGGTCACAGTGGCCGCGCCGGTGCGCAGCGCGCCGGACTGGGAATCCACGGCGTAGGTCTCAATGCCGGCGGAAGTGGCCACAAAGACATAATCGATGGTGGTGATCGAGCAGGCAGTCAAAAGCGTGGCCACTAGAAGGCCGATGGAAGAGACCAGAAAAAGCTGGCTCGGTTTGCTGAACTTCATGCGCTTCCTTCGTCGTGGGCGATCAAATGCGAGCCCAGGAATACCGGTTAAGTTGCCCCATATGGATTGTAAAAGCCCGCTACGGGGTGTTGCTAGAGTACACGGCTTCGGGCCGTGCGCCAGGATCACTACTTCGTGCCACCGTGCGGTATCGCGGCCACGGCCGTTGGCATGGCGTTGGACTTGTACGGAGAGTGCTGTGCATTGACGAGCGTGCCGGTGCCCGAGTTCAGTTCAAAATCAGAAACGTTGCTGCCAAGATAGTTGGCGGTGAAAAGAAAGTGGCTGGTCGACGGGTCGATGCCGATGGCCACCGGTTGAATGCCTGCGTCGTAAGTGGCGATGCTGGCGAGCGCTCCAGTGCTTCCGATGGAATACGCGTTCACCGTGCCGTCCGTTGCGTTAGCCACGTAGAGATAAGGGAACTTGGGATCGGCGACAATCGCGGAGGGTTGATTGCCCGCCTCGAATGGGCTGCCGCTGAGTTCGCTCAAAACGTCTGACGCAATCGCGTAGGCGTGAACATTGCCGTTCTGGGAATCTGTCACATAAACGTAGCTGCTGCTGGGATCGCTGGCGATGGCCGAAGGATGAACGCCACCTGTGATGGCAAAAGGACTGTTAGCGAGGGGGGTCAGCACTCCGCCGGAGCCAACCGCAAAGCCGAAGATATAGCCCTTGTTCGGCGTCACCGAGGTGTCGTAAGCCGTGACGTAAAGGTACGCGCCCGAACTTGGGACGTTGACCGCAGTCGGCACGATCACGTCGGTGGGACTGGAGGGCAGGTTCAGCGGCCAGTAGTTTGCGCCGTTGCTTGTATTGGTGACAGCGGTTCCCAGCCGGCCACTGGCAATCTCGCTGGAACCCGTTCCGGAGGCTGGTTCAACAGGAAAGACAGCCACCGAGCCCGAGCACGGCGCCACATTCGAACAGGTTGACAGCGGCTGGTAGGTGTCAACGACAAACAGGTTCGACCCGTTCACGGCAACTGCGAGCGGGTCGATGCCGGGCGTATTCACGGTGTACTGCGGATAGAGCTTACCGTCGCTGCCAATCATGAACTGAACGATGGTATTGTCGTCCTGATTGACCACGTAAAGATTCGCGTTGTCGGAAGAGACGGCTTCGGCTACCGGGTTGCGTCCGCCCGAGAGGAAAGGCGAAGTCGGAATTTGGCGCATCGCGCCAGAGACCTTGTTGATCTCGAAGACGTCGATCTCGCCGTAGTTGTTGGACCCGGCGGCCTTGGCACTGGCCACAAAAACGTAATCCGTGGTGGCCGTGCCGCAGGCGGTCATCAGGCCGGCGGCCAGGAGGCTTACCGCGGAGACGAGCAGCAGTTGCCTCGATTTGTTGAACTTCATGCGCATCTTTCATCAGCCGGCCCTAACTTAAGGCCTGCGGAAAATCAGGTTTGGAATCGAATCCCAAGGCGCATAAGGAAAACACCGTGCCCGGTATTCGGCTGCGTTCTGTGAAGACTGCTGATCAAGTGTTGCCTGGAACGGGGGCCAGCCACCGCCCCAGGCGCAATTACAAAAAAGCTAACTGGTGTGGCCGTTCACAAAGCACCAGCTTGGAGGACCAGTGAGCGCATAGCTGGAAGGCGCTTTCGACGACTGCTGGAGCGGAGTAAGAACGCCGCTGGTTGGATCCAGCAACTGACCCGTTACGGTTGCACTGTCGTAATTGGCCGTATAGAAGAACTGATTTGATGGGTCCTCGACCATGCAGACCGGGCCGGCTCCAGCGCCGAAACCGATGGGCGTGCCGCCTATCTCGATGGGATTAAATGGGCTGTTCTCCGTGAACCCGGCAATGCCGCTCAGCGCGACGGTCTGGTTGGTGGAATTTCCCTGGTTCGCCACGTAGAACCGGGTGCCACTGTTCTCCACGACCAGATAGATGGGGTTGGACTGGTTCGGGTCATCGGAGATGGGGCCGCTGGTTGGCGCCGCCAACGTTCCAGTCGAGCTAACAGTCCAAGGCAGAATCTGGCTGAGCGCGTTATTGGGATTGGGGCTGGGAGGCTCATTATCGAGCACCCAGACGTAACTGCCGCTGTACACGAGGGCCGTAGCCTGATAGACATTGCCAATTGAGTCGGCGGTGTTCAAAGTCCTGCTCAACTGCCCGCTCGAGGTGTTGAAGGTGTATGGGAAGACCGTATCGATCGTCTGCGGAGTGCCGGTCAGCGTAAGAACGTTGTTACCGGCAAACACGAAGTCGATGGGGTTGGCAGGAACCGGGAAGTAGGCCAGATTCTGCGTGCCGTTCGTCGTGGTGGTCACCGTCACCTGGAGATTCTGAATCAGGCTCAGCCGGCCCGTGGTCGAATTGACCGTAAAGCCTGTAATGTCGCCGCAGGTTGTCGCGCCGTTCAAGGCTTGCGCGCATCCATTCGCAATGCCGGTGGCGCCGGAGTAGTTGTCCTGGGAGTCGTGATCCAGCACGAAAAGGTGGCTCCCCGAGGAGTCGGCTGCCAGGCGGAACGGGTTCACGCCCTGGGTATAGTAGGTTGCCTGTGCGGTGAGGAGGCCGTTGGCCCCAACCGCGAACTCCGTGATGTTGGAGTTCTGGCATGGGTCAGAAGTGGTGCAGTTGGAGCCGCCCTCGGCATTCGCGCCCTGGTTGAGAACATAAACAAAGTGGCCGGCGCCGAGCAGCAGGGCGCGAACCGGATTCGCGCCTCCTGAAGAAACGGGCATCCCGGCAATTGGGGTCAGTTTGCCCGTATTGTGGTCAATCTTGAAGGCCGTGATGATGCCGTTGCCGTTGGACTCGGACGTCACCGTCCCCGTCACGTACAAATAACCGACCGAATAACTCTGGACGCAAGACGTAATGCTGAGGACAACGCCAGCAGAGAGGGCGCTCATCAGAAGGGCCTTGCCATATTTCATGAACTTCATGCGATTCCTTCATCCTGGTCAGGCGTACGCCGCCAAGTTTGCTAGTTCCACAGCATAGCTGGGTTGGGACGGGTCCCTGTTGCATTGTAAAAGGCAAGGGCAGGTTGTGCCTAGTTTTGACTGAGGGGGGGCAAAACTAGTTGTTTTTCCTTGCAATCCTTGCCTGGTGCGCGGTGGAAAGAGCCCGCTCTCCCGTTCTACGGTCCGGCTCTACGCACTGCTGTGGCTTTGACGTCCGCAGGGCGAAAAACGTCAACGAGCCAGTGAGGGCACTGCCTTTCCGAATTTCGCAGAGTGAGATCCAAAGCGGTTCTCCAATACATGTACACTACCCGGCATCATGAAAGGTGGCTTTTTCTTCCACCCCAACGAGCAAAGATCGCTCGCTGGAGACCCCGTTGAGGAAAAAGCCACTCGGCAGCATCGGTTTCGGTGGATAGCAATTGGAGAACCGCTCTAACGCTGAAGTGGCCCTTTCGTTGGGAAAAAGCTACATCAGCGAACTCTGCCTGTGCCGGGGAAATTCGAAAAACGCCATAAAGCGGCAGCCCGGGCTGGCGGAACCGGGCTGCCTTTGGTCTACCAGACCCGGCAGGAAGTCGCCGGAAGCATTGGCTGGCCCTTCGCGCAGCCAAAGGCCTTGCCGAACTGGTCGAAGTTCTGGACTGTGCCGTTGACGCGCCAGCGGCCGGGCGAGTGCGGGTCGGTGAGCGCCGATTGGCGGGCTGACTGCTCGGTCCGGTTTTCGCACCATACCTGCGCAAAGCCCAGAAAATAGCGCTGCGCCTCAGTGTAGCCGTCGATCTTGTCGCTGATGCTCTTGCCCTCGACCGCCAGCGTGTCCAGCAGCGCCATGTAGGCAATGCGCAACCCGCCGTTGTCGGCCGTGTTTTCGCCCAGGGTGAGCTTGCCATTCAGCTTCTGCGCCGGGGTGTCGCCCTTGGCCGGGGCAGCCTCAAAGCCGCTGTACTCGTTGGCCACGCAGTCGGTCCGCTCGGTGAAGGCCTTGCGGTCGGCGGGCGTCTGCCACTCGCGCAGGTTGCCTTTGCCGTCGTACTGCGAGCCCTCGTCGTCGAAGCCGTGCGTCATCTCGTGGCCGATCACCACGCCAATTCCGCCAAAGTTCACCGCCGGATCGATGCTGAAGTCGAAGAAAGGCGGCTGCAGAATCCCGGCCGGAAAGTTGATGTCGTTGAATGAAGGATCGTAATAGGCATTGACCGTGGGCGGCGTCATGCCCCATTCCTTTTCGTCCACCGGCTTGCCCAGGTGGTTCAGGTTCCAGTCGCGCTCGAAGACCGCGCTGCGGTGCAGGTTGCCGATCAGGTCGCCGCGCGCCACCTTCAGCGCCGGGTAGTCGCGCCACTTCTCCGGGTAGCCGATCTTGTTGCGGATCATGCCCAGCTTCTCTTCAGCCGCCTTCTTGGTTGCGTCCGTCATCCAGGGCAGGGTCTGGATGTCATCGCCCAGGCTATGCTCGAGAGCCGCCACAAGCTGATCCATGCTGGCCTTGGCCGCGGGTGGAAAGTGCATCTTCACCCAGTCCTGGCCCACAGCCTCGCCCAGCGCGTTGTCGGTCATCCTGGTGCACTGCTTCCAGCGCGGCGTGGGTTCCTTCTGCCCGGCCAGGGTCTTGCCGAAGAAGTCGAAGTTCTCGTCAAAGAAGGCCTTGGGCAGGTTGATGGCCGCGCCGTGCAGCGAGTGCCAGCGCAGGTAGGATTTCCATGCGCCAATCGGCTCTTTGGCAATCAGCTCGTTCAGGCCCTTGAAAAAATCGGGCGTCGCCACGTTCAGCGTGTCGAACTTGCCCACCTTCACGGCCTTGAAATAGATCGAATAATCGAACTCCGGGGTCAGCTTCTGGAAGTCGGCCACAGTATAGA